>Ga0208789_1001472_pt1 | contig 13018 bp, 12 predicted proteins | sample Methanotroph_Enr_FD_187368 | JGI IMG/M metagenome (GOLD analysis project Ga0208789, IMG submission 187368) | Enriched soil microbial communities from Old Woman Creek wetland in Ohio, USA - Methanotroph_Enrichment_5 (SPAdes) (version 2) | ecosystem: Environmental > Terrestrial > Soil > Wetlands...
TGATCCGGGATTTAAGGAACCCAAAATTAAAGAGAGAACTAATTCCTGTAATTTAACAATTCCCTGGCAGTGATTTTGGCTGATTCAGTTATCGTTTCATCGCTCAGCATACGGGCAATTTCATTCACACGATCTTCGCTTGAAAGTATACGTAAGCTTGAAACAGTTGAAGTATCACCATCCTGCTTGTAGGCAAGCAAATGGCTGTCAGCCTTTCCGGCAATCTGAGGTAGATGGGTTATTGCGATCACCTGCATATGAACGGACATATTTCGCATGATAGTACCAACTTTCCCTGCTATATCGCCCGAAACTCCGGAATCAATTTCATCGAAAAGTATAGTTGGAAGTAAACTGCGGTTTAGAACCAGGGATTTAAGTGCAAGCATGAGGCGGGATAATTCCCCTCCTGAAGCGACTTTTTGTATCTCCCGTATCTCGCCTCCCTTATTGGCAGAGAATAGAAAAGCTATTTTATCAGTTCCTGAAGCAGAGAAATATGTCAAAGGTTCTTGTTTAATTTTAAATTTTGCTGATGGCATACCCAGGCTTTCGAGCACTTTGTGCATTTCGGTCTCAATATTCGGAATAACCGCCTTCCGCTGCGAAGAAAGAACAGCAGAAACTTCCAAAAGTTCACTTTCCAGCTTCGCCATGGTTTCTTTTAATTCGATAATCCGGGTTTCGAGTGAACCAATTGCATAAAGCTTCTCTGACAAAGTATTCATGATTCCGATAAGTTCTGGGACAGATTGCACCCTGTGTTTTTGTTCAAGATGGTAAATCAGATCCAGTCGCAGTCCTAGTTTTTCAATCCTTCCTGCATCAAAATGAACCTGCTCGGAGAACGAACGAAGTTCCCCTGCAATATCTTTTATTTCAATGAGACTTCCGCTGATACGCTCTGCAAGCGGAGTTATATGGTGACTGAAACGGGAAGCCTGGTCGAGGAGTTGCTTGATTTCCGAAAGCCTGTCGGATACATTCTGTTCATCATCGGCAAGAATTCCAATAGCTGAAAATGTTCTTGTCTTGATTTCTTCGGCATGCGTAAGAATTTCAAGTTCTTCTTCTGCTTCCTGTTGTTCGTTTAAAAGAAGATTAGCCTTTTCCAGTTCTTCAAGCTGGAAATTCAGAAACTCTTTTTCATTCACACTCTGCTGCTCTTTCCTGATGCAATCATTTATTTCAGCTTTGAGCAAGTTATATTCGCTCAATAAATTGCGGTATGAGCCAAGCGTTTTCGGATGCCCGGCATAGGAATCAACCATCCCGAGCTGAAATGCCGCATCGTTCAACTCAAGGGTTTGATGCTGCGAATGAATATCTACCAGCCTGTCACCAATCTCTTTGAGTATATTCAGATTCACAGGCGTATCATTAATAAAAGCTCTTGATTTTCCCTGTGGGTTAATTTCACGACGAAATACCGAAGTAGGCTCATAATCAAGATCATTTGACTTGAAAACTGAGTTCAGGTTATAACCATCAATAAAAAAACTTCCTTCTACAATGCATTTCTGGGTTTTATCCCTGAGCACCGAAGTATCGGCACGCTGGCCGAGTATCAGCGAAAGCGCTCCTACAAGAATCGATTTCCCGGCACCGGTTTCCCCGGTGATACAGGTAAATCCTTTATGCAAACTTATTTCGAGTTGCGGTATGAGTATAAAATTTTCGACTGACAGATGCAGTAGCATGTCCGGTTGTTTGGCTTTTGGTGAAGCAAATATAAGAAATTGTGTTGAATAGGCTTACTTTGGTTGTTGCATGATCTGCTGATATTTCGATGAATTAGCAGGGTCAATTTCTTTGAGGATGTTCACTGTCTTGGTTTTATCCATCGGTGCAGCCTGTGAATAAATATTTATCAGTTCATCCCTTTTTGCATCAATAAACAATTGAGTGATATATAAACCGGTTTTCTCACGATTAATCCTTTGCATATCTTCAAGACAATCGCTTACTCCGCTGCGGCCCAGATCCATATTTTCCGACATCAGGTCGAGACCCAGGCGATGGTATGAATATAAGCCTTCGCGAAATGGGCTGTAGGCATTATTCAAAAGATTCTCGACAAGCCAATACCGGTTTTTAAGGCTTTCGAATGCCTTCCAGCCACGCTCAGGCGAATTTTGCGCAGCATTAACCACGCTGCGTGCTTTTTCGTAATAGGGTGTTCCACCCAATTTGCTGAATGAGTCTGCATCAAGTCCCAGCATTACATATAAATAATAGGCAACCGTTGAAGTCAGGTTCGAAGTATACGCATCATCATTGAACTCAAGCGGCTCTAGTTCAACATATTTGAAATCAAAATCTTTGTCAACCAGGTTCAGTAAATTGGTGTTATAAGAGGTTTTGTAGACCGGACGCTGCAACACTACATTTATTTTGCCTTTGAACTGATCACTCGATACGCGGTCGGTAATGGTTATCATGATGGAACACTCGATACGTTCTTCGTTTTTGTAAACGTAATTGGTCCATTTACGGTTGTTTATAAATTCATATAATTCTGTCTGTAAAGTTTGGAATACTTTTTTTTCGGTCCCTTCAACCTGGGGTGAGTTCACCGAAACCTGACACAAGAATTCCTGAGCACCTGCAAATAGAGGTAAACAGGTAACCAGGAAAATAATCAGCTTTCGGAACATGTAGAGGTGTAAAAAGATTGTATCAAATAATTTCTTTCAGAATAACATTGAAAATATCAACTGCAACTTCTAACTTAGATTTCAATTGAAATTCACTGATAACCTGATTTTTGCCAATAATACTTATTTTATTGGTTTCCAAACCAAACCCGGCTCCTGTGTCATTCAGTGAATTAAGAACGATGAAATCAAGGTTTTTCGTATGCAGCTTATTCATTGCATTAATAATTTCATTATTCGTCTCTAACGCAAAACCAATAAGAAGCTGGCCTTTTTTCTTTTGTTTACCCAAGTCGGCAAGGATATCCTTTGTTTTAACCAGGTTTAGAGAGAAGCTTTTTTCTTTTTTCTTGATTTTTTCAGGTTCCGGATTTTGTGGTGTATAATCAGCAACAGCGGCAGCCATGATCATAATATCTGCCTGCTCAAACAAATTCATGCACCTGTCATGCATTTCGTCGGCTGTAGTTACTTTAAAAACCTGTATTGATGGATGTTCAGGGTATTTGTTAACAGGACCAGATACAAGGATCACATTAGCTCCGCGGGCGGCTGCTTCAATTGCCAGTGCATTACCCATGCGTCCTGATGAATGGTTGCTGATAAAACGCACCGGGTCAATTGGCTCAATGGTTGGACCGCTCGAAATGAGCACTTTCTTGCCTGTTAATGACTGTTTTTTTGAAAAATAACTTTGTAATATTTCAACAATCTTTTGTGGTTCCTCCAAGCGCCCCATTCCGGTAAGTCCACTTGCCAGTTCTCCGGCGTTAGGAGCAATCAGAATATTGCCATGAGATTGCAAGGTAGATATATTTTGTTGGGTAGTTTTATGATGGTACATATCAACATCCATCGAAGGTGCATAGAATACCGGGCACCGGGCGGCAAAGTAAGTGGCAAGCAATAAATTGTCGGTAATGCCGGTCGCCATTTTAGCCATGGTATTGGCCGTAAGAGGGGCAATTACAAATGCATCTGCCCAGCTACCCAGTTCGATATGACTGTGCCAGGTTCCATCAGCAGGGCTGAATGGCTCAATTGAAACCGGATTCTGTGAAAGAACCGAAAGTGTAAGCGGAGTAACAAAATCACACGCTTCAGCTGTCATGACAACCTTTACGGCTGCTCCTTCTTTGATGAGAAGCCGGATCAAAAAAGGAATTTTATACGCAGCAATACCGGCGGTAATTCCAATCAGTATTTTTTTACCTTTCAGCATCCTTCAGTGGTAAAAAATGATTACCAGGTATTTTCTTTTTCTTTCATCGGATTGCGTGAGAATATCTGATCTTTCAGGAATTCATTGGTAGCAATTAATGATGGTTTGGGAAGGTTTTCGTAATATTTTGCAAGTTCGATCTGCTCGCGGTTTTCAAAAACCTCTTCCAGGTTGTCACTGGGAGTTGCAAATTCTTCGATCTTCGAGTTCAGTTCTTCTTTTATTTCCTGTGAAATCTGGTTAGCCCGTTTGGCAATGATAGCAACCGATTCGTAAATATTTTCAGTAGGATCGTTAAGTTCCGACATATTACGCGTTATTGTGGTTGTTTCAATTTTCAACTTTTTGATATCCATATGATTAGGTGTTTGTTTCGTGAATTAATTATGTAACTCTTTAGCGATGTTTTTCTTAATTGCCAAGGCTTTTTCGCTGTATTCTCCAACAGGAAATCCTGCAACAAGTTCATCGTAAGCTTCTGATGCGGCATTGAGACGTTCGCGGAGTTTATCGGGGACACTATTAATTGCATACTCGTATTTTGCCTGAAGGATCGAATAAAGTATCAATTCTTTCGATTTGGTATCAGGATAATCTTTCAAAACATTGTTTAATGATACAACTGACGCTTTGTAATCCGCCATCTTAAAGTAAAGCATGGCAATGTCTATGTCCTTTTTTTCAAGTTTCGAACGCAGTTCGTCGATCAGTTTGCTGCATTCTGCTACCCGGCTGCTCTTCGGATACTGGTTTATAAACAATTGCAGTGAAGAAATTGCCTCGTTAGTGGATGTTTGGTCGAGCGACGAACGGGGAGAATCGAGATAACTACAGTAAGCACTCATGTATAAAGCTTCTTCAGCATACGTACTTATTGAGAAGTTTGTCGAAAATGATTTAAAATAGTAACCGGCTAATACATAGTCCTTCTGTTTGTAATAACAGTTGGCATTGTAATAAGCGATTTTTTCAGCCTTATCTGTACCTTTAAAAAAAGCCTGGATCTGCTCGAAAAGTTGCTGAGCTTTCTGGAAATCTCCTTTTTCATAATACTCAAGTGCTTTGGTATACTTGACTTCATTATCCGAACTTTTTAAAAGCTTCTGGAATGGGCTGCACGACATTATCAATGTGGATAATATCATGACTATAAAGATAACCGGTTTTCTGATCATGCGGCAAAAGTACAAATTTTAACCTGAATTATGAAACATTTATACATATTCCCGATTGCGGATATTTAGTTAAATATTATTAAAAAGAAGATTGTACGCAGGTTTTGTAAGTTTCGAGACAGCGTGAACGGGCAAAATTATGATCCAGTATAGGCTGAATATAAGATGCTGTACCGTATTCGGGAAGCCATTTTTTAATATACTCATTATTCGGGTCAAATTTCTCCGCCTGAGTTGTCGGGTTAAAGATACGGAAATAAGGTGCAGCATCACAACCGGTACCAGCAGCCCACTGCCAGTTACCATTGTTCGAAGATAGTTCAAAATCAAGAAGCTTGTCTTTAAAATAGGATTCGCCCCACTGCCAGTTAATAAGCAAATGTTTAACCAGGAAACTTGCGGTAACCATTCTTACCCGGTTATGCATAAATCCGCTCTCATTCAATTCGCGCATGCCGGCATCCACCAGCGGATAACCTGTCAGACCTTTACTCCAGGCTTCAAAGTCTTTTTCATTATCAACCCAGTTTATAAACCGGTACTTGGATTTAAATGGCTGATGAACAACATGCGGGAAATGCCATAAAATCTGCATAAAGAACTCCCGCCAAATTAACTCGTTTAACCAAACCGCGTTAATTTCGGTTGCCTGGGCAACCAGATGCCTGACACTGACAGTTCCAAACCGGAGATGGACACTTGCTTTGCTTGTGGAATTCAATGCAGGGAGATCGCGTGTTTTGTCATACGTTTCAAGAATATTTTTTTCGAGTACAAAAGGTTGAAAAATACTTTTTATTTCGCTGAAACCAATTTCCAAAAGGGATAATAGCGGTCTATCATCAGTCTGAATAAAATTGAACAGATAATTTTCTGAATTCCAGTAGTGCAAACAGGAGGAATCCTGCTTCAACCTTTCAAGCCAGCGATGGCTATAAGGAGTAAAAACCGTGTAAGGTTCGCCCGAGAGTTTGGTTATTTCATTTTTCTCAAATACAACCTGGTCCTTATAGGTTTGGAATAAAACACCTTTAGCAGCGAGCATTTTTTTTACCTGCAAATCGCGATCAATGGCATAAGGTTCATAGTCATGATTGGCAAACACACAATGGACAATGCAAGTGGATAATACATGATCCAATATGTCCAATGGATTTCCAAAATACACCTGTATTGAGGTTTTATAGGGTATCAGTAATTGATTAAGATGTTTAATTGCCTGGTATATAAAACTAATGCGTTTATCGCCCGGAGTAAGATGATTTAAAATATTTTTATCGAAAATAAATACGGGTAAGACCTTTAAGCCTGATGTGAGGGCTTCAAAAAGTGCTGTATTATCAAATAATCTCAGATCGCGCCTGAACCAAAATACGGCAATAGGTTTGGTGGTATCCATAAAATCAAAACAGAAGTGCAATTTACAAATTTATTAAAAGCTTCAGGCAAAATGTTTTCAATAAACATTCATCTTTCTTATAAAGTTTAGTAGTTTTGCAGCACTAAAAAAAATATTAACTTAAAATACTGAGATTGTGGATCTTTTCGAAAAACGTGTTCGTAATTTAGGCCCGCTTGGCATGTATGCCAAACAAGCTGATGGATATTTTATGTTTCCTAAACTTGAAGGGGAAATTGGGAACAAAATGATTTTCAGGGGTAAAGAGCGTCTTATCTGGAGCCTGAATAACTACCTGGGATTAGCAAATCATCCCGAAGTTCGCAAAGCGGATGCTGAAGCTGCTGCCAAATGGGGTATGGCTTATCCTATGGGAGCCCGTATGATGAGTGGTCAAACGGTATTTCACGAACAACTCGAGCAGGAACTGGCAGCTTTTGTGAATAAGGAGTCGGCTTTTCTTTTAAACTTCGGATACCAGGGAATGATTTCTGTAATCGATTCCATGGTCGACCGTAATGATGTGATTGTTTATGACAGCGAAGCACATGCCTGCATACTTGATGGAATGCGCCTTCATATGGGCAAACGTTTTGTATACCCTCACAATAATATGGAAAACCTGCGCAAAGGCCTCGAAAGAGCCACCAGGTTAACGGATCAAACCGGCGGAGGAATCCTTGTGATCACCGAAGGCGTGTATGGAATGTCGGGTGACCTTGGAAAAATCAGAGAGATAGTAGAATTAAAAAAGGAATTTAACTTCCGTCTTCTGATTGACGATGCACACGGGTTTGGTACCATGGGGCCAACAGGCGCAGGAACGGATGAGCATTTCGGCGTTCAGGATGGTGTGGATATGTATTTCGGGACTTTCGCAAAAGCAATGGCTGGCATAGGCGGTTTTATTGCATCCAATAAAGCAATAATTGATTTCCTGAAACACAACATGCGTTCACAGATTTTTGCCAAATCGTTGCCAATGCCAATGGTAATAGGTGGCCTGAAGCGGCTCGAACTGGTTCGTACAAAACCCGAACTCAGGAAAAACCTTTGGACTATCGTCGAAGCCTTACAGAAAGGACTACGTGAAGCTGGATTCAATATCGGAAATACAGAATCACCTGTAACACCTGTTTTGTTGAACGGTACCATACCGGAAGCAACAAACATTACAGTTGAAATGCGCGAAAAATATAATATCTTCTGTTCTATCGTTACCTACCCGGTAGTTCCGAAGGGTGTTATCATGCTGCGAATTATCCCAACTGCCGTGCATACACTCGAGGATGTAAAATATACTATTGATGCATTTAAGGAAATTAATGCCAAATTGCTTAACGGTGAATATGCCAATATTGCGTTTGCCGATATCTCAAATCTTTAAAAAAATCTTACTGCTTTTATTAATGCCTGGTTTTTTACCGGGCATTTTTTTTATCAGGCTTAAAGTTTTAGCTTTGTCAATCATACCCTAAGATTGAATGCACATTAAAAAACGCGATTCAGTAAGTATAATCATTAATTCGACAGCGTTCTACCTGCTTTCGTATCTTATTGTTTTTATGTTATTCCAGTTTTCTACAATGATTGCATCGAATATATTTGATATCCCGAACACATTGCATTACAACAAAATTGGGTTTAATGTCATACCTGAAGCCTGGACATTTGATGCAGTAAAAGTTATTTATAGTTCGGGAAATATATTGTTATTTCTGATCTCTGTCTCTTTTCTGGTTTTAATAATTAAAGCCTTGGCATATAATGGATTTCTCCGGTTATTCCTTTTATGGGGATTTATTCACTCTATATCAATGCTTTTTGGATCATTTATTATCGGAGCTTTCAACTTCGAAGGATTTGGAATAGTGCTGAGCTATCTCTATCTTGCAGATACAGCTAAAATGCTTCTACTTTTTACAGGCTTGCTTCTCCTGATAGGAATTGGGATGGCTATGGTAAAAGCTTTCCTGTTTTCAGCAAATATATACTTCAACTTTCTTTCTCCTGAAATGCGTCCTGCATTCAGAAGGGATCAATTCATATTACCTTATATAATTTCCACCCTGTTTCTGCTGGTAATAAAATACCCGCTTTCGCTTTATGAATCTCTCATTTTGTTTATCCCGATATTTGTACTCCTGCCATTATTCTGGGGAATAGGACGTTACCCGATTTTTTATTTTGAAGAAACTGAGAAATCAATCCGGATAAGTTTCAGACTTGTTTTTATCACTCTGGGTTTGTATACAGTATACAGAGTGGTTCTGGGAACAGGAATAAATATTGGATGATCTGAATCAGGCAACTGGTAAGGATGGATCAATGTCAGTAGCCCATTGAAATATTCCTCCATCAAGGATATAGATATTTCTATATTTCAGCTTCTCAGTCAGGTATAAATAGGGCGCCTGGCTTTTCACACCATAAAGACAATAGATTATAACCGGCATTTCTCTCGAAATCAGATGAGCAAGATCTGGCATATCAATCTGGGGAATATTTATGGCGCCCTCGATATGACATTCATCAAACATTTCAACTTCACGGGTATCAATCAGTTGAAATCGTTCGTCCCTGTCCATCTTTTCCTTTAGTTCAAATGTAGTGATGTATTTCATACCTGCGGTCCAATCCGATCCGTAACAATAGGAAGTAATTAATTAAGCAAAGGTAGGGAAAGTGCCGGGAAATAAAAAAGGAGTGCAGAGCACTCCTTTTTCTTGTCATTCAAGGCAGAAATTATTTCTTTACTTCCTTGATAAGACCTTTTGCGATTGAATCTGCGTGAGCAGCTTCAACTGCAGCTTTAGCTGTTGAATCAGCCAAACGGGTTTGTTCAGCAGCTACGTTAGCTAACGAATCAGCCATAGTTATTGAATCCTGACGAGCTTTTTCAGCTTTTTCTTCTTTACTGGGTCCGCAAGCTACTACAGCTACCATACCAGCTACTACAAACATTGCAAATAATTTTTTCATATCTAAGTTTAATTAAAAAACTGTGCAAAAGTACAAGGTTTTATAATATGAGACAAACTTTATTTCAAAAAAAATTAAGATTTTTTAACATATGACGTATTATGTTGATATTCAGTTATTTATAAAATTATATTTTTTAAAAAAGATATCAACAATTTATTATAAAATGTTAATAATTCAAAATATTGGTCTTTTAGGGTATGTTAAAGTAAAAATTCTACCATGTTTTTACTTTTAAAATCAATTTTAACATCCATAAAAAAAAGGCTATCATTCTTTCTATGGGTAGATCATTGTCAGAGATTTGAATGATTTAATAAAACCAACATTTTGATGTATTTCTTTGGTTTCTGCTGTAAAAGTATAAACCTGAATAAGTACAGGGGTATAACAAATAGCTCAATATACAGTACATACTACAAACTGTCTTCGTATTGTGCATAATTTGTAGATTTTCTAAAATATGCAAAGGCTAAAAAGCTGTTTTGAACACTATATCGTAACTAATTCCATTCAATTGGCTTACATTTGCAGCCTAAATTCAATACCAGAATGTTGTTTGTTAAACTGCCTGATCTTCCTTTCAATGAGCCGGTTATTGTTTTCACCATTCTTATTACTATTATTTTACTGGCACCCATCGTATTTAAAAAATTCAGGATTCCTGGAATTGTAGGTCTTATTGTATCAGGAATGGTAATAGGTACTCATGGCCTGGATCTGGTTGAATCCGGAGAGAGCATTAAATTATTAAGTACAGCCGGCTTGCTATATCTTATGTTTTTAGCCGGGCTTGAACTTAATTCAAGTGATTTATTGCGCAACCGGAATAAAAGTCTTGCTTTTGGAGCATTGACATTTTTCATACCGCTGGTTTTTGGCTTTTTTGTAGCACATCTCCTTCTTTCATACAATATCCTGGCGTCATTGCTGATTGCAAGCATGTTTTCAACGCATACACTCATCTCCTACCCTATTGCCAGCCGGCTTGGTATTACAAGAAGCGAGGCAGTAACAATAACCATTGGAGGCACCATAATCACTGATACCGCAGTATTGGTATTACTGGCTTTTATTTCGGCAGCTACTAAAGGCTCATTATCGCCTATGTTCTGGATCAGGATGATACTATCAATATCTGCGTTTTCCTTCTTAATTTTATGGGGTGTGCCAAAAATCAGCATCTGGTTTTTTAAAAACCTGGAGGGTGAGAGCGGTTCACAATATATTTTTGTCCTGGTTATGCTTTTTATTTCAGGCCTTCTGGCCAAGGTTGCAGGTATAGAGCCAATAATTGGCGCATTTCTTGCAGGTCTGGCGCTCAGTAACCTTATCCTTCCAACATCGGCTTTAATGAACCGGATATCATTTATAGGGAATAATTTATTTATCCCCATATTCCTTATCAGCGTAGGCATGATGGTTGATTTTACCGTTTTTTTTAATGGTATTGGAGCATTGATATTTGCGGGGGCAATGGTAGTGGTTGCCGTTGCCAGTAAGTTTGTTGCTGCATGGGTTATGCAAAAGATTTTTAAATATACAAACGTTGAACGTCAGGTAATTTTCGGATTAAGTGTATCACATGCAGCAGCTATCATTGCCGTTGTTGTTGTTGGTTTTAATCTCAAACTGATTGATCTGGATGTTTTGAATGGTGCCATAATGATCATCCTGGTTTCTTGTTTTCTTGGTTCGTTTGTTACTGAAAGAAGTGGCAGGAAACTTGCCGTAAATGAGGCCGCAAAAACTCCGATTAAATCCGGATTACCTGAAAGAATTCTTGTTCCGGTATCAAATCCTGCTACCATCGAAGGATTAATTGATTTTGCCATTCTGATCCGCGAACCAAGTAGTGCTCAGCCGGTTTACATGCTATCTGTTATTCCCGATGATAATTTTGCAGAGGAACAAATTCTCAAAAACAATAAAATGTTTGAATCAGCGATTTTGCATGCAGCTGCTGTTGATACACATCTGAACCTTGTTTCCCGCGTGGATTTGAATGTTGCTAATGGAATCTCACGGGCAGTAAAAGAATTAATGATCAATAAAATTATACTTGGCTGGAATGGTAAAATAACTACCTCAAATTTCTTTTTTGGAAGTATTATTGAGAAACTTATTGGGAGCACCGAACAAATGGTGTTGGTGGTGAAAATTTCAAACCCGTTAAATACCATAAACCGAATCGTTGTAATTATTCCTGAAAACGCTGAATGCGAAACCGGTTTTATTACATGGATGAACATGTTGAAAATCATTGCAATACGAACCAGTTCAAAATTAATAATTTATGGTTTCGAAAAATCACTTTCAGATATCCGAAGATTTTTTGAATCTGAGGGAGATAAACTGGCAATCGAATATGAGGTTTCGGATTCATCACATCCTATTATTGACCAGGCACAAAAAATCGGTACGCATGATTTGTTTGTAGTAATTACTGCCAGGAACCTTACCTTATCGTACAGCCATTATTTTGACCATATGCCACGTGACCTGGCAAGGCATTACCAAGATAAAAATTTCATCATTATTTACCCTGAACAGAGAGCTCCGGAACTCCAGCCCTTGTCATCATCATTTGATGGAATTGAAGTTTCAGCCATCCAGGAAAATATTGAGCGATTTACAAACATGAAATATTCTATACGAAATACTCCCGACAGCAGGCACAATTCACTTACTGAATAAATTCAAACATTGTATCCATAAGGATGATGAACATACAGATACCTTTAGCTGAAATTCTAAGGCCTAAAAATGCCGGTGAATATATTGGACAGCCACATCTGATGTTGGAAGGAACTTCATTCAGAAGAATGATTGATGGAGGTTCGGTTCACTCTATGATATTCTGGGGACCACCCGGTGTCGGAAAAACAACTCTGGCACTTATTATTGCAAATGCAACAGGAAGACAGTTTTATACACTGAGTGCGGTAAACTCGGGTGTTAAAGATGTCAGGGAGGTAATTGACAGGGCAAGAAAGGATTTATCACAACCCATTCTTTTTATTGACGAAATTCATCGTTTCAGTAAGTCACAGCAGGATTCGTTACTGGGAGCGGTCGAAAAAGGAATTGTCATACTGATTGGGGCAACAACCGAAAATCCATCCTTCGAGGTTATATCCCCTTTGCTGTCGCGCTGCCAGGTTTATATCCTGAAGCCTCTTGAGGAAGAAGATCTAGTTGCTATAATGAACAAAGCCATTGATACCCTGGTCGGTATCCACGGAGTTAAAATAGTCATCCGGGAGCACGAAGCGCTGATCAGGCTTTCCGGTGGCGATGCCCGAAAATTACTGAATGCCATTGACATAATAGTTACTTCACTGCTTACCTCAGGAAAAGAGATTGAAATTGATAATGAGAACACATTAAGTATTATTCAGCAGAACCTGGCTTTGTATGATAAATCGGGCGAAATGCATTACGATGTAATTTCGGCCTTCATAAAATCGATGCGTGGCAGCGATCCGAATGCTGCCGTGTATTGGCTCGCCAGGATGATTACAGCCGGTGAAGACCCGCTTTTTATAGCCAGGCGGATGGTAATACTGGCTTCTGAGGACAT
>Ga0208789_1001473_pt1 | contig 13009 bp, 9 predicted proteins | sample Methanotroph_Enr_FD_187368 | JGI IMG/M metagenome (GOLD analysis project Ga0208789, IMG submission 187368) | Enriched soil microbial communities from Old Woman Creek wetland in Ohio, USA - Methanotroph_Enrichment_5 (SPAdes) (version 2) | ecosystem: Environmental > Terrestrial > Soil > Wetlands...
TCAATTAACGTAAGCCAGAACAATGTACCCCAAGGCACCCCGGTTACCTTTACGGCTATTCCTGTGGGAGGTGGAACATCACCCTCCTTCCTATGGTATTTAAACAACGTGGCAAGGGCGACCGGAATTACCGGCACCTATGCTCCGAAAAACGGAGACGAAGTCTATGTGGTGATGACATCAGGTAGTCCATGTGCATCAGGTAACCCTGCTACATCCGATGTGGTTACGATGATTGTGGATTGCGTACCTGCACAACCAGCCTTCTTTACCCAGGGAATGGCCTATGTTACCCCGGGCCAGTCGGATATCAGGTACACCGTGCCATATGTATCAGGTGTAACTTACTATTGGAGTTACGCTGGAAACGGGGCAACCATAACAGGTACATCAAATTCAGTGTTGATTAGCTTCTCAGGTACAGCCACTTCCGGCTCGCTGTCAGTAAGAGCATACAATAGTTGTGGAATCAGCGAACCCCGGTCTGGTGTAATTACTGTTGGAACCAATGTAAAAGCCGGTATTTTACCGGGCAGTGCAGGACAGGTGATTGTGAATGCACCTGCTGAAAAGAATGAACTAAAAGTATATCCAAATCCGTCAGCCGACGGACCGGTAACCTTTGATTTCCGGATCAACGAAAAGGCGAAGTTAATACTTGATATCTTTTCATCATCAGGAATGCGAATTTCCAGGATATTTGAAGGTAATGTTGAATCGGATGTAATCCAAACCGTCATCTTCAATGAATCTCTTGCTCCGGGCGTCTATATCTACATCTTAAGATGGAAGGATCAAATAATCACGGGTAAGTTAATCAGAAAAAGATAGTTCCAGAGTATGAACCATTTAAAAAGCGAAGACTGTATTTCGTTTTGGCGATTTAAAAGACAGTAATGTTATATTGCAAAAAGAGCTGGTGTCTCCACACCAGCTCCCTAAACTCATCCAAAAACTAAAACTTAAAATCAAAACAAATAACGTAATTAAACGGTTATTTTTCTCATCTTAGCACTATTACGCAAGATTTTATAAATAGTTACAATAAAATCCCAAAATCTGTCAGGCAATCACTTTTATTCCTGAACGCAGCCTGATTATTCTGAAATTTCCATTAAAATCTGCCTCCTGATCCGACTCAACTACAAGGTTGGTTTGAGATACGATAGATTCAAAACGACGGGTTATATCGCTGAATAATAAACTAGTAATAGGGTTGAAAAATCTCCTGCGAAATGACAACGCCCGGCCTTTAGGTACAAATTTGTCGAAGACCGTAATACGTCCCCCGGGTTTAAGCACCCTTTCGCACTCTTTCAAACAGGCCACAGGATCGGGAATTACGGCAAGGATTAAATGAAGGATAATTTTATCAGCCATGTTGTCGGGTAAATCAAGGCGCTGCCCGTCCATTACTACGGCTTTGAGATTACGTCTGAAGAGGGAGTTCTTTTTTAATGTCCGGACAATCATTGCCGGGGTAATATCGGTGGCGGTAATATGACAATCGCCGTTGATAAATTCCAGGTCAAGTCCAGTGCCCGCTCCAACGATGAGTACTTCGTCGCCCTGGCAGATTTCAAGCTCCCTGATTGATTTGCTACGGGATTTTGAGAATATGCGGGCAGCCAGGTCATATCCGGGTGCATAAAGCGTGTAACGAAAACGATTCCATCTGTTGGTGCTGAATAGTGAAGGCAGGTCCATGTGGTTAAAATCTGGTGAACAGGGACTACCTATTTGTTGATTCCTTCTCAGCGTTGTCGAGAGAAGCCTGTTTCCTTAATTCACTGTGGTTAACACTATAGGTAAAATAGATAACCATGCCGATCGCCATCCAGATGATCAACCGTAACCAGGTATCGAACGGTAAGGAATACATCTGGAGCATGCAGATTGATGCACCAAGAATTGGCACAAGCGGAACAAAAGGTGTTTTAAAGGGACGTTTAAGTTCAGGTTTGTTATACCTTAAAAAAATTATGCCAATAGAAACAATTACGAAGGCGAGTAATGTTCCGATTGAAACCAGTTCACCAAGAATATTTATCGGCAGGATGCCTGCAAAGAAGCATGCGACTGATCCTGTAATAATTGTGCTGAAATAAGGAGTTTTAAAACGGGGATGAATTTTTGCAAAACGGGGTGGTAGTAACCCATCTTTTGCCATTGCATAAAAAATGCGGGGTTGTCCGAGCATCATTACCAGAATGACAGAACTAAGACCTGCAATTGCTGCAATTTTTATTACCGGACGGAGCCAGAAAAGCCCTTTTCCCATTGCGTCAACTCCCACAGCAATAGGATCGGCCACATTCAGGAAAGTGTAACTTACTATTCCGGTTAAGATAATGGCAACCGAAATATACAGGACGGTTGAAATACCGAGCGAACCTAAAATACCGATTGGCATATCGCGTTGTGGATTTTTGGCTTCCTGGGCAGCTGTCGAAACGGCATCAAACCCGATATAGGCGAAAAAGATAACCGCAGAACCGCGAAGTATTCCGCTCCAGCCGAAATGTCCCCAAACACCTGTATTCGGGGGAATAAAAGGATGCCAGTTCACTTTATTTACAAAGAAAAAACCGATTCCGATAAATAGAACGATGACAGAAACCTTGATCATTACCATGATATTATTGAAACTGGCCGATTCTTTAATTCCAATAACAAGCAGAATTGTGATCATTGCAATCACGAACATGGCAGGCAGATTCAAAATCGCGGTAATGTGTGGTAAATTACCAACGACGATTCCGGAGGTTGTCAGCGTGGCAACGATTTGATCGGTAAGAGGTTTCCAGCCAAGTCCCGGAATATCGACAAGAACGGTGCTCCAGGCGGCCGTATACTGGGGTGGAATGAAAATCCCGAAATCCTTCAGGAAACTTACCACGTAACCCGACCAGCCTACTGATACCGTTGATGCAGCGAATAAATATTCCAGGATCAGGTCCCAGCCAATGATCCATGCGATGAACTCTCCGAGGGTTGAATAGGCATACGTATAGGCACTTCCCGAAATGGGGATCATCGATGCAAATTCGGCATAACATAGTCCGGCAAACAAGCAGGCCATACCGGAGATAAGAAATGATATAACGATACCAGGACCGGCATATTGAGCTGCAGCCTGGCCCGTTAAAACAAAAATACCGGCGCCAATAACGGCTCCGATTCCGAGAGTTGTAAGATTTGTTGCACTCAGCGCCCGCTTCATCCCATTGTCTTCATTGGCATGATGCATCAGCTGTTTAAAAGGTTTTGTACTGAATAATTGGGAATTCATCATTTAGGGGCTTAAAAAAACTGTTCCATGATAAAAATTTAGTCAGTACTTATGCCTAACTATCGCGTTCTATGGAATCCAATTTTTGATAAACCTCTGGTTTATTGGTCCATTTGCCATTTTTCGACTCTCCTAAAACGACAACCTCTTTTGATTTACCATACTCACTTATAGCCTGCATCATCTCCTCTTTGCTTTTCCTGATAATTTTAATCCCGGTTTGAGATCCTTTATTGCGAACTTCAATATAAAAGCCGTCTCTATATTCCTTGGCTCTTGTTGGTGGTCTGCCCATATATACAAATTTATTAATCGTTGTTTTTCTGCTCAGGAAACTATTACTATCTGTCGATTTTGTTTTCCTGAGGTTCTTAAAACTCCCAAAAACGCAGGCTTTCAATGCTTTTATCGGAGTAGGTAATAGATTATACACTTCCAATTGTTACTGATTACAATGGAAATCTACAATCCGTAAGTGGCCAAATATAAGTAAATTTTTTGTTAAAAAAAAATGTTCCTGAAATTCACCTTGCCCGGACCAGGGTAATGTTACCTTTCAGATTAGTTTTTGATGATCGTTTTGTAATCTGGAAATGATAGCCGTATTGTTGCACCGGCATCGTCATTATTGGAAACTTCCATTTTTCCGTGATGAGCATCCATAATCAGATTGACCAGGGCAATATCAAGTGCTTCGTTCTCCTCGAACTGGTGATCGTTGTGGGAAAGCAATGCATAAATTTTGGTGAGTGTTTCGGGCGTAAATCTGCGTCCCTGGTCAGTAAAAGTGATTATTGACTGGCCATCCCGTGATTCGGTATCAATGGTCAGTTTACTTCCGTTTGGAGAATATTTTAAGGCATTATCCAGTAAATTCTCGAAACATATCTCCAGGAGGTTTCTTTGGCCGTAGATTGTAATGGTATCCGGATTACCTTCAACAATCACAGACATACTCCTGAGTTGAATCTGATCGTCTTGTCTTTGCAGGACAGCGGATAACAGTTCATCTGCCAAAACACTTTCCATGACAAGTGAAGATGTTTTTGTCCTTAATTCGGTAATCAGTAAACTTATCGTTGTGAATCTTTCAAGCCTTGCAGCCGAAACATCGAGATACTTTAGCAATTCAAAAAGTTCGGTTGGATTTATCTCATCTTTAAGAACCGTGATAAACCCCATGATTCCGGCAAGCGGTGCACGGATTTCATGACTTAATCTTTCAAGAAAATCGGCTTTTACCTTATCCAGTAGTATTAACTCATTATTGGCAATTTCGAGTTCGCGATTTGATTGCTGTAGTTCCTTGGTCCGCTCCTTTACTTTTATCTCAAGCCATTGATTTACCATCTTAAGTTGATCTTTGCTACGTTTTAAATCAAGGTGAGTTTTTACCCTCGAGAGCAATTCTTTGGCATTGAAGGGCTTCGTAACATAGTCCTGTCCTCCGGCATCAAATCCGGCCAGAATATTATCGGGCTCATTCATGGCCGTAAGGAAGATAACCGGAATCTCCCTAAGCAATTTGTTGAGGTGCATTGCTTTGCAGGTTTCTATCCCATTCATCACCGGCATATTGACATCAAGCAGAACCAGATCATAGTCGTTTGATTCTAAAAGCAGATCGAGGGCCTGCTTTCCATCCATTGCAAATCCAACCTCATAGTTGGCTTCCATTAAAATACTTCCAATGACCTGAATATTTTTCGGGTTATCGTCAACAGCCAGAACTTTAAAATCTTTTAATATTTCTTCCATAAGCTATATCAGTTTTTTTAATCTGTTAATTATTGCAGGGAATGTTATCAATATCTTCATCATCTTATTGATTTCAAAATTATTTGCATAGGTCGATAGCTCTTTTCCATAATCAGTAATTAACGGATTTGACTGATCTTTTCCCAATAAATAAAGGTGCTCTCCAAACGTTTTTATTTGTCCGATAACTTGTTTCTTCGCTACATCTTTGAAGATCGGGATGTATTCATTTTCAAGAAGAGTGATCAATCCGGGGAGTTGATGCTTTTGTTCACTGGTCAGATTAATTTTAATATCGGGACTATTTTCTGTCGCAGCAGGTTTTGATTGGGTAATGAGGCGGAATTTCAGGTATTTTTTCAGGAGTTCCAGTAATTCAGCCGCAATGATGGGTTTCAAAAGAAAATCGTCATAAACAGCTGCACCATTTTGTTGCTCAAGAACTTCAAGGGACGAAGCAGATAAAGCGATAATCGGAATTGTATGCGTGTTAATATCCTTTTTAAGTCTTTCAATGGCCTCCCTGCCATTCATTACCGGCATTTTGAAATCCATAAGTATAACATCAGGCAAATAGAATTGAGCTTTTTCAATCGCTTCTGCTCCATTTTCTGCTTCAATCAGAGTTAGTGGGAAATGACTTAACAAGTCGACTAAATATTGCCGGTTTTCCTGATTATCGTCAGCGATCAATACAGATCCCTTATCAAAAAATAGGGTTGAAGAATCGGATGAACTGATTTTGGGTTCTTTTTTCCCGCTTTTTTTGATCTTAATGCCAGGCAGGGTGACGGTGAATAAACTCCCTATCCCCGGTTCACTACGTAACACTATTTTCCCTCCCATCATCTCCACCAGGCGTTTGGTGATTGTCAGACCTAACCCGGTTCCACCAAATTGGGCTGAACGTTGTCCATCCTGTTGAGTGAATGCGTCAAAAATGCTATTCTGCTGATCGTAGGGTATCCCTATACCTGTATCTTTTACAGCGAGAATCAGATCAATCTTTCCTTTCCCGGTGATTTTCTCCATCACCGAAAGTGTTACCACTCCCTTATCGGTAAATTTAACAGCATTGCCGATCAGATTAAACAGGATCTGGCGGACACGGGTTTGGTCAAGTATTAAAGCCTCAGGAATCTGTTTCGGTATTTCAATCAGGAACTCAATTCCTTTTTCTTTCGTTATGTAGGTAAATATAGTTTCGATTTCCTTTATAATATCGTGGATGTTAATACATTCTGAATGAATAACCATTTTCCCTGCTTCAATTTTCGACAGGTCAAGAATGTCATTGATAATTCTTAGCAAATTTTTCCCGCTGCTGCGAATGGCATCAATCTGTGAACGATGCTTCCTGTCTTTTATGCTGGCATAAAGTAAATCTGAAAACCCTATAATGGCATTCATCGGAGTCCTGATTTCGTGGCTCATATTGGCAAGAAACAGGCTTTTGGCTTTATTTGCCTGATCTGCTGCTTCTCTTGCATTTCTGTCGGCTTCAGCCTGTCGACGCAAGGTGATGTCGCTTCCCACAGAGACTAAATGAGTGATATTATTGTTGGCATCGATCAGCGGTGTCACGGTCATTGCCTCATAATAAAGCTCCCCATTCTTCTTTTTGTTAATTGATTCTCCACGGTAAATCTGACCTGATAAAACGGTATCCCACAGTTTTTTAAAAGATTCAGAGCGAACAGTAGCCGAATTTAGAATACGGGGTGTTAAACCAATTACTTCCTCTTTCGGGTAGCCGGTACCTGACTCAAAAGCCGGATTTACATATTGAATTACTCCCTCTTTATTTGTGATCAGCACATGGTCAGCAGCCTGTTCAACAACATTCGAAAGTTTTTGTAATTCGTTATTTAAACTGACAAGTTCTGATGTGCGCTCTTCAACCTTGTTTTCAAGTTCCGTCTGATACTTCAGAAGCAATGTTTCAGCCTCCTTACGTGCAGTAATATCAGAGATAATCATAAATACCCCAAGTGAATGGTCAAGATTGTCGGTAAGATGAGAATATTGAATTTCAATCCAGATTGGAGGTTTATTTTTTCGAATATAATGTCGTTCTGCTAAAACAGGCTTACCACCTACGATCGAACTGATTTCATTTCTGAATTGTTCGAACCGGACATCACCAACAATCTCAATGAGTGGTTTACCCATGGTCAGCTCCTGTCCGAAAATTATCCTGGACATCATAATGGCAGGTTTATTGGCAAACTGAATAACGAAATCATTATCCATCGCCACAAAGATATTGCTGTTATTTTCCAGTATAGCCTGCAAATAGGCATTTGATTCCTTTAAGGCCTCACTGGTCTTTTCTGAAATCAGTCGATATCTTTCTTCGCTATTCTTTAAAAGCTCAATTGTGCGCCTATGCTTTAGGAATCCATTCACCCTTACAACCAATTCCCTGGCAGGCATTGGTTTGATAAGATATCCATCCGCACCGAGTTCAAATCCTTCAATCTGGTTTTCAGAGGAGGTGGCCATTGAGGAGATGAGAACTACGAAAATGTGTTCATATAGCGGGTTGGATTTTATTATTCTCAAAATTTCAAGTCCGGACAAGTCCGGCAATACCACATCCAGGAGAATAAGTGAAAGCTCTTCCCGATTAATGATCTGAAGTGCACTTTTTCCGTTATCTGCTGTTAAAATACGATATCCGCGTTTGGCAAGAACACTTGCGTATGATTTAAGAACAAGTGTATTATCGTCAACTATTAAAATGTTAATGTTGTCAGGATTAAACATGGCGACCGGAAGTTGCTAACCTGATGAGTTGCGATGACATGGAGTTATTTTTCATCCCTGTATGATTTGTTTATAATCGTTCCGGTACCTGCAGGAGAACGAGTCCCGATCAACCGGGACCCGTTTCGCCTACCAGAAATACCGGATAATTGAACGAATTTACTTTTCCAATTATTTATTATAACAAGGTTCCGGATCTGATTGTTCAATTATAGATCTAACCACAACTACCCGGACTAAAAAGAAATATTAATATTGATTTATATTGGGACTATAGTTCTTTTTCGGTGAAGGCTCCAATTTTCAGGTACTTATGATATATTTCAGCGTATTTTACAACATTTTCAGGATTGGGGAAATACTCTTTTTCGAATCCCTGTCCCATTGCTTTTTGTGCATCTTCAACTTTAGGGTAAATTCCTGCAACAACTGAAGCAAACATTGCTGCGCCAAATGCACAAGTCTGTTCGGTTCTGGCTACTTTTATCGGCATATTCAGCACATCAGCAAGGGTTTGCATTACAAAAGGTGATTTTTTTGCTACTCCGCCCAACCCAATGATCTCTTTTATCTCTACTCCTTCAAGCCTGAACCTGTCGACGATAGCTTTGGAACCAAAAGCTGTTGCTTCGACCAGTGCACGGAAAATCCGGGGTGCGGAAGACCCTAATTTCAGCCCGGTTATAGATCCGGTAACCTCCTGGGTTGCATCTGGTGTTCGTCTGCCATTCATCCAGTCAACGGCAATAATGGTCGATTCTTCAACCGGGATCAACCGGGCCTGAGCTGATAATTCAGGGATAATCTGGTCCATTGTTTCTGCGATGAGTTTTTCTTTCGTACCGGGATCAAGAATTGAAGATTTGGCGAGGATCTCTTCCAACGGCCAGGCAATAACCTTCTTAAACCAGGCATAAATATCCCCGAATGCAGATTGTCCTGCTTCAAGTCCGATGTAACCCGGAATAACCGAGCCATCAACCTGACCGCAAATTCCGGGAACAAGTTTATCGCCCATTTGATCATAGGAGGCTACCATAATATCGCAAGTGGAGGTTCCGATGGACCTGGCCAAGACATTTGGCGTGACCTCGCCTCCGACTGCACCAAAGTGACAGTCAAATCCGCCTACTCCTACCGCAACATCAACAGGTAAACCAAGACGATCGGCCCATTCAGCAGTTAAACAGCCTATTTTAACATCGCTGGTATAGGTTTCGTTATACAGATTAGCACGATAGCCACCAAGAATCGGATCGAGCGTAGTCAGAAACGCCTCCGAAGGGAGTCCTTCCCAGCCTTTGAACCACATTGATTTGTGACCGGCTGCGCAGCGGCTCCTGTAAACCTCATTGGGCCGGAAGGTTCCGGTTAACAACGCCGGCATCCAGTCGCAATGTTCTATCCAGGAGTAGGCATTTTCACGGGCTTTTTCATCTACCCTAAGTACGTGAAGAATTTTTGCCCAAACCCACTCCGAAGAATAGATCGCCCCTTCGTACTGTGTGTAATCAATTTCCCAGCTTTTTGACAACTTATTAATTTCGGCTGCCTCTTTTACAGCAGTATGGTCTTTCCATAAGATAAACATCGCATTAGGATTCTCTTCGAACCCGGCGGTTAAAGCAAGCGGAATCCCTTTTTCATTGACCAATACCGGGGTGCTTCCTGTTGTATCGAATGAGATTCCAACAATATTTTTTGCCACCTCAGGACCTGCTATCGACAGTGCTTCTTTAACAGCAAATTCCATCGATTCGATATAGTCGAGCGGATGTTGGCGATACTGATCTTTTGCCGGATCGCAGAATTTACCGGTTGCCCATCTTGGATAAGCCTTTACAATCGATGCTATTTCATCGCCATTAAGTGCATTTACGATAACAACCCTGACTGAATCTGTACCGTAATCAATTCCAACAACATATTTTTTCATCGTTATACCGTATTTAATAACTTATTACACAATTTTTTAATTAATATTTACTCATTCTATACTTTAGGCTGATTTTTAATCATGAAAAACTGATTAAAGCTATTAAAAAGGGATTAATTATCAACAGGCCAACTGCTATTTTTGACCATAATAGGCATTAGCACCGTGCTTACGCCCGAAATGCTTTTCTGTCAGCAGGGGATTCATTGTAAGATTGGGATTAACCGAATGAGCAATAAAGGCCATTTTGGCAATTTCTTCCAGGACAATACTGTTGTGGACTGCCTCACCCGGATTATTTCCCCAGGTAAAAGGGCCGTGATTTTTCACTAATACGCCCGGGATATGCCTGGAATTTAAGTTTGTAAATGTTTCGATGATCACAGAACCTGTTTCTTTTTCATAGAAATTCTTTACCTCATCCTCATTCATATCACGGGTGCATGGGATATCATCCGCAAAATAATCGGCATGTGTAGTACCTGTGATTGGAATGGCCACACCTGCCTGGGCCCAGGCTGTTGCATAGGTAGAATGGGTATGAACAATACCACCGATATGATCAAAAGCCTTATAAAGTGCAAGATGGGTCGGTGTATCCGACGAGGGACGCAAACTGCCCTCAATAACATTTCCGTCGAGGTCAACCACAACCATTTGTTCGGCAGTCATCACATCATATTCAACCCCGCTTGGTTTAATCACGACCAGCCCTCGTTCACGATCAATTCCACTTGCATTTCCCCATGTGAAAAGTACAAGATTGTACTTAACCAGATCGAGATTTGCTTTGAAAACCAGTTCTTTTAATTCGGATAGCATAGTCGAATATATAAATATTTGTCTTTAAGAAAGAATTAACGCCCTTTCAGAACAAAGGTGTTAATTCTTTAGTTTTAATTAAAAGAAATACATGTAGAAAGACGCACAAGCTAAAACTACACCTAACGAAGTAATTATATCCCACTTGTTCCAACTATTCCTGATAAGGGTTTTGTAGTCACCTGTGAAAGTGATAAACTCAATCTGTTTAGCGGTTGGTTTTGGAGTAAAGAATGATACTACAACCATAAACAACATGATGAAGACAAGCAACCAAATCTCAAAGATAAGCCAGTTGGGATGCCAAAACCAATGGGTAGAATCCCAGTACCAGCCTGTCATTACGGTTTTACCTGTATCTGTAAAGATGTTGGTCAGCAAACGTGCCATACCGATAAGAAAGCCTACTATTAAACCTGCTTCACCTGCCTTGGGTGTAATTCTTTTGGAAAATATACCCATCACGAATACTGCCACCATTGCAGGTGCGAGCAGCGATTGAATGCCTTGCAGATAGGAGTAAAGGCTGCCGAGGCTCATCATGACGGGTATCCATCCAATACCAAGTACCACAACCACAACAGTTGCTATACGACCGACCAAAACGTATCTGGCTTCGCTTTTACCTTTGAACATTGGCTTATAAAAGTCTTCTGTATATAATGTGGCACAGGAGTTGAAGAATGCCGCCAACGAAGCAACCAGTGCGGATATAAAGCCTATAGTAACAATACCTTTCACACCGGCGGGCAATACAAATTTAACCATTGAGCCAAAGGCGGTATCAGGGTTTTCTAACGTAAAGCCGCTGCCGGGACGTGCCGCCAATGCAGCTGCTACCATACCGGGGATCAGGAACATAAATACGGGCAACAATTTAAAATAACCGGCAGCAATAGTACCTCTGCGCGCACGCATCATCACAACCTCGCTAGACTCGCCTTTTCGTTGTCCGAGCACACGTTGAACGATGTGTTGGTCGGTAGCCCAATACCAAAAGCCGATAATTGTCGCTCCGATAAATACCCAAAATCCAGGATAGTCGTCATACAACGGGTCACCCGTCTCAAAGTGAAACATGTGGTTTGTGCCGTGGGCAACACCGTCTGCTCCTACGTTAAGCGTTTTAGAGTAGTCGATCATTGCAGTCCAACCGTCAGCGATACTGCCGCCTCCGAGCGCTGACAATCCCAGGAAAAGCACAAGGAATGAACCAATGATAAGTATTGGCGTTTGAATTGCCGATAGTGTCATCACACCCTTCATGCCCCCCAAAACAGTAAAGATACCCGTTAACACGATCAATCCGATAGCTCCGTACCAGAAAGGCAAGCCAAGAAGACTCTCCAGGAAGATACCACCGGTAAACGCTGTTACACTCACTTTGGTCAGCACGTATGCTATAAGTGTAATGATAGACAGCCATGAACCCGTAGCAGGTGTGTAGCGATTCTTGAGGAAGTCGGGCATTGTGATGATTTTCCCCAACTTAATGTTCATAAGTTGATAGAACGGCACAAAGAGCCAGCCCAGAATGAGTATCATCCAGCCTTGCATCTCCCAGTGCGCCATGCCTACACCTGCCTTTGCACCTGTGCCGGCAAGTCCAACAAGGTGTTCCGAGCCGATGTTTGCAGCAAAGATAGCCGCACCAATGATATACCATGGTTCGCCTTTACCGAACAGGTAATCCTGGCTATCGGCACCCTGTAGCAAACGTTTGTGTTTTTGTATCGAATGCCATACAGCCCAGGCTACAGCCAAAATCCCGACCGCCATAACTGCCCAGTCGAGCCAAATAAATTCATGTGAATTCCAATTCATAATTTTTTGTTAGGTAGTTTTGATATAAGATTGCTTTATGTATATCTTCCACTTTATCGTAAACAATATCTACTACATTGGTAAACATCGAAGTTGCAAACGCACAATACATTGTGAATTACCTAAGTGCTTTGTTCAATAGGTAATACACTTCGTTATTACGCATGGTTTGTTTGAATTCTCTGATGTTGGTGTCTTTATCGATAATCAACATTTCGATGTCAGCAATTTCGGCGTAATCTTCCATCATTTCAGTAGTGACAGAGAACGAGAAGCTTGAGTGATGAGTTCCACCTGCAGTAATCCAGGCTCCTGCACCTACCTCAAGGTTTGGCATTGGTTTCCACAAAGCACAGGCAACAGGCAATTTAGGCAATGCTTCCGGTTTTATCACTTCTACTTCATTTACAATCATGCGGAAACGGTTACCCATATCAACAATAGTCGCAGCAATACCATCACCTTCGTGAGCCTGGAATATTAAGCGGGCACAAACACCTGCATCACCAATTCCTAAGAAATGAACTTCGATGCGTGGTTTATTTGCTGCAATTTCAGGGTTGATTTCCAACATGTGCGATTGAAGAATCGAGCTGTTTGCCCCGTCG
>Ga0208789_1001474_pt1 | contig 13007 bp, 10 predicted proteins | sample Methanotroph_Enr_FD_187368 | JGI IMG/M metagenome (GOLD analysis project Ga0208789, IMG submission 187368) | Enriched soil microbial communities from Old Woman Creek wetland in Ohio, USA - Methanotroph_Enrichment_5 (SPAdes) (version 2) | ecosystem: Environmental > Terrestrial > Soil > Wetlands...
CGGCGTGCGTGCCTCGTCAATCAGGATTGAATCGACCTCGTCAACAATGGCGTAATTGAGACCGCGTTGCACCCGGTCGGCCCCCTCGTAGACCATGTTGTCGCGCAAGTAATCAAAGCCGTACTCGTTGTTGGTGCCGTAGGTGATATCGGAGCGGTAGGCCGCCTGCTTTTCCTCGCGCGCCATGTTGGGCAGATTGATACCAACGCTTAAGCCCAAAAAGTTGTACAGCTTGCCCATCCACTGCGCATCCCGATTGGCCAGGTAATCATTGACCGTGACGACGTGCACCCCTTTGCCCGTTAACGCATTGAGGTACACCGGCATGGTGGCGGTTAGCGTTTTACCTTCACCGGTTCCCATTTCGGAAATCTTGCCGTTGTGCAGCGACATGCCGCCGAGCAACTGCACATCGAAATGGCGCATTTTCATCACACGCTTGGAACCCTCACGCACCACGGCAAACGCCTCAGGCAACAAGGCATCCAGGGACTCACCCTTGGCAATGCGATCCTTGAACTCCTGGGTCTTGCCGCGCAACGCATTGTCAGAGAGCTTCTCGAGCTCGGCTTCCATGGCGTTGATGCGCACCACACTTCTGCGGTATTGTTTGAGCTGGCGGTCATTGCGACTGCCGAAAATTTTGGTAAGAATATTGGTGGCCATGAATGCAAGACGGACCCGCCAGCCCACTGGGACCAACAGAACAGCGCAATCCTTTTATTAATCTGGATGAAATGGGGTCACTGTCGCGCAGTGCAAGCGTTTGAACGAAATACGCAGCGCTGAGATGACCAAGATGGAATTTTACCTTTGCCCGGCCAACCGAGTTTCCGGGCGGTTCAACCGGGCTGGCGCCACAGCCACCAACTTGGTCAATTGATGCGTTGCAAGGTTTTGCCCGGCCGTCAGAAACTTCTGCGGGTCTTGCGGAATGCCCAGCACCAGCACTTCAAAGTGCAAATGCGCGCCCGTAGAGCGGCCCGTGGTACCGACCTCGGCAATTTTCTGCCCGCGCCTGATCAAGTCACCTTTCTTAACCAGTACTTTTGACGCATGGGCATAACGGCTGATGAGGTCATTGCCGTGATCAATTTCAATCATGTTGCCATATTCGGGATGAAACTCCTGCGTCACCACCACGCCACCGGCAGCCGCCACAATCGGCGTTCCAACAACGGCCGGAAAATCCAGCCCGGTGTGCAGCGCCGTGCGGCCGGTCAGCGGGTCCAGGCGCCAGCCAAAGGCAGAGCCCACCGTCGACGATATCACCGGCTGCTGTGTGGGTACCATCATGTTGCGGACCTTCTGCTCAAACAAACGCGACTCCAGCACGGTCAATAAGTCGGTCCGTTGATCGGTGAGGCGCGCCAGGTCGTCCAGCGTGGCTTGCAGCTCTTCCATCGACAATGAGTGACCCGACACCAGCGCGCCGCCTTGACCCGTCCGGGTCTTGATCTCGGCCGGATTAACCCCTGCCAGTCCCGAAACACGCTCACCCAAAGACTCCAACTGTCTTAGTTTTGCCTGCATTTCGCCCAGCTTGCGCGCCAACGCATCCAGGTTTTCACGCATAAACCGGTCCCGCTGGGCAAACTCGTCCTTGACAACCACGCGCAGCAAATCGCCAACCACTGGCCACCCCTCTCTGGCGCCCTTCAAAAACACATAATGATAGACACCCGCCGCCAGCAAAATCAAGGTCAATGAAACCACCAACGCAGCCAGAACCAGCTTGGTACCACTGAGGTGTATGGCATGACTCTTGGCGAGCCATGCATCCGTGATAATCAATTGCATTCCAATAGTTCCTCAGTAAACCACCCATGAACCGCCGCCACCATGCAGTTACGTTGCTACAAGCCAGTCAGGATTCCCCAACGCTGGCGCGACTAGGTGAGCTCACGCGTGACTCGGTGGCACGACTCAAGGCGGTTGAATCTCTCATTCCTGCAGCATTGTTTTCAGCGATCAAAGCAGGCCCCATTGAAGGCCCGGTGTGGTGTCTGATTTTGGACAACAACGCAGCCGCAGCAAAAATTCGCCAGTTGCTGCCCGCACTGCAATCTCATTTGCGGGTTAAGGGCTGGGAGGTTAACTCAATTCGGCTCAAGGTCCAAATTACCCGTGAGATAGCACGTCATGGGTAATTCCACATCCGATCAATGGTTTACAGAAGCTTTAATAATCTTCCACAGATAATTGTAAAAACGCAGTTCACCCACCCGACAGCGACAAGAACGAGGACCGGATCATGCTCATCAAAACGAATCGCGACGGTTATTGCCAGCCACTCCCCAGCGAGATTACGTCCCAGCGCGTTTATGAGGAGCGGCGTACCCTTGTCAAGCTCATGGCCAGCGGTGTGGCGGGCGCGGCTCTGACTGCCTGGGCTTCGCGTGCCGCCCATGCGCAGGCGCCCACCTTGACGCCACGACCCGGCAAACAGCCTGCGCTCCCCAGTGTGAAGTCGAGCTTGGCGGGTGCCATCACCATGGAAAAGCTGACTCCTTACAAGGACGCCAGCAGCTACAACAATTTTTACGAATTTGGCACCGACAAGGCGGACCCCGCACGCAATGCCCACACCCTCAAGACCAGCCCCTGGACGGTGGAAATCGAAGGGCTGGTCAAAAAGCCTGCCAAATACACGGTCGAAGACTTGTTGAAACTCAGCGCCCAGCAGGAGCGCATTTATCGGTTGCGCTGTGTTGAGGGCTGGTCCATGGTCATCCCGTGGGTCGGTTATTCGCTGAGTGAGTTGATCAAAAAAGTGGAGCCGCTGGGCAGCGCCAAGTACGTGGAATTTGTCACGCTGGCCGATCCCAAGACGATGCCGGGCGTCGGCTCCCGGGTTCTTGATTGGCCCTATGTCGAAGGCTTGCGCCTGGACGAGGCCATGCACCCACTGACCCTGCTGAGCTTCGGCATGTACGGCGAGCTGTTGCCCAATCAAAGCGGGGCCCCGGTGCGTTTGGTGGTGCCGTGGAAATATGGCTTCAAGAGCGGCAAGAGCCTGGTCAAAATCCGCTTCACCGACAAGCAGCCCGCCACCGCCTGGAACAAGGCCGCTGCCAATGAATATGGTTTTTATTCCAACGTCAACCCGGACGTGGACCACCCGCGCTGGAGCCAGGCGACCGAGCGGCGTATTGGCGAGGATGGCTTGTTTGCCAAGAAGCGCAAGACCCTGATGTTCAATGGCTATGAGGCGCAGGTCGGGCAGCTCTACGCGGGCATGGACCTCAAGAAGTTCTTTTGATGTCGGCACTCGCCTGGCTGCAGCCAGCGGTGCGGTTGAGGCCGCTTCTGCGCCACCGTCTGACCAAACCGATCGCCTTTTTTTTGTCGCTGTTGCCGTTTTGCTGGCTGCTTTATGCGGCGACCAACGATTTGCTAGGTGCCAATCCGGCCGAGGCGCTGGTTCGGGCCACCGGGGACTGGACGCTACGCTTCCTGTGCCTCGTGCTGGCGGTCACGCCACTGCGGGTCATCTCCCACACACCGGCGCTGGCCAGTTTTCGACGCATGCTGGGTTTGTTCGTGTATTTCTACGTCGTGCTGCATTTGCTGAGCTACAGCTGGTTTGACATGGGGTTTGACGTGACCGACATCGGGCGCGACATTGCCAAGCGCCCGTTCATTCTGGTGGGTTTCTCGGCTTTTGTGCTGCTCACCGCATTGGCTTTGACGTCTTTCAATCGGGCCATCAAGGCCCTCGGCGCCAAACGCTGGCAGCTGTTGCACAGGCTGGTTTATGTGGTTGCCGGGCTGGCGCTGCTGCACTTTTTCTGGATGCGCGCGGGCAAAAATGATTTTGCTGAGGTGGGGGTGTACGCCCTGATTCTGGGTCCGCTGATGGGCTGGCGATTGATTACATTTATAAGAAAAACTCGGCGCTAGCCCCCGTGGAATATGCGTAGCTCACTACTAAATAAATAGTGGAACTGGTCTCTGCCCGACCAGACTCTCGCCTTGCATCTGATCCGCAATCGTTTCACGTCGCCGAATAACGTCGGCTTGGGCACCGTCCACCAGGATCTCTGCCGCACGTGGGCGCGAGTTGTAGTTGCTGGCCATGCTCATGCAGTAGGCCCCGGCCGACAGCACCGCCAGCAGGTCGCCCGGATGCACCGCCAGGGCGCGGTCATGTCCGATCCAGTCGCCACTCTCACAGATGGGGCCCACCACGTCGTACGTGTCAGGAGCATCCGGGCGCGGGCTCAGTGGCACGATCTGGTGGAACGCCTGGTACATGGCCGGGCGCGGCAAATCGTTCATGGCGGCGTCGATGATGCAGAAGTTCTTTTGCTCACCGGGCTTGAGGTACAGCACCTCCGAAAGGCACACACCTGCATTGCCCACCAGCGAGCGCCCCGGCTCGATCATCAGTTGCCGCTGGCCAAAGCCGCGCGCATCCAGCCGGGCCAACAGCTTTTGCCAGAGCAGCTCGGCATCGGGCGGCGTCTCGCCGTGGTAGTCAATGCCCAGGCCACCGCCGAAATCGATGTGGTGAAGGGGAATGCCCGCCGCTTCAATCGCTTCCACCAGATCCAGCATGCGGTCCACGGCGTCCAGGTAAGGCCCTTCCTGCGTGATCTGTGAGCCAATGTGGCAATCGATACCGACCACCCGCACGCCCGCCAGCGTCGCGGCCCGCCGGTAAGTCGGCAGCACGCGTTCATGGGCGACGCCGAACTTGCTGTCCTTGAGACCGGTGGAAATGTAGGGGTGGGTCTTGGGGTCCACATTGGGATTGACACGGATGCTCACCGGTGCGGCCAGGCCCATGGACAAAGCCACCTCGCTCAGGACTTCAAGTTCCGCTTCACTCTCGACATTGAAACAGCCAATGCCGGCCTGTAACGCACGCCGCATGTCTGCGCGCGTCTTGCCGACGCCGGAGAAAATGATTTTTTCAGCCTGTCCGCCCGCAGCCAGCACACGGTCCATGTCACCGCCCGAGACAATGTCAAAGCCGCAGCCCGCGTCTGCAAAAACCTGAATCACGCCGAGCGCCGGATTGGCTTTCATGGCGTAACAGATCTGCACGTTACGGCTGGCAAATCCGCGCTGATACGCGGCCAGTGCCGCCAACATGGCGCTTTTCGAATAGACAAAAAGTGGGGTACCGTGGGCTCGCGCCAGATCACTCAAGCGAATCTCTTCACAAAAAAGATCATTGCCCCGATAGGCAAAATGGGGCTGGCCTGGAAGATTTTGGGGTGTCATTGGGGCGCGGGGGTGGCAGCAGAGGCTGCATGGGCTGGTAGGCTGGCAGGCGACGGGGCAATCTGCGTTTCGGGCACGGTGGTCCGTTTTACGGCAGTTGGTTCTGTAGGTAAATACAGCGGGCCTTGCTGGCCACAGGCCGACAGGCTCACCGCGCTGCTGGCAAGGACAATCGTACTGACTAGAATTTGCAAAAATCTCAACATGGTGAAATTGTAATGAACGACCTTGAATTCATGGATCGCGCTGAAAATCTGCTCAAGGCGGTTGAAACAGGTTGCGACCGCATCAATGACCAGACGCTGGCCGATATCGACAGCCAACGGGTCGGGAGCATGGTCACACTGGTTTTTTCAAACAAAAGCCAAATTGTCATCAATCTGCAAAAACCATTGCATGAAATCTGGCTGGCGGCCAAGTCGGGCGGTTATCACTACAAATTTGACAACGAACAGTGGCTTGACACCAAGGGCCAGGGTGAATTTTTTGCCAATTTGTCGCGCTGTGCCAGCGAGCAGGCGGGCTGCCCACTGAGGCTCAATTCCTGAACAAATCCAGAATTTTTCTTCTTTCATCGACGGGCGGCAACTCAATCACCTTGTTGCCGTCTTGCGTCCCTGAGGGCTCATCCAGCCCGACACTGGTGACACCAGCCTTGTTGGCATACTCGGTATAGAACCATTCGCCACCTGAATTGACAACGCCCTCCGGCGCGCTCAATTCGATCACGGGAACATTAACGAGCGCCTGCTGCATAAACCGGATCCATATCGGCAGGCTCAAGCCGCCACCCGTTTCACGCGCACCAAGCTTGCGCGGCGTGTCATAGCCGATCCAGCTAACTGCCGCAAGGGTGGGCTGGAATCCAGCAAACCAGGCATCCAAAGAGTCGTTGGTCGTACCGGTTTTCCCGAACAAGTCAGGGCGTTTCAAGATCGCCTGCGCGGAGGCCGCCGTGCCGGTGCGGGTGACCTCCTGCAACAAACTGTCCATGATGAAAGCGTTGCGTGCATCAATGGCGCGCATCGACTCGTCGAGCACCGGTGCTTTGAATTCCAGCAGGACTTTTCCTTTTTGTTCGGTCACCTTGCTGATCAACCACGGATTAATGCGGTAGCCGCCATTGGCGAAGACTGAGTAGGCTGACGCCAACTGCAGCGGCGTGACCGAACCGGAACCTAATGCCATGGTCAGGTAGGCCGGGTGCTTGTCAGCGTCAAAGCCAAAGCGGGTAATCCAATCCTGCGCATATTGAGCTCCCACCGCCTGCAGAATTCGAATGGAGATCAGGTTCTTGGACTTGGCCAGCCCACGGCGCATCGTCATGGGGCCTTCAAATTTCCCATCATAATTTTTCGGCTCCCAAGGTTGCCCGCCGGTCACGCCAGCGCTAAAAAAGAGTGGCGCGTCGTTGATGATGGTGGCCGGGGTAAAGCCTTTTTCGAGGGCGGAGGAATAAATAAAAGGCTTGAAGCTAGAACCCGGTTGCCGCCAGGCCTGCGTCACATGGTTAAATTTGTTCTTTTCAAAATCAAAGCCGCCAACCAAGGCCTTGATGGCACCATTGCGCGGGTCCAGCGCCACAAAAGCACCTTCCACTTCAGGCAATTGCGTGATTTCCCAGGTGTTTTTGGGCGTCTTGGTCACACGAATCACGGCGCCGCGCCGAATTTTGATGTTGGGTGGTGCTTTGTCCGACAGGCCTGACTGAGCCGGCTTGAGGCCTTCGCCGGTAATTTCAACGGTTTCTCCGTTCAGGCGTACCGCAGTGATTTTCTTGGCGTCCACCGCCAGCACCAGGGCCGACATCACGTCGCCGTTATCAGGGTGCTCACCCAAAGCCTCGTCAATGGCGTCCTCAAGCTCCTGCGGATCGGACGGCAGGGTGACGAATTCCTCCGGCCCCCGGTAAATCTGGCGCCGCTCAAAATCCATGATGCCGCGCCGCAAAGACTTATAGGCTGCGTCCTGGTCGGCCGCGCGCAGAGTGGTGTACACGTTCAAGCCACGGGTGTAAGTCTCATTGCCATACTGCGCAAACATCAACTGCCGTACGGTCTCAGCCGCGTACTCGGCGTGCACTTTAGCGTGCTCTGCACTGGACTTGATGGTGAGCTTTTCCTGTTTGGCGCTCAGAGCCTGTTCTGCCGTAATGAAACCGTTTTCCTGCATGCGATCAATGATGTGCAACTGCCGCGCCTTGGCTCGCTTGGGGTTGCTGATCGGGTTGTAGGCGGATGGCGCCTTGGGTAAACCAGCCAACATGGCCGCTTCTGCAATGGAGATGTCTTTCAGCGGCTTGTCAAAATAGGCCTCAGAAGCAGCGGCAAAACCATAGGCGCGATTGCCCAAAAAAATCTGATTCATGTAGATTTCAAGAATCTGATCCTTGGTCAGCAAATGCTCCAACTTGAAGGTCAGCAACATCTCATAAATCTTGCGGGTGTAGGTTTTTTCGGTTGACAGGTAAACGTTGCGTGCCACCTGCATGGTAATCGTGGAGGCGCCCTGGCTCTTGATGCGCCCCAGGTTGGCCATCGCCGCGCGCAATACGCCTTTGTAATCGACACCGCTATGTTCGTAAAAACGTGCATCCTCAATGGCCAGCACCGCATCCGTCATGACCTTGGGGATTTCCTTGATCGGTGTCAGGTGTCGGCGCTCCTCGCCAAACTCCCCAATCAAAACACCTTCGACGGAATACACGCGCAAAGGCAATTTGGGCCGGTAATCGGACAAATCCGAAATGTCGGGCAGATTTGGAAACGCCACTGCCATCGCAATGGCAACGATGATCAGGATTGACAGTATCCCTGCCAGTACCAGGCCACCGGCCCATAGCACGATGCGCAGCAGCCATTTCAGGGCACTTGCGCCAGAGTTGGCATTATGGGATGGGCTGGTCTCGCTAGCGGGTGATTTGGAGGGCATAAAAAATTTGGTAGATACTCGTTGTCATTATAAAAATGATGTTCTTATAGCTTTGGCGCGGTAGTATCCGCTATTGTTATCGGCTGGCTTCCTGCTGCCTGCTGGCCTACTGATTTGAATCCAGACCAAGCCAAAAGCGTCTACTTTTGGCAACACTGGTATTCCCTAGAATAGCGAAAAATCTTTGCGGGACAATAAGCTTGCTGCTAGCATTGAAGTGAAGTCTTAAGTTTCGCCGATTTCTGATTGGCCTGTTTCAGGGGATAGTTTTGATCTCATTGGGGTCCTTGTTTAGCCGTCAACCCGCCCCCATGCTGGGTTTGGATATCAGTTCTTCCAGTGTAAAAATGGTCGAATTGGGTCACGACAAAGCTGGCAACTTAGTGCTGGAACGTTGTGCGATTGTGCCGCTTGAGCGCGGTTGGATTACCGACGGCAACATCGAAAAGTTCGATGAGGTGGCTGATGCGGTCCGCCGTTTGGTAAAAAAAAGCGGAACCAAGACCAAAAATGTCGCAATGGCCTTGCCGCCATCAGCGGTCATCACCAAAAAAATTACGCTACCGGGTGGCATGTCCGACCAAGAGTTGGAATTGCAGGTCGAGACCGAGGCCAACCAGTACATCCCGTTCCCACTGGATGAAGTGAGCCTTGATTTTTGCATTATTGGGCCCAGCGCCACTTCTGCTGGCGATGTGGAGGTTCTCATTGCCGCGTCACGCCGGGAGAAGGTGCAAGATATCCAGGGCTTGGCGGAAGCTGCTGGCTTAAAGCCGGTGATCGTGGACGTGGAATCTTATGCGTCGCGCTTGGCGACCAGTCGCCTGATAGAAAACCTCCCGCACAAAGGCGTTGACAGCATCGTGGCCCTGTTTGAAGTGGGGGCTCAAACCACCAGCCTGCAGGTCATTCGCGACGATGAAGTCCTCTACGACCGGGATCAAGCGTTTGGTGGTGCCCAACTCACCCAGTTGATCGTGCGTCAGTATGGTTTTTCATTAGAAGAAGCTGAGAGCAAAAAACGAAGCGGTGAACTGCCCGACGACTACGAAGCCAGCGTATTGCGCCCGTTTGTTGAAAGTATGGTGCAAGAAATCGGTCGTGCACTGCAATTCTTCTTTACCAGCACGCCGCACAACAAGGTTGACTACGTGATGCTGGCAGGCGGCTCGGCGGCGTTGCCGGGTTTGACGGCGGCGGTCACGCAGCACACCACATTCGCCTGCACGTTGGTGAATCCGTTTGACGGCATGGAAATTGGTGAAGGGGTTCGTTTGAAAAAAATGACGCGAGAAGCCCCGTCCTATCTCACCTCCTGCGGACTGGCTTTGCGGAGGTTCATGCAGTGATATTGATCAATCTGCTGCCGCACCGCGAAGCTGCGCGCAAACTTCGCAAAGACGTTTTCAATGTTAGTTTGGGGTTGGCCGCCCTTGCGGGTGGTTTGTTCGCCGGCATTATTTTTCTCGGGTTCCAGGCCCAGATTTCCGATCAACAAGGGCGAAATCAGCTGTTGCAGACCGAGATCAGGCGTTTTGATGCCCAAATCAAGGATATCGCCGGTCTTGAATCCGAGATTACCGCCTTGCGAGCGCGCCAGCAAGCCGTTGAAGACTTGCAGGCCGACCGAAATCTGCCGGTCCATTTACTGACCGAACTGGTCAAGCAGTTGCCCGATGGGGTCTACATCGTGAGCATGCGCCAGGACAACCAGACGGTAACCCTGCAAGGTGTCGCGCAGTCCAATGAGCGCGTGTCCGAACTGTTGCGTAATCTCGGCAACAACACACCCTGGTTTTCCAAGCCGGAGTTGGTTGAAATCGTGGCGGGCACTGTCACGCTCCCACCGCGAGAGCAGCGACGCGTTGCCAATTTCACCATCCGCGTTCGTTTGATGCGCGCCAGCGAAGCTGAGAAGTCACGCGTTGCGGCAGGTACTGCAAACCCGGTGCCCGTTGCCGCAACTCCTGTCAAGAAATAGGCACAAGGCACCATGGCAAGCAAACCCGCATTGAATTTCGATTTTCCGGCCCTGCAGGAAAAACTATTTCGGCAATTTCGCAACCTCGATCCCAAAGACCCGTCCAACTGGCCCGCGCTTCCGCGCTATCTGATGTTTGTCACCATTTCCGTTCTGGTAGTGGTGATACTTTGGTTTCTGTGGCTCAACACTTCTCAAGAAGAATTGGCCACCGAGCAGGCCACTGAAGTCAAGCTGCGCGAAGAGTACAAGGTCAAGCTGGGTAAGGCGGTCAACCTTGAGGCGCTGAAAAAGCAGCGCGAGCAGGTTCTTCAGTATGTAACGCAGCTGGAGAAGCAACTCCCCAGCAAAGCCGAGATGGACGCTTTGCTGTCCGACATCAACCAGGCCGGCTTGGGGCGCAGCCTCCAGTTCGATCTATTCCGCCCCGGGCAAGTCACTGTCAAGGACTACTATGCCGAGCTACCCATTGCAGTGCGCGTCACCGGACGCTATCACGACATTGGCGCGTTTGCTTCAGACATTGCCAACCTTTCCCGCATCGTGACGCTTAACAACCTGACCATATTGCCCGGCAAAGAGGGAACTTTGGCGATGGACGCGACGGCCAAGACCTTCCGTTATCTGGATGCCGACGAAGTAGCAGCGCAACGCAAGGCAACTCCGAAAGGAGCCAAGAAATGATGCCTGTCCATAAATTGCTCCTCACGAGCATGCTGCTGGCTCTGGCTGCTTGCGGTGCCACTGGCGATGATGAATTGCGTCAATGGATGGCTGATCAAAAGAGCCAGACCCACCCCAAGGTCGCCCCCATTTCCGAGCCCAAGCAATTCAAGCCTGAAAGCTACACCCAAGTCACGGCGACAGAACCTTTCAGCATCCAGAAACTGACCCAGGCCCTCAAGCGCGAATCCACACAATCGGTAAGCAGCGGCGCCTTGATCGCCCCCGAATTGGCGCGCCGCCACGAAGCCCTGGAAGCCTTTCCCCTGGATGCCATGGCCTTAGTGGGCAGCTTGACCAAAGCGGGCCAGCCGGTCGCACTGGTCAAGGTTGACAATTTGCTGTACCAGGTAAGACCGGGCAACCATCTTGGACAAAACTATGGGCGCGTAATCAAAATCACCGAGACCGAAGTCACGCTACGTGAAATTGTGCAAGACGCAGTGGGCGAATGGATTGAACGCCCCGCTACTTTGCAGCTGCAAGAGAAATCAAAATGAACAATCAAAATTACTGGATGGCAAAGCGGATGTGGCAACAGGTTTTTGTGGCAACTTGGCTCATGTTACTGGCACTTGGCGCACAGGCCCAGAGTGCCATTGAAGCAGTGTCGGGATCGATTCAAAGCGGCGTTGAGGTTGTCAGGATCGATTTTACGCAGCCACTGGCGGCCATCCCGACCGGTTTTACGATCCAGTCGCCAGCCAGAATTGCGCTAGATTTCCCAGGCGTCACCAGCGCCATGGGCCGCTCCACCGTTGAGCTCAATCAGGGCAATTTGAAGTCGGTCAGTGTGGTGCACGCGGGAGATCGAACCCGCGTGGTGCTGAACCTGAAGCAAGCCACCGCCTACAAGACCCAGTTGCAAGGTAAATCGTTGTTGGTGGTGCTGGATGCTGTGGCGCTCAGCGCTCCCGCGGCATCTGCCGCCCCCGTTTTTGCCGAAAGCCACAGCCGCGACATCCTGCCGCTGAAAGACCTGGATTTCCGTCGCGGTGAAGAAGGCTCGGGCCGTGTTGTGGTGTCGCTGCCCAACAGCCAGGTCGGCGTCGATATTCGCCAGCAGGGGGCGACGCTGGTAGTCGAGTTCATGAAATCCAGCTTGCCAGAAGGCATGCGGCGGCGTCTGGATGTGACTGATTTTGGCACCCCGATACAAACGGTGACTACGTTCGCAGTCGGCGACCGCGTGCGCATGGTCATTGAGCCCAAAGGGCAATGGGTGCACAGTGCCTACCAAACTGACGACCAGTTTGTGGTGGAAGTCAAACCGGTGAAAGCCGACACATCCAAATTGACCCAGGGCCCGGGCTATAGCGGGCCAAAACTGTCCCTCAACTTCCAGAATATCGAAGTGCGCTCACTGTTGCAGGTGATCGCCGACTTCACCAATTTCAATATCATTACCTCGGACTCGGTCAGCGGTTCCGTGACCCTGCGTCTGCAAGACGTACCCTGGGATCAGGCGCTCGATATCATTCTGCAGGCCAAGGGCCTGGGCATGCGCAAAACCGGCAACGTGCTCTGGATTGCACCCAAGGATGAAATCAACGCCAAGGAAAAGCTGGAGCTTGAATCGGTCGCCTCGCTGCAAAGTCTGGAGCCCTTGCGCACACAGTCCTTCCAACTCAATTACACCAAGGCGGCAGAAGTTGCCGCCCAGCTGACCGCCACCGGCGGTGGCACCGGCGCCAACAGTTCGCGCATGTTGAGCCCACGCGGCAGCACCATTTCAGAGGCCCGCACCAACCAGTTGTTTGTGACCGATATCCCCAGCAAACTCGAACAGGTGCAGCAACTGATCGCCAAACTCGATATTCCGGTTCGCCAGGTGCTGATTGAAGCGCGCATTGTGGAGGCGTCAGACACCTTTGGCAAATCGCTGGGTGTCAAGTTGGGTGGCAACGATCTGCGCGCACAGAAAGGCGGCGATGGCGGCTACCAGCTCTCTGGAGACAATCGCGTGGTCTTTGGCACCAGCTATGGCAATGCTGTGGCCAGCAGTGGCGCCGGTGGCGCCGTTGACCTGACCAGCAATTTTGTCAATCTGCCTGCCGTCGGTCAGGGTGGCTACAACCCGGCGACTTTCGCCCTCTCAATCTTCAGTTCGGCCGCCAACCGTTTTCTCAATCTGGAACTA
>Ga0208789_1001476_pt1 | contig 13003 bp, 15 predicted proteins | sample Methanotroph_Enr_FD_187368 | JGI IMG/M metagenome (GOLD analysis project Ga0208789, IMG submission 187368) | Enriched soil microbial communities from Old Woman Creek wetland in Ohio, USA - Methanotroph_Enrichment_5 (SPAdes) (version 2) | ecosystem: Environmental > Terrestrial > Soil > Wetlands...
TGGATGTCCCCGGCAATATGCTGCCACAAATACGCAGCAGCAGTGAAATTTACGGAAGCACAACCTTGCTGGATGATAAAACGGAAATACCCATTGCGGGAATTGCAGGTGACCAGCAGGCAGCACTCTTCGGACAATTATGTACACAACCGGGTATGGTGAAAAATACCTATGGAACCGGTTGTTTTATGTTGATGAATACCGGGGAGAAGAGGATTATGTCCAAAAATAATTTATTGACTACAGTAGCCTGGAAAATAAATGGAATCACGCATTATGCCCTGGAAGGAAGTGTATTTATCGCAGGGGCAGTGGTACAATGGCTTAGAGACGGATTAGGCATCATAAAAACCTCGGCCGATGTTGAAGCATTGGCCATGCAGGTGGATACAACTGACGGGGTACATGTTGTACCAGCTTTCGCCGGGCTTGGCGCACCCTATTGGAGCCAGCATGCAAAGGGAACAATTACAGGGTTAACAAGAGGCAGTACATCCGCTCATATTGCCAGGGCTGCCATTGAAAGCATCGCCTATCAAACAATGGATGTTCTAAAGGCTATGGAAGCAGACAGCGATATCAGCATTAAAGAATTAAGGGTCGACGGAGGTGCTACGAAAAATGATTTGCTGATGCAATTTCAGAGCGATATGCTTAACACCAATGTTGTGCGTCCCACAGTTACGGAAACTACTGCTTTGGGTGCCGCATATCTTGCCGGCCTGGCAACAGGCTATTGGGAAAGTATTGATGATATTCAACACCATTGGCAAATTGAAAAAATATTTTCTCCGCATATTACAGATGCTAAAAGAAACGAATTAACGGTGGAATGGAAAAAAGCGGTCAATGCAGCATTGTCAGTAATATAAAAAACCCATCAAATGAACCGAAAAGAACAGCTGGATAAACTCAGCAGTGAAAAAGAGTTCGACATTATCATTATTGGCGGCGGAGCCACAGGTTTAGGATGTGCCGTCGATGCAGCAAGGAGAGGTTACAAAACACTTTTGCTGGAAAAAAATGATTTTTCAAAGGGAACATCGAGCCGTTCAACTAAATTGGTGCATGGTGGTGTCAGGTACCTGGCCCAGGGAAATATTCGTTTGGTGAGAGAGGCTTTGCTGGAAAGGGGAAGGCTTTTACAGAATGCTCCACATTTATGTCATAAGTTGTCATTTGTAATGCCTTCCTATAAATGGTGGCATAAATGGTTTTATGGCATAGGTTTATTCTTCTATGAAAATCTTTCGGGTAAATTAAGTCTTGGTAAAACAAAATTGCTTTCAAAGGAGTCAACCTTACAATATCTGCCTGATTTACGTATAAAAAACTTAAACGGCGGTGTTTTATACTACGACGGGCAGTTTGATGATAGCAGGCTGGCTGTAAATCTTGCTCAAACCGCGATTGAGCATGGTGCCATAGTTATTAATTACATGGGAGTCACAGGTTTTATTAAAGATCAGATTACAATTACAGGCGTCCTGGCAAAAGATGAAATAAGCGGGATTGAATTCGAAATCAGGGCAAAGGCAGTCATTAATGCAACTGGTGCTTTTGCAGATACCATACTGCAACTGGCAGAAGGTCATTCTGAAAAAACAATCGCCCCGTCACAGGGAATTCACCTGGTTGTAGATAAGCACTTTTTCAGAGGAGACGCGGGTATGATGCTGCCGAAAACGGACGATGGCAGGGTATTATTTTTTATCCCATGGGAAGGAAAAGTGATATTGGGTACAACCGATACTCCGGTTGAGATAATTTCAGATGAACCCCGGCCATTCAAAGAAGAAATTGATTTTATCATTCATCATTTTAACCGGTATGCCGCAACGAATATCAGTTACAGTGATATTAAGAGTGTTTTTGTTGGTCTTCGGCCACTGGCAAAAGTAACAGGAGTAATAAAAACTTCTGTCATGCCGAGGGATCATGTAATAAAAGTTTTGACATCCGGTTTAGTGCATGTTACAGGTGGCAAATGGACCACCTATAGAAATATGGCCAAACATACGGTCAGCAAGGCTGTTAGAACTGCCGGGTTAAAATTCAAACGGTGCAAAACAAAACACCTGAAAATTCATGGGTGGACCGAAAATAATCCAGACAGCCACTTATCTGTATATGGTGCTGATGCATTGGCAATTACGCAGACGATGAATGAAAATATATCATTATCAGAAATAATCCATCCCTCTTATCCTTATACAAAAGCAGAAATCTTATGGATAATAGAAAATGAAATGGCCATAACCCTGGAAGATATTTTAGCCAGGAGGATACGTCTGCTATTCCTGGATGCAAAGGCTGCAATGGAATCGGCGCCGATGGTTGCAGGAATGCTTGCAGCTCATTATGGGATGAATAAGGAGTGGGAGAAAGAACAATTGGCATCATTCTTAGAACTGGCGCAAGGATATTTACCTCATGTACAAACTAAAAAATTAACCTGATGACTCCATTTTTATCAGAATTACTTGGAACCATGTTTCTTATCATTTTCGGTGATGGAGTGGTAGCAAATGTTCTACTTTCAAAAACAAAAGGAAATAACAGCGGCTGGATTGTAATCACATTTGGTTGGGCAATTGGAGTATTTATAGGTGTAATTGTAGCTTCTGCAGGAAGTCGTGCGCATTTAAACCCGGCAATAACCATTGCTATGGCAGCGTTTAATGATTTTCCATGGAGCGAAGTTCCCGTGTATATTGCAGGACAAATTACCGGAGCCATGATCGGTGCACTCCTTGTATGGCTGAGTTACCGCCAGCATTATGATGAGACAAACAATCAGGAATTTCAACTGGCGACCTTTTGCACAATTCCGGCCATCAGAAACAATTTTAACAATTTTACAGCAGAATTCATTGGCACATTTGTCCTGGTTTTTGGTATTTTATATTTCACGAAACCGGCAAATTCGATAGGTTCGTTAGATGCCTTACCAGTATCGCTGCTCGTTCTGGGTATTGGACTGTCGTTAGGAGGGACAACAGGTTACGCCATTAACCCGGCTAGGGATTTAGGTCCAAGAATAATACACGCACTTTTGCCCATAAAAAACAAAGGGAAAAGCGACTGGAGTTACAGTTGGATTCCAATTTTTGGCCCCATTGCGGGTGGAATGCTTGCAACTTTTCTTTTTGCAGCCTTAACTCATTAATAACCTTGTAAACATGTAAAAGTATTTATTATTCAGGATTCCGACAAATTTTTTTGGTTTTATAGCCCTTGTGATTACTTTTGGCATTGGCAAATTAATTGATTGGCACCTATCCTGGCAGGGTCTATGGTACGATGCACTGGAAAAATGCAGCAGGAACCCATGCATCAAAAGGAGAGCATTATAATTTACCTTCCGGCGTTTTCTCCCGGCAGTTTCATGTTTATAGTATTGTATGGGCACAGGATATCATTAAATGGTATGTCGATGACCAACCTGGCTTGACGGTGACATTAGCCGATGCAGGTGCTGCAAATTATCCTTTTAATGCCGATTATTTTTTCTGTTTAATGTTGCAGTTGGAGGAAACTGGCCCGGATTACCGGATGCCAATACTCCATTTCCACAAAGAATGTTTGTGGATTATGTAAGGGTATTTCAATGAATACAATTAAAATGTTTATATACAGACTACCAATCATTTAACAATTATATTTATGACAATCAATCAACAGTTACGCTGTATCTCTTTGGCGTTCGCATTTTCCTTTATTGGCTTAATTTCAAAAGCGCAGCCAACAGGAATGAAATTGGTCTGGAGTGATGAATTTAGTACCGATGGTCTTCCGGACAGCACAAAATGGAGTTATGACACCAAAGGTAATGCCACCGGTTGGGGAAATAATGAAGCCCAATACTATACCAGCGCCCGGTTGAAGAATTCAGAAGTAAAAGATGGATTCCTAAATATCAATGCCATAAAGGAAGACTTTCAGGGATTCAAATACACCTCGGCTCGTTTGGTTACCCGCACCAAAGGGGACTGGCTTTATGGAAGAATTGAAATTAAAGCAAAACTTCCCGATGGTCGTGGAATGTGGCCTGCAATCTGGATGCTCCCGACCGACTGGGTTTATGGAAGCTGGCCTGCCAGCGGCGAGATTGATATTATGGAAAATGTAGGCTACGATCCTAACGTCATTGTAGCCTCAGCTCATACAGCTTCATATAATCATGTAATAGGAACTCAGAAAAATAATAAAATGACAGTTGCCGACTGCTATTCCAATTTTCATGTTTACGCCCTGGAATGGGAAGCCTTCGAATATCGTGTTTATGTTGACGAAAAGTTGTATTTTACGTTTAAAAATGAAGGCACAGGTTACAAAGTGTGGCCGTTTGATAAACGGTTTCACCTGCTACTGAATGTTGCTGTTGGAGGTAACTGGGGCGGTTCCAAGGGAATTGACGATACGATATTCCCCCGCTCAATGGTGGTTGATTATGTAAGGGTTTATCAAAAAAAATAGGTTGGTTGACTGGAGAATTATTTATTATTGTTTCTTCTTCTGAAACATGTGTATTAAAATGAATGAGCTGAGATTATATATGAGATTTGTACTGTTAACAGCATTGACTGCTATTTTACTTGCATGTGCCAAATCTGTAGATAATCCGACTCCTCATCCTGATCCAAAACCGGCTACAAATGATGTCGATTTGTGGTTAACAAAAGAGGATCAATCTGTAAAGGTGCAATAACGGTTAATACAAGTGAACTTTTCAACATCAAATATTACGGCTGATGGATTACCTCGTCACTGGAAAGTGGTTCAGTGGGAACTTATATATGGGAATAAAACAATGAACAGTGAACAATTAACAATGAACAGTCAACAATTAACAGTTAACAATAAATTACATTTCAATAGAATAAATAAATTTTATAGTCTTTTTTAAACAAATTCATTAGTGTCCGGTTACAGTTTCGAGTATCTTGTAAATACTTTAATGTTAATTATTTACAGTATTATTAGAAGCAACGTAGTTGCGAAATCTTAATTTTTTGAATTTTAACCGTATATTAATGACACAAATTATATTATCATGAGAAACACCCTGATCGTATTTATAGCGCTTTTCATTTTTATGACAAGTAAAGGAACAGATCGTTTTGAGCCCGCTTCACATGATTCTGTACACCCTGCCCCACTTTCCAAAAAAACGGTGGCATTCTGGTTGACCAGTCCTGAAAGCAATGTATTATTTCAGAAACAAAAGAGCCTGGACTTTAGTAGTAAGAGCAATGAGAATCAGTCCATCACTGTCGATACGACACAAATATTTCAAACAATCGATGGATTTGGAAATTGTCTCACAGGAGGTAGTGCCACCCTGCTTCACCGGATGGATGCCCGAAGTCGGAGAGAAATTTTAAAAGAATTATTCGCAACCGATGGCAACAATATCGGAATCAGCTATTTACGCGTAAGCATTGGCGCCTCCGATCTCAGCGACAGGGTCTTTTCATACAACGATCTGCCTGCCGGAGAAACCGATCCGGAGATGACCAAATTTACTCTCGATGCCGAAAAAGTTGATTTGATCCCGGTTTTAAAGGAAATCCTTGCCATTAATCCTGCCATTAAAATTATGGGTTCTCCGTGGTCGGCACCCACATGGATGAAAACCAATAACAATTCGAAAGGCGGAAGCTTAAAACCGGAGTATTTTGATGCTTACGCAAAATATTTCGTGAAGTATATCCAGGGTATGAAGAGTGAAGGAATTAATATTGACGCGATTACTATCCAGAACGAGCCATTGCACCCGGGGAATAATCCGAGTATGTATATGACCGCAGAAGACCAGGCGTTGTTCATCAGGCGAAGTCTCGGACCCGCTTTCTGGGCCGCAAACGTCGCCACTAAAATCATTGTATATGACCACAACGCAGACAGACCTGATTATCCGCTGACGATACTTAACGATCCCGAAGCGGCTAAATATGTCGATGGTTCGGCTTTTCATCTTTATGGTGGTTCAATTGAGGCATTAAGCACGGTGCATAATGCCTGGCCTGGTAAAAACCTCTATTTCACAGAACAATGGGTTGGCGCTCCGGGAAACCTGGCGAAAGATCTTGCATGGCATGTGCGCACGCTGATTATCGGCGGAATCCGCAACTGGTGCCGTAATGTCCTGGAATGGAATCTTGCTTCCGATCCGACCAACGACCCGCATACAATTGGCGGTTGTGACCAATGTCTTGGAACGATTACGATTAACGGGAATCTGGTAACCCGAAACCCGGCTTACTACATCCTGGCTCATGCTGCAAAATTTGTAAGACCGGGATCAGTGCGGATTGGTTCTGATTCATCCTTAAGCCTTCCAAATGTGGCTTTCAAAACTCCTGAAGGGAAGAAAGTGCTGATTGTGCAAAATAATAGCGGTGTAAAGAAAGCTTTCAATATCAAATTTAACGGCAAATCGGTATCTGCAGTTTTAGATAATGGTGCTGTTGGCACATATATCTGGTAACAAGCATATCCTATTCCGGATCATCGGATAAACTACTTTGAAAGCATACCCGCTGAAATTCAGGTGGGTTGAGCGTTAGTTGGTAGCCACGATCCCAATTATTGTCTTTCAAAACCTTTTGTACATTGACTTCAAATAGCTTACGAATGATCCTGCGGGTTTGATCGGGATAATTAACTTTCACTTTTTCGTCCGATTCAAGCCACTGACCGATCTTTTCTATTTGTTTTTTCTTCAGATTTTTTATCACAGGCACCCCCATACATTCCAATGCAGCAGCATTACATTGTTGTTCATACTGTCCTTTCATAGGAACGACCAAGAGTTTTTTATTTAAAAAAAGCGCTTCAGCAGGTGTTTCAAAGCCAGCGCCACATAAAACGCCTTTCGATTTGGCCATATCTTCAACAAACGCATTGTTCGTGATAGGCTTTATAATCATGTTGTCAATTTGATAGATTTCTTTGGCGCGTTTCGAGAAGATGTGCCAGTTGGTATTTTTAAAATGAGAAAAAAATTTAGCAAGCCGTTCGTCGTCAAATGAAGGTAGATAGACCGTATAATAGTCAAGTTCTTCAACAAGGCACTCCCTCACCTGTTTCCGGATTACAGGAGTAAAAATATTTTTATCGTACGGCTGAAAATGAAAACCAAAATGCATCATCGCCGGGGCGTAATTTCTCAGTATAAAACTTCCGAAATGATTCTTTTTTTCAGGGAATGGGACGTTTTTACTCAGAAGCGATCCCTGGTGACTTAAACTGATACAAGGGACCTTTTTCTTTTGGCATGCCCACGCTGAAACAGGTTCGAAATCATTGATCACTAAATCGTAATCCTCAACGTTGAGCAGAGCGATTTCGCGTCTCAGGTTTGGCAGGTTCGCATTTATGGTGGTATTCCATAAATCGATACCCCCTTTTTTGCCAAACCAGAAACTTAATCCTTTAAACCGGTATTTCACCGGAACATCAAGTTCAACATCGCATTGAGTCCCGCTGATCAGGATATCGCATTGGCAATAATCCTGAAGAAGTGGGATAATTTCACGTGCACGGCTGATGTGGCCGTTACCTGTTCCCTGGATTGCATAAAGTACCTTCATTTTAGACCTTATTATCAATTACGAAAATCCACGAGCATATTTTTAAACAAATCTTTTAGTTCGGCATCTACCATTTTTTCGAAATCGGCAACTGCACCATCCGTTTGTTCCACAAAATCTTTGCGATAATTAAAAATCCGCCATTGTCCCTGATTATACTCCAGCGAAGTAAGATTTTCGATCCAATCTCCTGAATTGAGATAATTAACGGTTTGATCCTCAACTTGTATTGGTCTCATTTCAGGTTGATGGATATGTCCGCAGACGATCGTATCAATCCCTTTCCGGGCTGCAACAGTCGCAGCAGTATCTTCAAAAGCGTTGATGTATTTAACTGCCCCTTTCACCGATTCTTTAATTTTCTTCGAAAAGGAAACCGGTTCAAAATTTAATATCCGACCAAGCCCATTCACCTTCGTGTTAAGCCAGATCAATGTGTCGTATCCTATGGCACCCAGTTTCGAAAGCCATTTCGAATATTGCATCACCACATCGAACACATCTCCATGAAAGAACCATACCACTTTTCCATTGAGTTCAAGTTTCAGATCGTTCAGAATTCGCAATCTGCCAATCTTCATCCCGCTAAACTTTCGGAACATCTCATCGTGATTACCGGTAATATAATAAACCGTGCACCGGTCTGAGGCCAGACCAAGCAGATGTTTAATTACTTTGAGGTGAGCCTTTGGGAAATACTGCTTTTTAAACTGCCAGATATCAATAATATCTCCATTTAAAATCAGGATTTTTGGTTGGATACTTTTGAGGTACTTCAGTAACTGGCCTGCCTGGCATCCCGGTGTTCCAAGATGAAGATCAGAAACGACTACCAGTTCTACATTTCGCTTATTGTCCATTTGGTCATGATTTTTTAACACAACCAAGAAACAGATAAGTAATTACGAATTTGTTACAAAACGATTATCAATTAATTACGCTTTAATTCGTTAAAATGAAGAATTATGAATGAGGACTTATACAATTTTCAATGATTGCCGACAATCTCTTCCGCTTTATAGAACTGAAATGTTTTGTCAGACGACATGGCAACAAAAATTCCTTTTTGAAAAACGTCGTTTAGCGGCATGTTCAGAATATCAGACCCATCGCTACTTTCGGTTTGGGCATCAACAATCCGAACCAGCTGATGATTGTGCGGGTTATTTCCACTGCCATTTCGCGTAAATAATTGAAATTTATTGGCCTGTTGATCCGATAGAATAATAAATCCTGTTCCATCCTGTTCTTTGTAAATCGATAGCCCTTCGTGGTCCCCCTTAATTCCGGTTTTGGCAAATAAAGCCAATTCCTTATTTCCTTTTTCCGCATCGGCATAATATTTCCGGACACCCACAGTTTCGTCAGAATAGTAAACATATCCCAATTCATCATCAACAACAATGGACTCTATTTCTTTTTTGCCGCTGTATTTTCCCAAAGACCTGACTTTCAAAGCGACAACAAAAGAATCCTGCTCTTCTAATTTGTATTGATAGATATATCCTTTGGCAGGACCTGTTTTTCTCCCCACAAAAGCATAAATATCACTATTTCGGTCTTTGTACAAGGCAATACCCATTGGCGATCGGTCCTTACCATCTTCAAAAACAGGAATACCGCCGTTATCAATAAATTTACAATCGGGTAACGAGATCACCCTGATCATATCCCTGCTTCTCTCGGTAAACACCGCAATATCAATGGTAGTATTTCTATACTTAAATCCATATTCGATGTCTATGTTGTTTGGCCGGGATAAATTGCAGATGCTTAAAGATGTATCCAACTTCCCTTTCAGATCGAAAACGAAAATACCACCTGTCGAATCACCTTTGTCTGTTCCCAGAATAAGACTTTTTTCAGGATTCGACTTGTTAAACCAAATTGCAGGATCGTCGGTATCGTTCGGGGACTGATCAGTAATTACAACAGGCTTGACTGCTTCTTCATGGACTTTATTTTTTGGAGAGAAGCAACCGAAAAAGCTCAGATTAAAAAGAATAACCATAATAAGTTTAAGCATTTTCATAACAGAGCAGGTTTAAAAAGCTTCAAATTTACTAAAAAAGATGAAATATATTATGCTATTAATGCTTCCTGCAATCTGACGGAACCTCGTTCAACGATTTCAAATGCTTGTGATTCAGAGGGCAGAAAAATTAATAAAAAAAGGGGGCGACTTTACCGCTCCAAAAAAAACTTGCCGGGGAAATAATGCTTATCCATTGTTTTTCTACCTTATGCTTTCATTGGAAAATTTTGACACTTTTAATCGTTCAAGAAGTCAGAATTGGCCTACGAAAGTTACTAATTATTTACCTGTTTTCCACAATCTTTATTACATCTTCCGTTAAACCATAAAACGGGTAAACAAGCTGGTCGATATCAGATTCGGGAGCAGAAGTTATTTTTGTTTCCAATAAGTAATCAGATAAGTAACACATTTGTAATTATTTTGTTATCGCCTGGTAACTAATTCTTCCTTACTTGCACTTGTTAGAGAACAGTTATTCTAAATAATATTAACCGGGAGTATAAATTAAAAATTCACTTTAATATGGAAAGTTTTGTAATTAATCAGAAAGGCGTAGAGAACTATTATGCAGTGCTTCTGACTCATAAAGGTCAGATTATCCTTCGGGGAAAGGATTGTTCCAATCTTCCGGAATGTAAATATTTGATTGATTCAATTCGAAGCAATGCTACTGATTATTCGAAGTACGAATTAATGACAGCAAACGATGGAAAATACTATTTCAAAGTGAAAGGATCGGATGGCGATGAAATTGCCAGAAGCGATTTTTTTGAAGACACAATTGAACGTTATGCCAACATTGGCTTAGTCAGACGAACCATACCCTATGCGATTGTTGATGATCAGTCACTTGCACTATAATTACAGTTAACAGGTTGATTATATTAAATTTAAGTATATGGGAATTTTTATTGTAAAAGAAGAAGATGGACATTTCTATGTCACACTAAAAGTTAAAGGAGGACATGTAATGCTAAACGGAATAAAGCATCTTTCTAAATCTTCGTGCAAAAACGGAATCGAAATCATTCGGGCAAATGCCTCAGATCATTTAAAATACGAGTTTAAAAAGACATTTGACGGGAAATTCTATTTCCGGTTAAAATCTGTTCATGGTGAAGTTTTGGGAAATAGTAAAATATTCAAAACAGCGGAACATCGTAATGTAGGAATTGAAACGGTACGTAGAATTGCACCTTTAGCCAGTGTGATCGATTTAGCTTCCTGATTTTTTTATTTTAAGCGTAACCGGCGGCAAAGATAATCAGATAAAATCTCACAAAACGGTAAACACTATTTCGCGGCACAAATTCGGCAAGTCAATCATCCTCTTCCTCAATTTCATCTTCATTATCTTCTTCCTCTAAATCGTCATCATAATTATCATCGCCCTCTTCTTCAAATTCATCATCTTCATCATCGCCTAGTTCCTTCCTTTTGTCATTGTCATCATCATCTTCTTCATCTCCTAATTCTTCCCTTTCGTCGTCGTTATCGCCTTTATTATATATATACCCTTTTAATATGTCAATTAGCAATTCATCATTATGGGCAATAAATGTTTTATTAAGTACTCTTTCTTTTAACATGGTTGTTTCTCTTTATTAGTTGTATAATAGTTTATTAATTTTCAATTTAAAGAATTACAACTCATCATCATCTAATTCAACCTTTTTACTGGTTTTAATCTCTTCATTAAAAAATTTCGTTACTTCTTTTTTATCTTTCAAATTTTTCCTGAACAGATAAACAATTAATATAATCGCACAAAATGTAACAATGCCTAAAACCGTCCAATTTGCTTCCATTGTTTTAATTTTTAATAAAGTTAAAGCAAATTATTATTCCCTAAGTATTTTTTTCATTCTAAAAACAAAAAGTATTTTTATATGGTTTTGCACCAGGTAAAGTAAATTCATCTTTGTTATAATTCATGCTCAATGTGATTACGATTGTATTACATCTTTAATTTAAAGGCCAGGCAACCACTAAATCAGTAACTAATTTTAGGGTATAGCATCAATACTTTTTTCCTTATCCTTTTTATTTTTAACCGGAATAAGGCTTCTGAAAGCTGGGATAATTCCGGGAAATGTGCAGTCAGGTATTGATAAAATAGCTGTAAATCATGTTCCTTTCCCAAATACTCCGTCAGTTTAAAAAGCTTCTTGTTCTTCCTGGAAGTTTTCACTGATCCTATACGATTAAGCGCTGCCTGTTGGAAATAATAGATCTTACACCATTTCCGAAATGCATGATATTCACCGGCTGTTGAATTAAGGTTCAGCATCTTAAATAATCTTTTGGATTTCTGAAAACTGATTAAAAGTCTTCTTTTTAGAGGTTTATATTTGAAATTAACATGAAAATTATTGAGTGTTTCTGTTAATTTAACAATTGATTCATTTCCTTGCTGAATTCTTTCCTTGTCAATTTTAATATCTTTTACAATTAAGTTGTATTGTAACTCAAGTTGGCATCTTAATTCATCAAGATTGCTGTTGTCAAAGTCTTTTAATTTATCTTCAATTTGATTAAAGGTTTGAAGATAGACATAAGGTTCCCTCACAACACCAAATTGTTTTGAAAGAAACTTTATAAAAAATTTCGAGCTTAAATATTGTGATTGGTCAAATTGAACTTTATACAATAACAAAATCGCTGATATTGACTTCAGCGATTTTCGCATTTTATGAATTGATTTGTTTATATCCAAATGGTTTTCACCCGAAAATGAATGAAGCGTATTAATATCGTTTTCAAGCATCAATTGAAGACTGATTGGCTTCCCAATTTTGTCCAAACCATTTTCATTCTTTGAATTCATACCTAATTTTAAATTCGGTCAAACATTTTTTCCTGTTGCCGGATTAAACTATATCCTTAACTGTTATTAAGAATTTAAATTGATTCAGGATTTGCTTTTTGAGGATTTTTAGGCTTTGGTTTTGGTTTTGGTTTAGCCTCATCAATCTCATTTTCAACATGTAATAAATCATGAAAGTCAGTTTTCTGGTTAATTGTTTCTTTGACGTGTTTATAATGGTGATCTTGTCTTAAATCGCAATATTCTTTGTAGAAGCCGGGATTTCTATCCTCAAACATAAGTACAAACCCATCAATTTTGTCAGTGAGCAATTTTTTTGTTTTTTTGTGGATCTCCTTCATTTTCAAAGCTGCTTTTTCTTTTTCAGCCATTTCACTCTTGTAAGGAAGCATCGCTTTAATAAAGTTGATAATTGCATCTTCAAGATTTTTAATCATTTCATAATTTAGTCCGAATTGCTTTTCAAATTTATTCGTGGTTTTTAACTTATCAGGATTTAATGCTGATTTAATTTTACGCTTAAATGTAAGCGCATATCCT
>Ga0208789_1001477_pt1 | contig 12993 bp, 9 predicted proteins | sample Methanotroph_Enr_FD_187368 | JGI IMG/M metagenome (GOLD analysis project Ga0208789, IMG submission 187368) | Enriched soil microbial communities from Old Woman Creek wetland in Ohio, USA - Methanotroph_Enrichment_5 (SPAdes) (version 2) | ecosystem: Environmental > Terrestrial > Soil > Wetlands...
GCATGGGGCCCAACACCGAGGAAGGGTGCAAAACCTACAAGGCTCTGCACGCTGTTTTCCCGGGCGGCTGCGCCGTACTGGCCGCGAGCGAGGTGGAAGAGATAGAGAGGGTCGAGTGGTTGGAGTTGGGGATGCCGGAGGCGATGTGGGTCTGCCGGGTGAAGCAGTTCGGCCCGCTCATCATCTCCATCGACACCGAGGGGAACAACTTGTTCGAGGCGAACAAGGTCAAGTTCAACTCGAAGAAGGCTCCGCTGGTCGCTGAGATCAACAGCCAGGTGCGCTTCATAAAATAAAGGGGGCTCGGGTTATGAAGATGAATAAGCTCGTTACTATGATCATTCCCTTGGTCGTGTGGCTTATGCTCTTGGCCATTCCGGTACCCCACGGGCTGAAGCCGTTCGCCTGGTACTCTTGGTGCCGCTGTTAACGTACTGGATCTACCCGCCAGAGATAAAGATCAGCGCCGGCGCAGATACTTGGGCTGTCGAAAAGTTGTCGACCATGGGGAAAATCACGCAGAAAGAGCTCATGATGGCGGCTCTTGCCTTTGTGGCGCTGGTACTCTGGATTTTTGCCGGAGCCTGGCTGGATTCCACCATGATTGCCACAACGGTGCTCGTGCTCATGATCCTCACGCGGACCATCAGTTGGGAGGATCTGCTCGAGTATCGTCAGGCCTGGAACATGCTGATCTGGTTCGGCACGCTGGTGGCCCTTGCCGATGGTCTCAAGGAAACCGGGTTCCTCAAATGGTTTGCGACTGCGACTTCAGGGTTGCTGAAAGGATTGCCAATCATGATGATAGTGATGCTCATGGTGGCAGTCTACTACCTGGTTCACTACATGTTCGCCAGCCTTACTGCCCATGCAACAGCTTTGTTGCCGGTGTTCCTGACAGCGGTAATCCTGGTCCCTTCTATGCCTTTGAAATTGGTGGCCATGCTCCTTTGCTATACCTCGGGCATCAGTTGCATGCTGACGCCGTTTGCCAGCGGGCCGAGTGCGATCTATTACGGAGGCGGCTACATCAGTCGCCTTGATTTCTTGCGTTTGGGCGCCATCTTCGGAGTCGTCTTTCTCTCAGGTCTCTTGTTAATTGGTGTGCCATACCTCAGTTGGTTCCTATCGTTATAACGCCCGGCCCGAGGGGAGGACCTGTTCAAGTTTGAAGGGGGTAGCCTGACCTGCCTACCCCCTTCATCGCCCGGCCCAGGGCGACTGCCTTGCGTGCGGGGCACCGCACGCAAAAGCGCCTCGATTCCGATGATCCGCACAAGCTCCCCCTCCCCCCCTTTTCCCTCTAGCGCAGAACTACTCATTTGCCAGGACGTAGCGGTGCCAGGTCTTGAAAAAACACCTTAACATATGGTTCTACACTCGCAGGAACCTTTTATTTGGAGATCTGGCATCGGCCAGTGCTTCCACGCCAAAGGTGCAAAACCCTTAAAATACTGCTCCATAGCTACTAAAAAGGAGTATCCTGTGAGTATAAAACGGAGCTGAGGCTAAGAATTGTCACTCGTTACTCAACCGGCCAAATGCACATGGCACTGGCGACGTGAAAAGAGGAGCCATCTGGAGGTGCCAACAAAGGCCAATCGCAGCTCGTGATATCTGTCCCCAAGTTTTCACCTCCTGTCTGCCGCTAAACGCGGGACAGGTGCACAGGGGGCGGAGAGTTGAAAGGAGAAATCGCCATGAGTACAGCGGGAAACCATTTCTACCATGAGGTGCTCCATATGCTGCATATCGAGAAGGGGGCAACAGAGCACGAAACTACCATTACTGGGGCGGTCGTCCTGGTCGGGCGGCTGTTTTTCGCGTTGATATTCCTTATGTCGGCGCCGACCCACTTCACCAGGCAAGCAGTAGACTATGCAACTTCGCAGGGAGTGCCTCTCGCTTCGGTCGCAGTTCCACTATCCGGCATCATCGCGCTGGCAGGAGCGTTGAGCATCCTGCTCGGATACCATGCGAGACTTGGCGGTTGGCTCCTTGTCCTGTTTCTGGTGCCGGTAACTTTGATGATGCATGCCTTCTGGAAGGTGAGCGATCCTGCGATGGCTCAGACACAGATGATCATGTTCTTGAAGAACGTCTCCATGCTAGGCGGTGCACTGCTCATCACCCAGTTTGGAACTGGGCCGTTCAGCCTCGATGCAAAACTCTCCCATGATAAAGTGATGCCAGACCGGCACCTGTGAAGCCAGTCCCGGAAATACAAAGGCACTTGGTTACTACCCGGTGCCTTTGTATATTCCTACGATCAGGGGGTGGACAAAAGTGGTCGTCAAGGTGCTCGTCCGCCTCACGAAGCACATCCTCTACAAATTCACTATCGCCAAGGATGCCCTCGCCGCTCTTGAGATGTTCGTCCAAACCTGCGCGTCGCCAATACGATCTTCCCCCAACCACCAGCCCTTCGCACAAGCCCACCTCCTGCAAGCTCAGGTCGTCTACCAATAGTTTCTCTGGGCAACCTCAAGCGCTTCATGTGCTTTGCAATGCTGTTTGACACGTACTATAAGCAAATTATAATTAAAAATAAAGTTCCTCCAACCAACACTATCAGCAGATAAGGAGCCACCGCATGAAAAATGAACGAAAGGCATATCGGAAGATGACAATCGCTGCGACGGTTATAGGATCGGCATGGCTATTCGGTTGCGCAGGGAATAGTACCATTCCGGCTGCGAAGATTGCAGGTGCAGAAGAAACAATCAACCAGGCGAACAAGAGTAACGCAGCGACCGACGCGGCAGTTGATTTGAAGAGTGCACAGGACCATCTGGCCGAGGCTAAGGCCGCCATGGGAAAAAAGGACTACGACAAAGCCAGTCGTCTTGCCGAATCGGCCTCAGTAGATGCTGACCTTGCACTGGCCAAGGCATCGACAGCCAAATCCAGGGAGGCGGCCGCAAAAATGCGCGAGACGGTGAATTCTTTGAAAAAAGAACTGGACCGGATGCCTGGCAAATAATCCGACACATTCAAGGAGAATATCGACATGACACCTTCAAGAAGCGATTCGATAATAATCAGGCTCTGTCTGTGTATCCCTCTGTTTGTTTTCATGGCAGGTTGCGGTTCGTCGGTTGATGAAATGACTGCAAAGGACCGACTGGTGCAGGCCCGGGCCGCTTACAATCAGGCCAAACTCAATCCCGATGTAACCGGCAATGCACAGGTTCCACTCATGGAAGCCGAGAAGGAGTTGCAGGCGGCGGAAAGTACTTCCAATTACGATGTGATGGAACATCAGGCTTACCTGGCCCTGAAGAAATCACAGATCGCGCTTGCCATCGGAGAAGCGAAAGCGGCTGATCGCGAACTTGAGCAGCTTCAAAGAGATAGTAACGAAACGATATTGAGGGCGAAAGAGCGGCAAATGGAATTAAAGGGGCGTGAGCTGCAAACAGCCCAATCGGAGGCGGTTCAGTCGAAATCAGAGGCTGAGCGGGCCAAATCAGAGGCCGAAAGAGCAAGGATTGAGGCCGAAAGAGCCAAGACTGAAGCCGAGACCGCCAAAACTGAGTCGGTGAGAACCAGGGCGGAAAATGAACAGTTGATGAGAGAGCTCTCCGAGCTGAAGGGCAAACAAACGGAGCGCGGCGTCGTCCTGACCATAGGCGACCTGCTGTTTGCAACCGGAAAGGCCACCCTGTCAACCCAGGCAAATGTCAGCATAAATAAGCTTGGCGAATTCCTGGTGAACCATCCCTCGCGCAATATAGCCATCGAAGGACACACCGACAGCGTGGGCAGCGACGCATACAATGACGCGCTCTCCCTAAGACGAGCTGAAGCTGTTAAAACGGCCTTGGTGGCTAAAGGGGTTGGGGCTGAAAGAATCGTCGCCAGAGGACTTGGCAAGAGGTTCCCGATAGCGAGCAATGCAACAGCCCAGGGCCGGCAGTTGAACAGAAGAGTCGAAGTGGTGGTCTTGAATGAGGAGGTAAAACCGTAGGGGATTGCACTGTGAATCCTGATTAGCCGTCTTTCTTCGCCATGGGCGCAGCTGGGGCCAGCATTGATTTCTTGATAACTTATCAATTTATCAATGCCTGGCCCCCGGCTTCCCCCGCCAATACGATTCCCTCCTTACCGCCAGGCGCTTCGCACAAGCCCCACCTCCTGCAAGCTCAGGTCTTCTACCAATAGCTACCCCCCTCTGCGAGATACTGCTCTTACATTCTCCGAGCAACCTCAAGCTTCATGTCAAAGCGTACAGCACCTCACCGGTCGTCTGCCACGTCGCAGTATCGTCGCCCATCAATCGAGCATGGCCACAATGCCGATAATATCGCAACTCTTCCACCGTGGCTACGATACCAGCGCGTAGCGGGTTAAGATGAATGTTGTGCAGCTGTTCCAAAAGGTAGGGATCGGTCTGGCAAAGGATCGGCTTGTATCTAGTTTTGAAACAGATGGCCGTGCCTTTTGTGTCATCGGGTTAACTCTGAGTGGTACCCAGTGAGTAGGCGTTCCATCACGGTAGCGATAGGAGCTGATCCGGTCTTGAGCAACAGGTGAACGTGGTTGGGGATAAGGATCCAAGCATAGCATGGGGTTGAAGTCGACTGCAGAACCGATTATCCTGAAAGATTCCGTACGTACGCATGCTCGCAAGGGCGCCCCCTGGTGATACACTGGATTTGCAATACTGAACCATGGCCCCATAGACGTGAAACGAACTGGGTCGGATGGTTGAAGGGTGTCATGGGCAGTCAGTCATTTAATACAGCTTGAGATGGAAATGCATCTGCCTTCTCGAACATTTCATCCGTAACAACCGTACGTCTTGAGAGAATCCATCATGCCTGCACCTTCCAATAAAAAGGAATCCGAATTCTGGCAACTCTCCGTCTCGGCGCTTTTGGAACAGTTGACCTCAAGCCCTGACGGGCTGAGCGGCGCCGAGGCGGCCTCGCGCCTGGCCCGCTTCGGCCCCAACCTTATCCACGGCGAGCGCAAGAAGGCGCTGGTCCTGCAGTTCATCTCCAAATTCAAGAACCCCCTGGTCATCATCCTCCTTACCGCCAGCGCCCTCTCCGCCTTTACCGGCGACGCCGCCAGCTTCTTCATCATCGGCACCATCGTCCTCATAAGCGTGACACTCGACTTCGTCCAGGAGTACCGGGCCGGGCAGGCGGCGGACCGCCTGCGCCAGTCGGTGACGGTCCGCGGACAGGTGCTGCGCGACGGGAAAGCCCTGGAGATTCCGCTCGCGGAGATGGTGCCGGGAGACGTGGCGCTTCTTGCCGCCGGCGACCTGATCCCCTGTGACGGCCGGGTGCTGGAGGCAAAGGACTTTTTCGTCAACCAGGCCCTTTTGACCGGGGAGGCCTTCCCGGTGGAAAAGTCTCCCGCTGATTTGCCCGAAGAGGCCGAAGTTCTCACTGCGGGGAACGCGGTGCTCCTGGGGACCTCGGTCGTGAGCGGCACGGCCAAGGTGCTGATGTGCCGCACCGGTCAGAATACCGAACTCGGCGAGATTGCCGACACCCTGCTGGCCAAGGCCCCGCCCACCGCCTTTGAGGAAGGGACCCACCGGTTCGGGCTTCTCATCATGCGCATGACGGTACTTCTGGTCCTGTTCGTTCTCCTGGTCAACGCCTACTTTCACCGTCCCTGGCTCGAGTCGTTCCTGTTTGCCGTAGCCCTGGCGGTGGGACTCACCCCCGAACTCCTCCCCATGGTGGTCTCGGTGACCCTGTCGCGGGGTGCGCTGCGCATGGCGGCCAACAAGGTGATCGTCAAAAGGCTCGCCGCGATACACAACCTGGGGAGCATGGATGTCTTCTGCACCGACAAGACCGGCACCCTGACGGAGGCGCACATCCATCTGGAACGCCATCTGGATCCCCTGGGGAAGGAGAGCCAGCGGGTCCTGGAGCTGGCCTATTACAACAGTTTTTTTGAAACCGGTCTGAAGAGCACTCTCGACGACGCCATCCTGGAGCACACGGAAATCGTTGCCAGCGGCTGGAAGAAGATCGATGAAGTGCAGTTCGACTTCGAACGCCGCAGGATTTCGGTGCTCCTTGATGACGGCGCGACGCGGCTGCTCGTCGTCAAGGGGGCTCCCGAGGAGATCCTGCGCCTATCGGTTGCCTACGAAGCGGATGGGGAAAAGGACGCGCGCCCTCTCGATACGGCGGCTCGCCTGAAAATCGAAGCGCAGTTCGAGGCGCTGAGTCGGGAGGGTTTCCGGGTGCTGGGAATCGCCTCGCGCCGGGTGGGAATGGACCATCCCCATGCAGTGGTAGACGATGAATCGGAACTGGTCTTTGCAGGCTTTGCGGCCTTCCTCGATCCGCCCAAGGTCAGCGCCAAGGCGGCTCTGGCCGGACTTGCCGCCGACCGGGTCGCGGTCAAGATCATAACAGGCGACAACGAACTGGTGACCCAGCATATCTTCGCGCAGCTCGAACTTCCCGTGACCGGGGTGCTTACCGGCGCCGAGATCCAGCAGTTGGACGATCCGGCACTCTCGGCGCGTGCCGAGCAGGTGAACCTCTTCTGCCGCGTGACACCCACCCAGAAAAACCGCATCATCCTCGCCCTGAAGCGGCGGGGGCATGTTGTCGGGTACCTCGGCGACGGTATCAACGACGCCCCGTCGCTCCATTCGGCGGATGTCGGCATTTCCGTGGCAAGCGCCGTGGACGTGGCGAAAGCGGCGGCCGACATGATCCTCCTGGAGCAGGACCTGGGGGTCCTCCATGCTGGCGTTCTGGAAGGGAGGCGCACCTTCGGCAACATCATGAAATACATCATGATGGGCACCAGCTCGAATTTCGGCAACATGTTCAGCATGGCCGGGGCCTCCCTCGTTCTCCCCTTCCTCCCTATGCTGCCGGTGCAGATTCTGCTCAACAACCTCCTCTACGACGTATCCGAACTCCCCATTCCCCTGGACCGGGTGGATGACGATTATCTGAGCCATCCGCGGCACTGGGACATGAACTTCATCCGCAACTTCATGCTGGTCATCGGCCCGGTCAGCTCGATCTTCGACTTCCTCACCTTTTACGTCATGCTCAAGGTCTTCCATGCCGGGGAGGCGCTCTTCCACACCGGCTGGTTCATCGAGTCCATGGCCACGCAGGTTTTGGTCATCTTCATCATCCGCACCCGCCGAAACCCGTTCAAGAGCCGGCCCAACCCGTGGCTGATCGCCTGTTCCCTGGCGGTGGTGCTGGTGGCCGGGACGCTGCCGTTCACGCCCCTGGGCGTGCGGATCGGTTTTGTGGCGCCCCCCGCATTCTTTTTCCTGATCCTTTTCTCCATGCTGCTCGCCTATCTTTTTGCGGTGGAAGGGATGAAAAGGTGGTTCTTCCGCCGCTTTGCCGCCGAATGAAAGGGAGCCCTCCCTGATGCCGGTCCAGTATTCGCAATCGGTCGGAGAGAGAATCCGATGGAACGCCCGAGGGGGACGCTGGTGACTTCGTTGAGTTACATCCCGAGGAAGCACAACGCGGCCATCCTCCCCAAGTCGTTCAACCAGGAGAGCCTGCAGCAACTCAACCAACTGACCACGCGGAGTGGGGTCAGAGCGGGGGGCAGATCGTCGCTCTGACCCCGCAAACGTACTAATGCCTGGCCCCGGACTTCCCCTGGCCCCGGACTTCCCCCAAGAGGCACTGGAGCCGCTACAGTCTCAGCCCCCCTCCCCTTTTCCCTGCAGTTCCTTTATCTTTTCCTTCAGCTCGACCATCTTGAGTTCCCGATCGATGAACACCTTGTTCAGCAATTCAAGGTCCTTAATTTTCGACTCTAGCTCGGCGGTCCGCTCCTGAACCCGCAGTTCAAGGTCTTTCAGCTGCTGGTTCACATCCCGCAGTTCTGCAGTGCGAACCTGGATCTGGTCTTCAAGTTCGCACTTACGCCACTCCACTTCCTGCGTATGCTGAATCATCCTGAAATCGCGCTCGATGATTTCCTTGAGTTGCCAGAGAAGATCCTGGTATGCCTGGGAGTAATACCTGGTCTTTGAGTCGAGGACACACATGGTGCCGAAAATCGTATTGTCGGGCCAGATAAGGGGAAGGCCCAGATAACTGATCATGTTCAGTTTGGTGTCCGGATTGTCTTTCCATGCAGGATCCTCGAGAGCGTTCGGCACCATGACCTGTTTGCGGGTGGCCATCACCGTTTCGCAATACAAGCCGGTGGCGAGCGACGCCTTCTCATGCTCCTCATACGGATTTTCTTCACCGATGCTGGCAACCAGCACCTCGATCTCCTCCGGCCAGACGCGCATGATCAGCGCTGCGGGCACGTCGAGTATCTCTGACACGACATTCAGGGTCTTTTGCCACTTTGTCAGATATTCATTCGGCACATCATGTTTCTCGTACATGGTTGAGCCTCCCCGTTTACCCGAACATCCCCCCTGAACTACACAGATCCTGAAATTGTATCCTTAAGGTACCCGTTATGCCAGATGTAACTGAGAAATAGGGTCTCGGTTGCCGGTGGATACCTCGGGACAACGCGTAAAAAAAGGGGATCAGCCGATGAGACTGATTCCCTTTTTCGTTGCAACCAACGGTCAGGCTTTATCGCTCAACGAACGATTTCAATCGAGACAGCGCCTCATCCCACTTCCTGGAGACCTGATCGAGATACTCTTTTACCTCCGTGATGGGAGCCGGATTGAGTCAGACTTAACAACCCACGTCCTGTGGACGTGTTCAGAGACAAATGGCTTTGCCTGAAAGAGCCTATCTACTAGACCTAATTCTGAGTTGTCCCCACAATTCAGAAAAAAGGAGAAGCAGATGAGCCGATTCAAGAACTAGCCGAAGAGCTGGCTTCCACCCAACCGGCCGTAGCTTCTAAGCATTGCAATGACGACTTGCCCAAAACCTAGCCTTTATCAAGCACTCCTGCAATCGCTTGTGCCCCCATTTCCCATCCTTCACATTGAGACTTTAAAAGTCTGACCCCATGCCCGCCCCCCATACTTTCTCTGGGCAACCTCAAGCTTCATGTCGAAGCGTGACAGCACCTCACCGGTCGTCTGCCACGTTGCAGTACCGTCGCCAATCAATCGAGCATTGCCACAGTACCGGTACTATCGCAACTCTTCCACCCAGGCTACGACATCTTAAACTGTCGAATTCCCTTACGGGAATCACAATAAAAACTGTCAGCTTTTTTTACACAATCAGTATTTCATAACCAGCCACAATAGGACTAACCGTATAAAAACGTATGGTTACCCGCTTGGATATTAATTTGCATACATTGGCAAGAATAAAGCAAGGGCCGCGCGTTTCCTCAATACAAGTTGATTTGGGGGACAAAATGCTAATTGATTGGTTCGGATTTCTTCTTTTCATTGAACCGAGAAGTTGCTGAGGCTGCCAAAAAGCCGAGGGACTAGGAAAAACGCAGTGGATTTGTGAATATCCCTGTATTTCAAAAAGTTATTCAATCGATTAATTTCGTCCCCTTAGCAACTCCGTTGGATTTTCCCCTGTTTAGGAGTTTGGTAATGGCTGAAAGTCAGACTAAAGGTCAGATAATAAATACTTGGACCCAAACAATTGCTTTAATCGTGGCCGCAATGTGGGGGGGATGGTCGTTGTACTTCGACAAAATTGAGCTTCCCGAATCAGCTCCTGTAAATATTTCGCTGAAATTAGAAATCAAAAAGATAAAAACTACGCAGCCTTTGGATAAATCCATGGCTCACCTTGTTCCTATCGAAGTCAAGATAGCAGCGACCAATCCAAGCTCGCGCATTGTCGATCTTTTGCCGAATATTTGGGTTGCGTATGGCCGAAAAATAGAGCCTGTCAACCCCTGGTATAGTAACACCACCTTTTTCAGCGATGCTGTCACAATACCTAATTCAAACTCAACTGATGTAGTTAGTAAATATATTAAATATAGCTCAGTTTTAATTGCAAACGGAAAATTATTTTCTGATTACAATTTAAAGCCGAATGAAACTATATCAAGGGTTTTTCTTTTTTATGCCCCAACAAATAAATTTGATTCTGTGGCTATAACAACACAAATACCAACAGTGACAAAAAAAAATTCTGAAGCTAGAATATACAAAAAAGTTTACAAGAAAATTTGTAGCTATATTCGACAAGAACCAGAAAAAACTTACCAAATAAGGTGGAATTTAAATAAATCAGGCTCATATTACCTAGACTATCAATTCTCACCTCAAATATTCGGTATCTATAAAGGTGAGCGAAATGAACTCAAAAAAGACAATAACAATCAATACATAGATTCAGAAAATGAGATACAAACATCCAACGCAAAGTATGTTCTTTCATTACGTTGAATGGGGGATAAGTGCTATGATTGTGCGTATCAGAATTATACTTTATACAGCTGTATCCTGCTTTTTAGTCTTTGCATGTTCAACTCAGTCAAAGATTGGTGATGGGCTGGGAAAACCTGCAATGGTTGCTGGGAGGAGCGCGGTGCTTCCAGCAGTGGTCGCAATGAAAGGACTTAAGCAGGACTCTGGTGCAGGTGCAGGGCCTCCTGTTGAGGTTGCAGTGGTGTCATCAAATGAGACACACTCAGATGCTGACGGGGCAATGGTACCAATGTCAAATCTCATTCAAGAATTATTGCAGCAGTTTCAACCATTGTTTTTCGATTTTGATTCGTACACCCTTTCCGTCCAGGCCAGGGATACCCTCTTCAAGAATGCAGAGTTACTCGCCGAACAGCCGTGGGTCAAGTTGCGCATTGAGGGGAACTGTGACGAGCGCGGTTCGGACGAGTACAATCTCGCATTGGGCGAGCAAAGGGCGAGGACAGCCAGGGCTTACCTAGTCAACCTAGGTATCGCTCCGGACCGCCTCTTTACCATAAGCTATGGAAAAGAACAGCCGCTCGACTTTGGGCACGACGAGGCTGCCTGGGCCAAGAACAGACGAGACGAATTTGTCGTGATAAAGTAATCAAAAAAGCGGGTGAATTTGGTTGAGTGGCCCCCTCGGGGTGTGCAAGGGGAGCGCTGCGTGGTGCTAGCTTGTTGATGGAAAACTGGCTCTTAAAGACGCGGTGGAAGAGCTACTCACAGTTCACGTCCCCCTAGCCCCCATGCCTGGGCCCATGGACTTCCCGTTGAGAACGTTCGCCGCCCACCTCACCATGGGCCGACGCATCACTCGGGGCCACGGCTGATCGCTAGTCATTACCATGTGGAGGACTTGCACCTCCTACTCTTTGCCGGCTTTTACCGGCGCTTTCTGGGCGTCCCGCTAGCCCCTAAGCGTCGGGCCTCCCGGGGTCTACCGATATCTACCAAGAAAAGATCAGGTCGCAGTAGCAGGTAAAAAAAGAATTAAATACTCAGTTACATTTTTAGGACTCGCACCGCCTTGAGACTTGTGCTGGAAAGGTACGGCGTAGGATTTAATGTTGCATGAAGTTTTTCGCTGAACTTCCATTATGACCTGACATATATCAGCAACACCAGAGTCCGAGTAACTCCATCCACACCTCCACCCTCTCTTCAGTATATTGGTGACTAAGTTGACCATAATGACATTAATTTTACTATTCGTTTTAGTAAAGAATTCCGATCGGAAACGATCACCAGGTTTTGGTGTGAGCCCTTTTCCTGTACAGGATGGATATTGATAACGCACCAGTGTTTCAAGTACATGATAATACCTGCTGTATTCTTCTCTCTTATAAGGGGGATCAACATATACCAAGACATCCCTTCCTTGAAGTTGTGCATCAAGAGAAGCAAGAGCCTCCTCCCAAGGACCAGGTATTACAGTAATACCTTTAGAGTAGGTTTCGCCTTGTTCAGATAAATTTAAAAATCTCACAATAAATTCGTGAGTGATAGAGAAGGATCTGGTATTGATAACACTAGATAACTTCGTAAGGGTCATTTTTTCATAATCGACTCCGGGCTGAGCAAAATGGCCACCATATGTCGAGCCTAAAGCACTTAAGGTAGCAATAAGAGCACCAAGTGCCCAACTCTTTTCTTTCCCTGCTTCAAGCTGGTCAATTGCATAACGAATGCTATCAATTTCAACACACTGACGTAGCCCAAAATAAACATTCGCAAAGTATGCTGTAAACAAGCAGTAAGGTGTCATAAAGGAAGCATCTCTTCGAAGAGAGACTGCCACATCAGGGTCCCACAAATCGGATTTCTTCCCATTCGATAGTGTGGGGAAATTTCTCGTAAATTCTTTATATTCAGAAAGGAGAGTCTCATCTATATCGCGGCAGAAAAAATCTTCTTCTGCTTCCAACCAATCTGAGAGCTCTCCATTTAGGAGATCGAAATTATGCTTTATGTGAGGAGTAATTTTAGAAATAACGCTCTGAGCAGTGACTCGGTCGAAACCACCGCTATGGATTATAGACAATATTTTGCAAAAATCCTGAGCATCTGAGGAAAATGTGTTCCAAACTCGACTAAAAGCGCCGGAAATGACCCCAGAGCCGCACATTAAATCGACAATAACACCGGACTCAGGCAATACGGAAGAAATACCTTCAACAATAAAACCACTTAGTGCCCTTTTTGAACCCATGTAGTGAGCAGAACGGGCAAATTGGCTCGTCATTATCATGTCAACTTTTCGGCTTAGTAATACCTGTTTTTTTGCAAAGTCGAATACTTGTTTGGAGGAAGTGGTGATTCTAGATCCAGAAAAATAAGGCATATTTAAATCACATTCTGGACTATCTTCTGTGAAAGGCGGCAAAGACATTAAATTTCTTATTGCTGAAAAGAGGGTTGGGTCTTTTTGAAGGTCTTCACAAGGGAGATCAACGAGGGTGCTAGATCCTATCGCAATGCTTTTTTGATCTTCGAAGTCAAATAATGTTAGACGCTTTCGAGTGGCAAGCTCCTGCTTGTCACTTTTTAAAACAGATGGGAGAACCGACTGGAGATCAGCCCTTAAATAAAGCTTATTACAACCATCCAAGAATACAGGCAGGAGTCCTACTTCACACCACATTTTTATC
>Ga0208789_1001478_pt1 | contig 12990 bp, 14 predicted proteins | sample Methanotroph_Enr_FD_187368 | JGI IMG/M metagenome (GOLD analysis project Ga0208789, IMG submission 187368) | Enriched soil microbial communities from Old Woman Creek wetland in Ohio, USA - Methanotroph_Enrichment_5 (SPAdes) (version 2) | ecosystem: Environmental > Terrestrial > Soil > Wetlands...
TTGTTTTTCGAACCATCATATTCCATATCTGTAGTTTCAGATCGTCCTTTTTTGGTTTTCTGTCTTTAAAGTCGATGGCACTCCCGATCATAATATCCGGCTTAAAATCCTGATGCATAACATCGAACGGAAAGTTGTTTACTAATCCTCCGTCGAATAGTAAAACGCTGTCAATTTCAATGGGTTTAAAAAAGAAAGGTACCGTCATTGAGGCCCGGATCGACAATCCAAGATCTCCTTTGCTAAACACGACGGGGATGTTGCGGTAAATATCGGTTGCCACACATCTGAACGGGACAAAGAGATGATCAAAATTATTTTCAGCTACGGCACTGGCTGGGGTGAAAAGTTCCATGAATGCAAAATCGATTTGTCCACCCGGGATAATGTTAGTGGGGAGTGCCAGCTTTAATTTATCCTCATTTCGGGCAAAGTCAAGATCGATGAAGGAAGGATTATCATCGAGTTTCTTGAAATAATAGACATATCTTGGGGGGATGATTCCTTTATACCACAACTTGAAATCCTCCGATTTGAAGAGAATTTCCATTTCGTCGGGCGAATATCCCGATGCATAAAGTCCGCCGATGATGGCTCCCATAGAGGTTCCTGTAATATAGTCAATTGGGATATTGTTCTCCTCCAGGGCCCTGATTACGCCAATATGAGTAAGACCTTTTGCTCCGCCTCCGCTCAGGATTAGTCCTACTTTTTGAGCAAATCCCGAAAACGGTGACATGCAAAGGCACACAAAGATATAGTATATGACCTTCTTCATGAATTGAATTTATTTTATTAAGATCATATTTTCAAATTCGCCTGTTTATTTTCGCACATCTCCCTGCCCTAATGATCTTCAATTTTATGCTTTAATGATTGGAATCCTTCACCAAGTATTTCGCTGGCATCCATAATCGTTATAAAGGCATAAGGATCAACCATATTGATATGTTCTTCCAGAACGGCTACCTCTCTCCGGTTTACAACGGTGAATATAATATTTTTTTCTGTATTGGTATACATGCCAACTCCTTTGAGGTAGGTACCGCCGCGGGCAAGGTCGTTAACGATCTTATCCCTGATATCTTCGTGCTTGTCTGAAATGATAATCATCGCTTTATTATAGTTGGCACCTTCCAGGATCAGGTCCACTGCACGACCAGTGATATAGATTACAATCATGCTGTAGAGCGGAATTTGCCAATCCTTAAAAGCAGCAAGTGCGACTAAAACGATGGCCGAATCGACCCATATCAGCATCTGTCCAATCGGGATACGGGTATACTTTGTGATCACCATGGCAATAATATCGCTTCCTCCGGAGGTAGCTTTTGCCTTAAAGATAATTCCAAGTCCGATGCCGGTTAATACTCCTCCGAAAATACAGGAAAGTAAAACATCATTTACAAGGGGAGCATCACCTATTTCCCTCATCCAGGTGATACCATCCATAAATATTGAGGATGAGATAAATCCGTAAATCGTTTTTGTTCCAAATCGCGGACCGAGAAGTTTTATTCCAAAATAGGTTAATGGGATGTTTACAATTAAATTAAATAGCCCTATCGGGAAACCGTCAGGCCAAAGTGTCATTCCTTTAGTAAGATAATAGACAATAATACCAAGGCCGTAAATACCTCCCGGAACAATTTTATGCGGTGTTATAAAAAATACAAAACCCACCGCCATAATAAAAGAGCCAACGGTGATCAAACCATAGTCAACAAACCATCGTTTGGTAAACAGTTTTTCTGTGGTGAGAAATGCCATAAACAGGGGGATTTTTTTTTCTAAAGGTAGAAAAAAAAAGGGTCCCTTTTTGAGGAACCCTTTTTTTAAAGATGTTGTTCTTAGAATCTCTTTTCTTTGATTCGGGCTTTTTTACCAGTCAATTCGCGAAGATAGAACAAGCGTGCACGACGTACACGACCCATACGGTTAACTTCGATGCCATCGATAAAGGGTGAGAAGAAAGGGAATATCCTTTCAACACCAATATTACCTGACATTTTTCGAACGGTGAATGTTTTTGTTGTCCCGGCGCCTTTGATCTGAATTACTGTTCCTTTGTAGTTCTGAATTCTCTCTTTGGCACCTTCGACGATTTTGTAACGGACAGTTACAGTGTCGCCTGCGTGAAATTTAGGCAATTCTTTCGGTTCACCTAAAAACGCGTTTTCTGCAATTTTAATCAGATCCATTATGATTGATTTTAACGATAAAATTAACGAACGCAATATTCACAGTGTCTATTTGTTTGCTGTCAGAGATTACGTACGGAACTGGCCGCAAAAGTAGATAAAATTTTGGTTAATAAAAAAGCCTGGAGGAATAAAAAACTAACTAGATAAAAGTTTTTTCCAATTGATCATTAGATTCTGAACGAATGTTCTTTTGCTTCGTAAGTTAATATTCATATGCTTTTGGCAGCCTATTGCAAGCTGCAAGTAGCCAGTTGCCAGTTGCCAGTTGCCAGCTTACGACAGCTCAATCCCAAACCTATAACTTAAGTTTCTTCCTTATCGCCTCCGGAATGGCTGCCTTATTTACTACAATAGATGTGGTTTTGTAACGCAAATAGGGCTGCGATGCATAAAAATATCCGTCTAACTCGTTGTATTTACCCCATGAATTTTTCACTTTATAGTAGGTTGTACCGTTTTGATCTTTGGCAAGCCCGATCAAATGCATGGCATGATCGTCGGTAGTTTCCAGGTCATTGAAAGCAATCTGCCTGATTTCCTGTGTAATATTTTTTTCTTTTCCCGGACTGTCAAATTTGTAGAGCTCCGATTCCTTATCTTTTTCTGAAAGGCTGTCCCATTTGGCAATCTGGACGTCGCTCATTTTAACCGGTGTTTTATCAGGGATTACAGCAATTCCTTCCTTGGTGGATACAAAACCTTTTTCACTGACATCGGCTGCCCAGAGGACAGAGTACCCTTTTTGAAGCGAAAAGTCGACGATTTCCTGGAGATCATCAAGCGGAACATTGTAAAATTCACTCCAAAGCCAATTGTCAGGTACCTCGAGGATAAATTGCTCATAAAAAGGGTGATGGGTGAATGATGTGATCTGAATGTAATCGTCTCCTTTAATCCCGCAGAAATCGGAGGCAAAAGACCTGGGTGTATAGGTTTTGCCTTGATATTCAAAATTTTGTGGCAAAGTGCCAAGATAGGAGTCGATCGTATTGTAGAGCGCTTCCTCCCAAACCGGCGATAGTTTCTTGCTTTTGTTTTCAACAACAGACTCAACCATATTACGAAGCATATTATCCATTTCGCCATGAACATGTTTCTCTTCATTGTATTTTATCCCGGGAAAAACACTTTCCGGCACAAGTCCATAATTATTGACGATGTAAAGGTCATCATAAAGCTCCCCCCCGGGACCGAAGTTGGTGTTCCCCTGCATCCTCACATATTTCATGGCTTTATCGCGGTAACACATACTTACCAGAAACATTTCGGATAAATCGACTTCAGGTTTACCCATTCGGAGCATTTCGGATTCGAAAAACGACATTCCTGCGAATGACCAGCAGGTACCCGTCTTGTATTGATTTTTAACTGATGTGTGAGGTATCTCTTTGATTAATTCAAATTTATAACCTTCGGGCTCTTTATTTCCGGCAAATGATAAACCAACCGGGAGCCAAAGTGTGAGAGCAACGAGAAGTCCTTTTTTGATAGTATTCATAATTATTGAATAGATTTGTTTCCGGATTGATAAAGATTTTCAACCGGATGATCAGTGCCTTTGTAAATTATTCTTCCCGGGATAATTGCCGATTTTACAGTGACCGATCCTATCGTTCCAAGGGAGATATAATTGAGCGCCGAGGTAAGGCACGCATCCGATGATCCACCCCAGTCTTGTGTTACATTGTCTTTTACAGCAAAATCAACCGGTATACCATCGAAATAGTTGGTGTATCCCACCGAGTTTGTGTTCCGGAAACTGATCGGCGCTACAGCAATATTCAGTCCGGTGTCTCCTTCAATTTGCATTCCAACCGGTTTGCCATGTGTTTTTGAGCCAATGAGTTTCAGGTTAAGGTAGGGGATCAGGCCCGAAATGACAAGTTCACTGGCGGAGGCTGTTGAAGAAGTAGTGATAATTACCAGTTTATCCAATTGAACACTATTGCTTTTCAGACCGATCATACTCTGATACCCTGATCTGACGTGATTAATATTGTATGTTTGCGTATTGTATAACTTGCCCTGGTATGGTTTTCCCGCGAGCAATGCAACAAGCGAGTCTGCGCAGTCGAGTGTGCCGCCGCCATTATACCGAAGATCGAGAACCATATCAGTTACCCCCTGGTTAGCAAAATTATTGAAGGCAGAATTGAGTTCCTTAACCGAACTTCCGAGAAAATCGCTAAAAACAAGATACCCGATCTTTTTACCCCCTTTGGGATAAATGGCTGAATACTGTACCGAATTGATCACGATAGCTCCTTTGGTCATTTGGATCGTCGATTCTGAACCATCGTTCTTAATAAAGACGAACGAGTTGCCAGCGTTATTAAGTGCCGTATTAACTTCGGCGTCGCTCATTGATGCCACTGTCTTTCCATTCATCGCCTTAATCTGCCATCCCCGTCTGACTCCGGCTTTCCCCATTGCACTGTTATCGTAGACATACAAAATACGAAGAATATCCTGGTCGTCAAACCCCAGCCCTGCACCCCAGCCGGTGGTTTCACCATTATTGAGCAATGCATCCAAATCAGTTAATGGCATTGTAAAACTCCACCTGTCAAGGGTGTATCTCACTTTCCCGATATATTCATCCGGAGTTTTAATGGTGGTCAGATCGACAGCCGGCATTGATTCGTACCAGAGGTACCAATCGTTAAAGGTATTGGCTGTATATTGAACCTTTGGATCAATTGTTTGAATGTCTGTTTGCTGCGTATTTTTTTTGCAGCCGAGGATGACAAACATGGACAATAAAAGTACCGAATATATTATTTTATTCATTTTATCAGTTTTTGTATTCACGGCACTTACAATTATCGTGCAAATGCAGACATTGTAATATCTGATTCTGATTCTTTTTGCGGGTAATTAATGCGTACGTGATAAATGTTGTGAAGTTTTTCAAGAAAAATCTTTTTCAGCAAAGTGATATCCCTGAAGGTCAAGGGTGCATAGTCGAGCTGTCCGGCCTCTATTTTTTGCTGAAAAACAGCATCGATAAGCTTTATAAAGCCGTCATTGTCTTTTTTATCAAGGCTTCGTGAGGCGGCCTCGATACTATCAGCCAACATTACTACGGCTGTTTCGCGTGTCGAAGGTAAAGGACCGGGATAGGTGAAAAGGCTTTCATCGGTCTCCTGTAAGTTATTATTATTTGATTCAATAAAAAAATAACTCGTTTTGGTGGTACCGTGATGGGTTTTGATAAAATCGATGACCTGATCGGGAATTTTGTGTTTTTGTGCCAGCTCAACTCCGCAGTTAACGTGATCCATGATTATTTTTGCACTCTCTTCGAAGGAGAGCCGGTCGTGCGGGTTGATTCCCAAAACCTGATTTTCTGTGAAAAATTGTGGATGTATAATTTTACCTATGTCATGGTAAAGTGCACCCGCCCTGACAAGTAAAGGATTTCCACCTAAACTTAAAATTGCCTCTTCGGCCAGATTGGCCACCTGAAGCGAGTGCTGAAAAGTACCGGGAGCCTCTTCTGCAAGTTTACGCAATAGTTTCTGATTGGAATAGGATAATTCGATCAGCGTGACATCAGAAACAAAACCGAAGACCTTTTCAATCAAAAAAACTACCAGATAGGTGATCAAAGTGAGGGCGGCATTAATCAGAAACCATTTTATTATTGTCCAGTCAATTCCGACAAAACTGGCCTCCTGGATCAGTGAAATACCGATATAGGTAAAGGCATAAACAAAAAATATAATTACGGAGGTGAGGATCAGCTGATCACGCCTCTGGAGGTTGTTCTGACTGATCACGGCAATGCTTCCGGCAGGAATCGAAAGAAGTACAAACTCATAACCATTCGGGACCATAAAACCAACAATGATAGCCGTAATTGTATTTACAAAAATGGCAAGACGGGCATCAAGAAAGGTGCGGATAATCAGTGCCAGGGCTGTAAATGGGACAATATAAACGGATATGTTGGCCGTAACGATGACCCGGCAAAAAAAGATCATCAGCGTCATCATCAACAGGGTAAATGTAATGTCGCGTTTAGATTTCAGTAATTTTCGGCGGATGTTGTAAATGAAAAGGAATAGTGTAACCAGCAACATGCTGATAAATAAAAACCTACCGATAATAATCAGGTAATATTTGGAGAGATCGCCCCGGCTTTTCTCATAGGTTGATTTAAGTGATTCAATGATGATATAAGTTTGCGGTGAAATAACATCACCTTGTGAAACAATCCGTTCACCTTCCTGCACCATGCCATAATTTGTAGAGAGGTTTTCAAGAATTTTTTCTTCTTCTGCGTCGGTTTTATCAAGGTCGAACGACAGGTTAACTGCCAGGTAATCTTCGGGGCGGAGTTTATCAATAATTAATTTAAAGTCGGGGTCACTTTTTTTAAGCAGATCGAGCTTGGCATTTGCCTCGGAATAGGCAGTTTTCAAAGAGTATAACTGTCCGATAGGAACTTTTCCGGCTATATTTTTCCTGACAATAAACAATTCATTTTTACCGGCAAGAGGAGGATAATTGCTCGATTCCTGTTCAAGTATTCCCGAGTTATAAATTTTTTCGAAAATTGTGAGTACTTTATTCTTTATAACTCTTGAATAAAGAATCTCTGTATTTTCTTTTAGTGTGATCTCATCAATCTTCGAGGAAAGAGAGGTAATTTGTTGTATCCCAACAGAATCGTTCAGCAGGAAATAGGGGGTTACGGATTTAAGCAGCGAATCGCGTTCTTCATTGATCGCTTTATCCGATTTCATGATGGCAAAGTTGTAAGGGGCTATTAATGTGGCATGCATCCATGGTCTCCCTTTCTGAAACTCATATCGGAACCTTCCCTCCTGAGGTAAAGCAAAATAAAGGACAACTGCGGTTATAATAAATAATGAAGCTATATAAATCGTATGCCAGCTTGATGAATCAAACCAATTGCTCTTTTTCAGATTCATAATTTTCTCTTATCTCAAAATTTTCTCTTGGCTCAAATTTAAAGGCGAACCTAATTAATTCGTATATTTGGAATTAATCAAAAGTAGTAATTTTTTAATGAGATACGGGATCTCCAACCTTAGTATTGTTCCTGTGCGGTCAGATCCGCACGAAAAGAGCGAAATGTGCACCCAAATCCTTTTTGGTGAGCATTATACAATAATTGAAGAGAATGCCAAATGGTGCCAGGTTGAGCTCGCTTTTGATGGTTACCAGGGGTGGATTGACCGTAAAATGGTCAATGAAATTGAAGAAGAGGCGTTTTTGGAATTGGCTGAAATTCCGCGGATTGTAACAACCGATGTGTTTAATATCATTCAGCCGGCCGGTGGTTACAACAATTTTTTAATCGTTGCCGGAAGTTCGCTGCCACACTTCGATAAGGTTGCCCGCACTTTCAAAATAGGAAATATAGTATATACCATCCAGGGAAACAGTATCGCAGGAGCTAATCGCGAGGTGCGCGAAGTGATCATCGAGAATGCGCTTAAGTATTTCAATGCACCCTATCTTTGGGGTGGAAGGACTCCTTTCGGAATCGATTGCTCCGGTTTTTCGCAGGTTTTGTATAAAATGGCCGGGTTAACAATACCGCGTGATGCGGTTCAGCAGGCAATGATGGGAGTTAACCTTACCTTTGTTGAGGAGGCCTTACCCGGCGATCTGGCATTTTTCGACAACGAAGATGGTGCAATTACACATGTTGGTGTTATTTGGGAGAAGAATAAAATTATTCACTCATCAGGGAAAGTTCGGATCGATAATGTCGATCATTTTGGTATTTTTAATATTGATACCGGGCGATATACCCATCAAATGCGGCTCATGCGACGGCTCATCAGTGAATAAAGGTCATTGGTTATTCGTGTCAGGATTTTTAAGCGTTCCCGATTGAAGAAAATGATGAAATAGATATTAATTTTAATCAGTAATCGTGTTTTGGTTTTGTTTCCGATTTGTTTGCATGCAAATGTCTAATCCTTAACCATCTGAAACTATGGGACATCTTGAAATAATTGGTTATATTTTAGCTATTGTTATTGTGGTTCTTATTGTTTTGCGAAACTCTGATAAACAGAAGGAGTAATAACCGACAAGTAAAAGAATTATCGTATACTCTATCAGGGCATTTTATGCTCCGCTGATCATTGATCTGCTTAAATGTGCCTGTCATTTTTATTATAATAATGAAGTTATGAAGGATCAGGAATTAAAATACTGTTACAAATATCCGCGTTTGGAAATGACTGTTGATGCAATTATTGTAGCGCAGAATTTCAGCCAGGACATGGTTTTGCTTATTCAGCGAAAATTTGGACCATTCGAAGGTGTGTGGGCATTACCTGGTGGTTTTGTCGGGATGGAGGAGACTTTAATGGAAGCGTGCCAGCGCGAACTTTTTGAAGAAACAGGGATAAAAAAAGTAGAACTGAACCAGTTTTATACTTTCGACGCGGTCAATCGCGACCCGCGTCATCGCACGATTACTACAGTATTTTACGGAAGGATCAATGATACCGCCGATGTTATTGGTGGCGACGATGCTGCCAAAGCCGATTGGTTTCCAATCATCTCATTACCGGAAATGGCTTTCGACCATGCCGAAATTATCGGCAAATTTGTGAAAGAGAAACTTTAACGAATGCATGAACGCAAATAGCTGATTGTCTCGGATCCTTTCATGAAAAACCTGTATGTAAGGATTTTGGAAAAAATGGAGATCGGGATCTTGTTTTTGTGGTTTTGGATGTATCGCATACCGAAAATCATCTGCCGTTTCGGGAACTTCTCCCTGCAGGTAATATTCTTCTGTAAATTTAAACTCAACATTGAGGTTAATGGCCTTTAATACCGCGTTTTGTATTTCAAAGTTGAAATCGGTCAGGTATTTCCATTTTTTCTCGTGAAAGAAAGGGGCCAGGTCATCGGCATAATATTCGAAAAATGGTGAATTGTTGTAGGAAGACCATATTCCCCGCCAGTGTATTTGCTGCCAGTTAAAATCGTAAGAGAGCCTGAGATCCCTGATTGGCCCTTTTGCGCGGGGACCATCCGCCACGGGTAATGATAATTGCAACGGACCATTTGCTGAAAGGATAACCGTTCGGTTCCGGTAGGTTTGTTTCAGGTAACTCTCGCAATATTCTATAAAGACATTGGGGTAGCTGATCAGTTTTGTGAAATATTGTATTGGTGCAAGATAGGCACTGCTTAACAAAACATCTGTTTTTTTATTGTCCATCAGTCGTCAAAAAATTTGTGTCCCGGTTCTCCTTCAATGGTCATCCCGTCATCTGAGATCAGGTCCCCCGCCTCTCTTCTTTTACCCTGACCTGTCATATGATCTTCGAGTTCTTTGACTTTAACCTGGAGTCTTCGGATTTTATTTTTTAACCTCTGCTTATCAATAAATGAAAATACTGCAGTTACTATAACTCCGATCATTATTGAGATTACCAGAATCAGTGCAAGCGGCACTTCTGTGAATTTCAGCCATAAGATCTTCACCGGAACCATTACCGAATTCTGTAAAGCAAAAATTGCCATTGCTACTCCAAGTATTATTCCTGTCAGTAAACCTCGTTGCATGTTGGTTTGGTGGTTAATTAAACCGAAAATTTGTTCTTAAATATTGTTTTGAAAATATGACGAAATTAACAAATTATGAATTGGAGTACAAACATTTAATTTTTCGGAGTTGACTCAATACTTATTCGTTATTGTACCCGGTTTTTCTGCTATCCCCGGGTGCAATCTCACCCTGCTGATTTCGCTTGTGTTTATTTCTACTTTTTCATCGTCGGGGGCATAATAATCATTCCTGAAAAAGATATTGTAGGCTGCGCCCATTGGAACAATTATTTTAGCGGACTGAAGTGGTGGCATCACGATCTCCTTTATGTCGCAATAGACCGAATCCTTCCAAAGCCAGTCGGTTACCATATTAACGAAAAGGGTATCTTTCGATTCATTGACCAGTTTCATTTTCTTAAATGACTGCGATTTTGGTTCGGGATAAACATTCACACCGGTTAATACTGCCCCAACCGACGATGCGACTAACAAACCGACGTCGGCAAAATTAACTCCTGTGCGGTATTTCCGCATCTCTTTTTGCCTTTGAATGCTCTCCTGGTCGGTGATGTATCCCGAAGTTTTACAAGATAAAAGTATTGCCATTGAGATGGATATCGCAATTGAACGGCTGATAATATTCATGAAGGATGCGATTTAAAAACTGCGTGATAAAATAAAAGCCGGCATATACTATGCCGACTTTTACCTCAACTCAAAAGAGTTTTATTTGACGGCCATAAAAAAGCGGTTCCATCGGATTTTTGAGAGAAAACTTTTGTTTTTATCGAGCGAAAGCCATACAAAAGATGCCTTTCCGACAACATGATCCTCAGGAACAAATCCCCAGTATCTCGAGTCTGCCGAATTATAACGGTTATCACCCATCATCCAGAAATAGTCCATCTTAAATTTATAAGTTGAGGCCGGGACGCCATTAATATAAATGACATTATCTTTAACCTTTAAATCGTTTTCCTCGTAAACGTCAATGATTCTTTTATATAGTGGCAGGTTGACGAGAGTCAGGTTGATCGTTACCCCTTTTTTTGGAATCCAGATTGGACCAAAATTATCGAGGTTCCATGTATATTGCGGATCACTTGGGAAGATTGCCGGATCGCTATTGTCTGCCGGCCAGGTCACCCTTTCTTTGGATTGGATAAATTTTAAACCGTCCATTTTTTGGGCTTGCTCAGCGGTAAGCGACATGATGTATCGCGAGTCGGTTCCTTCAATTTCAGAACGCGTAATGTCGAGTTTTTCCAATGTGCTGGCATTGATTGCTGTACCATTGGTTGTGACAAGGTATTTATATTGTATTCCGGGTATTACCTTTTGAGGTTTCCCGTTTACATAAACCTGGCCTTTCACAATTTTGAGTGAATCGCCGGCAATAGCGATGCACCGTTTGATGTAATTTTCCCGTTTATCAACCGGACGGTAAATAATGTCGCCAAAGACCCTTTTATCGCTGAATATTTTATCACGACCATACGAGCGGACCAGTTCATAATAACTTCTATCCTGCATATTCACAGCAACCGTATCGCCTTCAGGGAAATTGAAAACGACAACATCATCATTCTTAACCTTTCCAAAACCGGCAATTCTTCGGTAAGGTTCATGTATGATAGTCGAGAATGATTTCATCGTTGCCGATAAAGGCATCGTATGGTGGACAAACGGAAACGAGAGAGGCGTATTGGGCATTTTTGGTCCATAGGCCGTTTTACTGACAAACAGGTAATCACCTACCATCATCGATTTTTCCATTGATGAAGTGGGGATCGTATAAGCCTCAATAAAAAACATCCGGATAAACGTAGCAGCAATGACTGCGAAGATAATGGCATCAACCCATTCGACGACTTTGGTTTGCCTGCCATCCGGTGGGTTTTTCTTTTTCCAGAAAGACCAATGAACTTTGCCTGTTATGTAAATATCATAAATTACAACTAATCCGATCAACCACCAATAATTGTTTAACCAAATAACCCAAAGCAGATAAAGACCGCCAACAAGGCAAAATTTAAACCATTTGCTATCCAATAACTTATTCATTCTGATTTTATTTATTTTATTAAAATTTCAATAGGTCAGCCATCGATAAAATCCCTTTTTGTCCCACGCAAAATTCAGCTGCGAGAACAGCTCCGAATGCAAACCCTTTCCGACTGTAGGCACTATGGGTAATCTCTATAAAATCGACTTCTGAGTTATAATTGACGGTGTGGATTCCGGGAACAACACCTTCGCGTATGGGATTTATAAATAGTTCGTTATCTGATTTTGGCTCATTAATGGTCCAATTTGTCTTTTTATCGCTGATGGCAATAATGTCATTGGCCAAAGTGATGGCAGTTCCGCTGGGGGCATCCAATTTCTGAGTATGGTGAACCTCCGTCATGGTCACATCGTATTGCGGGAACTCTTTCATGATCCGGGCAAGATGTCTGTTTACCTCGAAGAAGATGTTGACGCCAAGACTGAAATTTGATGCGTAGAAAAAACATCCGTTATTAGCTATGCATTCTTTTTCAACTTCCGATTTTTGAGCCAGCCAACCTGTGGTTCCGCTGACAACCGGCACACCGGCTTCGAAGCATTTCAGATAATTTTCTACTGCCGTTACCGGAGAAGTGAATTCGATGGCTACATCTGCTTTGGCGAGGTTTTCAGTTGTAAGTTCCTCAGAATTATTGATATCTATTTTCAAAACGACGGAGTGTCCACGGCTTAAGGCAATCTGTTCGATCTCCTTTCCCATTTTTCCGTAACCAATCAAGGCAATCTTCATATTTCTCTTTTCAGTATTTGTATCTGTTTTTTCAAAAGAATTACAAAGATAGGATTATTGATGTAACTAATCCGATTAATTATTAACTGCAAACTGATGAATTCTGCAGCTGTTTCCTATACTTTCGGGATTTTTAGCTGCTGATATTCTCAGGATTAACGTATGTTTTTTATTTTTTAATTCATCATCCAGGCCAGCTTTTCAGATCGCAAACCGGAGCATCGGCATAGATGCAGGCGATTTTCCCGACATTTTCCGATCCCCAGTTATAGACATGAAGACCACCCCTGCTAAATCCTTCAAGTACCGTTTTTACATGTAATTTTATTTATATGGATATATGTTTGTTAATAAATTCATGAGAAAATAACTGTATTAATAAATTGAATCTCTGTGCGTTCTCATGGAACTCCCATGCCAGGAGATTCCCAC
>Ga0208789_1001479_pt1 | contig 12977 bp, 2 predicted proteins | sample Methanotroph_Enr_FD_187368 | JGI IMG/M metagenome (GOLD analysis project Ga0208789, IMG submission 187368) | Enriched soil microbial communities from Old Woman Creek wetland in Ohio, USA - Methanotroph_Enrichment_5 (SPAdes) (version 2) | ecosystem: Environmental > Terrestrial > Soil > Wetlands...
ATTCATTCCCGTCAAAACTTTTACCATCAAAAGAACTGTCAAATTCGTTTGTACCTCCTGTGATATAACCCACTAAAGTCTGCTTAAAAGCACCCTGATCATTGGATAAATTCAACCAGATACGGTGTTTTTCAATAGTAGTAGCTGTTTTTGCTTTAGTGTTAGTCGTCTTGAAAAACTGTGAATTATTTGTCCCCAATAAACCTCCGGTTATGCGCATACTGTTATTGAATACCGCATTACTGCCGTTAGCAATACTGGTTGTAAAAAATGCTTGTCCTGCTGATATTTTACCCGTTGGTTTGGTGGTATTACCACTTGGAGCTATAGTTCCTACCCCTCCTGTAAGGTTATAGGAAGCATAATCATTTGAGGTATAGGCATAAGCCCCAGAGCCTGCATTTGTAATTTGGGAAGCCAATTGAATTGCGGTATTGTGTGTCCAGAAATAAAGCGTTCCGTCAATAACCCCCGAATTGAAGGTTAAAAATTGATCCGCATCTATCGCAGATGGATACGGATTTCCAAGAAGATTAGAAGTTCCTGTCGGGCCAATTGGTGTATTTATCAATCCATTATTTGGCACTCCAAAAAAGGGTACATTATAAAAACTTGGTGGGGCATTCGTTTGGGGACCCTGAAGAATATAACCGGTACCAATTTTCATTATTGTTGTTGTCGGTGCTTCTTGTTTCCAGTCTTCCGGATTGGCGAAGGCATTATAAGAATAAAAGAAACCCGAAGGGGAATTAGGGAACACAACAGACAAAGTTTGGTCTGCCACTGGTGAAGACCAATACGAATAATCAGAACTACGTGCTGTACTGGTTAGTCGATTGTAAATTATGTTTCCAGAATTAGGATTATTGTTAGTTGCAGGTTCATTAATTTGAACTAAACTGGCGTTGTTTTCGAACGTTAAAGTTCCACTTCCTACAATCTTAACTTCATTAGATATTTTCAAAGTCTTTCCGCTTGTAAAGACAACTGCAGCTCCTGAATTCACTTTACAGGAACACCCTTCTACAACAGTATCTATAGTATCGGTTGATGAATTGTAATTTCCACTAAAAGTAAGGGCTTTTGCAATTGTTGGAGGTCCGTTTGTCCATGAACCAACACCATTAGTAGCATTCCATGTTGTAGTCACTGGAGCTATCATCCCAACACTAGATGATGCAACAGAAGTACAGTTGCCATTGCTTACCGTGAAAGTATAATTACCAACAGCAAGTCCAGAAACAGTATAAGTAGTTCCTGTTCCTCCATTTACTATTGGCGTAACATTTCCATTTTGATATAAATTCCAAGTTCCTGTCGCAGGCAAACCATTTAAAACCATGGTACCAGTTGCTGTAACGCAATCGGGTTGAATAATAGTACCTATTGCCGGTGCCAAGGGAACAGCATTAATAACAAAATTTGTTGCTGTTCGGCAGCCTGGATTACTTGAACATTCTGCATAAAAAGTATAAGTACCGGGAGTATTTGTATCTGTCAAGCCTGAACCAGCAACCCCAACCGGGTTAAACGGAGATCCCGAACCAATTGATGTACCGCCTGATGAAACAGTGTACCAATTGAGAGTTCCGGGTACCGTATATGTTACGGTAACTTGTACATAATCAACAGATGCTGTTTCGCCACCACTACTATTATTTTTTACAACAAGAGCCACTCCAAAATTTGCAGCATCATTTATAAGTGCAGCTGTCAAAGTATTCCCCCATAAGTCAGTTGCTGACCCATAATTAGCAGGTAATTCAGTAGTAGGCCAATTTGTTGCTGTTGCACCATTATTAGTACCAACAACAGCCCCTCCAACAATTAACTGTACCGATTCATCATAAAGAGAGTTCTTCTTACTCGCATAGCGACCAATAGTGACCTGTACCCCGCTAATTGTTGCATTTGTAGGAATAGCAAAATTAAAAGTTGTTGCATTAAGGGCATTAGAAGATTTATTTTTATTAATGCTGGAAGTAGCAAATGTGTTGTCATTCTTTTTGACAAAATCAGGGTCAATCCATGCACTACTGGCACCGGCACCGCTTTCACCTGTTCCGGCATTATTAGGTCCAGCTGTTACAGAACTTCCTGAAGGGCATATTGTTGAATACATTAACGAACCAGCTCCCCCCTGACAAATGGTAACTCCAGTTGTTGTTGGGTTCATAGCACAGTTAACAGAACCATTAAATGTAAAATCATCAATACTGAAAGTTCCAGCTGACCCAACTGATTTCCAACCATAAATACGAAAAGTTATAGGTGTAGTTATACTTTGATAAGAAGCACTTGATAATGAAATGGTAGTTCCGCCTACGGTTGGTGTTCCAATATTTGCACTATAACCATCTATACTGGATCGAAATGCAAATAATGTTGGTCCAGTTGGAGAAACTTGACTTGTGTAAATAAATTCTGTAAAATCAATTTTATAACCTGAATTAGGAGTTAGGGTAAATTCAAAATAATCGCTCGTTTTTATTGAACTATTAGTAGACCAAGAAGTTGCATTATATCTATCATTTCCCGTATTGCTATTTATTCCTGTACCTATTCCTATTCCCGAAACAGTAATATTAGGGTCAACTGTTTGTCCACTAGTAAAAGGATTCGCATTGCTAGGGTTAGTGCCAGTAATTGGATTTGTAAAAATGCTCTGTCCAGAACTCAAAGCAGTAAAAAATAATGTTAAAAAAAGTAATTTTATTCTCATTTTGTTATAAGTAGGTATTATGTTTATTAAAATCTGGGGATTTTAAAGGCAATCATTTTTAAGGGCAATTTGTCTTTAGGGATAAACGGTAACGGAGGCGTCCGGTGAGGTTTTCCCGAAAATTGATTCTGGTTGTAAAGCTATTTTTTGTATTATTTAAGAGATCCTTTAGGTAAGGATTAATTAATATGTGAAAAAATAGTAATAACGGTAGTGGTAATAACTACAAGTAACCAAAAGCCCAAATTGTATGCGATTTCTTTTTTCATGATTGGTTTTTATTAAAAAATTTATTGATTGATTCTGTCTTTAGTTTTTTATCTTCATTTTAATACTTACTAATTTGCATTTTAATCCGTTAATCGGGCAATACTTACTGGTAAGTGTAAGAAAATGATGTTATTACGCAAAAATAATCGATATAAAACAAATTTTTGGTTAAATCAATATGTTTTCGATTAAAATCTAATTTTGTCGTTGTACAACTATTTTAACATTCATTTGTAGTACTAATACGTCAAATATTTAGTAGATAAAATCGCAAAACCAGCATTTTTTGGTTTTTTGGGGTACCATAATGACATAAAAAGGGATTAAAAAGCTATGTTTAGCATTAATTTATCCGGTTATCGAACAATTCCGCAAGAATGGGAATCATTAGAAAACTATCGGAATCGGAAGTAGCCAATTTGTATTTTAAAATTAAAATCAAAAAATTCCATTTGAAGCTATTTCAAAACATAATTTTCTTATTGATCATAAGTCCGTTTTGTAAAACCGTTTTTACTACTATAACTTGATGGCTTAAAACCAAATTAGCTATTATTAGTTCGTTACTGTTGACATTTGTTTTCTGATAAATTTGTATTCCTGCTACGTCAAAAATCAAAACCTTATCTATTGTTTCTTTTAGTGAACTGATTTTTATCTGTTTGTCCTTACCGGATACTAAAACCCTGCTTTCTTGTGAGTCAATATCTTCGATCTCCGGGACTCCCTTATTTTTTTTAGTATAGCACAATACAAAACGGTCGTTGAAGGTTCCTTTTTCAGTTGTGAAACTATAGGGCGCTTGTTTCAGGTCATGAACAACATTCAACAACTTGTCTTCCAAATAAATTGCCGGTTCTTTATTGGTAAAAATTCCTTCTTTCGTGTCAATATTGATATTAAATACTCCGGCGACCGCGCTAAAATAACCCAAGCGCACCTGGTCTTTTTTGTTAAATGAATCCCTGCCTTGAATCCTGTAAGTGCCGTCATTGATTAAGGAATAGAAACTGACGTAATTGCCTGATTCACTCACTGAACCATCATAGCCTTGGTCATAGTCTACTGTTGTTTCATCAAAATAACACAGCAATTGCTGACTGAACATCCCTACAGAATTTTCCATATTTAACCAAAATCGGTCTTTCGATTTGGGCTTTTTTTGAGATTGCATTTTATAAAATTGCGAATTGGCGGTAATTGGCAACCCCACCCGCATGGAATTATTAAAGGTTAAAGTTCCCGTAAAATCGGCTTCTACAAAAAACCCTTGCTCTGAGGCGATGTACCCCAAGGGTCTGTTTGATTGCTCGACACCTCCTATAAAACTCCCTTTTGTACCCGTACCTCCACTCAGATTGTACATCGCATAATCGTCCTGCGAATAATTATAAGAATCAGGCCCTGGATTAAGGGAGGCAATCTCAATATTCTTCTTATGGGTCCAAAAATACAAAGTCCCCTCAATCGTTTTATTGATGGTACCGGTACTGCTAATATTAGCTCTAATCAAAGCATCCGCTGAAATTGCCGACGGATAGGGATTCCCCACTAAATTAAAATCATCGTCAGTGGCGGCATTAGGAGTCAATGCAACAGGAGTCGTAATCACCCCATTATTGAATTTACCTCTAAAAACAACCTCTTCTACTACAGGATAGGTTGATTCATTAGTGGGTCCCATAATAATATAGCCTTTGCCGGGAGTCATGCTGCCTGCTTTCATCCAATCATTGCCGTCATCATCAAAACCGTCATTATTGGCATCCATAAAATTAGCGGGAAGAAACTCATAAGCCTGATCGGTTCTCCATCTTGCGAATGTGGTGGCAATGTCTGATGAAACAATTGGTGTGGACCAATAAGTGTAATCATACTGTTCAAAAGGAGTCGTAAATCTATGGAGGGCTGCGGTGCCGTTATTGGTAACAATACCCGCATCGTCTATCATTATCAAAGAGCCTTTGTCAAGTACTCTCAAAACGCCATTAACCGTTAAGTCATTTTGAATGTTTACGTAGTTATCAGCGGTGATTTCAAGCGTTTTCCCGGCATTGACAATTACACTGCAGGCATTGAGATTCCCATTTGATGAGGTGTTATAATCTCCGTTAATCACAACAATTGTCGAAAGAGATGGGGATGGCGAACTCGGTGACCAGCTTCCGTTCCAGGTCAAAGTTTGTGCTTCAATAATTTTAACGGCATTAGTAGCGGTGTAACAGCTTGCGCCATTTTCTCTTATTTGACAATAAAACTGGTAGCCATCCATACCTGCAAGATTTGAAAGTATTAAGGATACCGCACTTGTCCCTGAATAAATTCCTCCGTCAGAAAGTGAAGTCCAGGTCGCTGCATTGGGCGCAACACCATACCATTGATAGGCCAATGCATTTCCTCCTATGAAACCTTCTGTCCCGGCGACGGTCAAACTAGTCGCTTTGCAGGAGGGGGGATATAGGGGTTGGAGTGTAACCGCTGGTGGTGTTCCTGAAATGAAATTGTATAGGCCAATATCCGAGTAATCATTATTGGCACAATCAGCACTACTTGTTCCGGCATAATCGATTATATCCCAATCTGAATTATTATATGTGATGGGCTGTACGAGAGAGGCGGTATTCTTCCTTCTGAAAGTTACTCCGTCAATTCCTATTGACAATGTTGATGATGCCCAATTGGAATCTTGATAAGTACCCCAACTGTCTATTTTTGTAGATCCCTTAAATAGTGCAATATGATCATTCCCGTTTACATCAAAATTAATACTTAATCCCCCCGTGGATTGTGCCGCTAATGAGCCATCTCCTCCGGGATTTGTGCATAAATCATCATCCCCAAGAGCAAGCACATAGCTTGACCCGGAAACTAAATTTACAGAACCCAAAGCTAATGAGGTGTAAGATATGCTTCCATTATTGGCATTTTTTATAGAATATCCGCCTAGGTTTTTAGTAAGTCCTGTTCCATTGTAAATTTCCACATAAGTCAAGTCCCCATAATTAGAATCCGTCACTTCACTGATAAACAAATCGCCGGCAACATTTCCGCCCTGACACGTATTCCCGGCATTGGTAATCAGGGTAAAAGTATTTGTGGCGGCACACCCCTGCGCGTTTGTGACAACCAAATTCCCGGACGTAGCGCCCACTGGAACAATCACTTTTATTTGAGAAGCAGAAATTGGAGTAACCGTTGCGGCAATTCCATTAAAAGTTGCGGTTGCGCCAGTTAGATTATTAGTTACGGCATCTGTTGAGGTTAGGGTTACTTCGGTCCCTGCTGGTCCTGATGTTAGCGATAGGGTATTGGTGACAGAAGTACAACTTCCTGTCCCTTGCACCAAAAAAGTATAGGGGTTTTCGTCAGTATCAGTATTGGCTATCGAAACTAGGGCTGTTCTTATCCCGGCATATATTGGAGAAAATGTGATGCTGAAAGAAACACTCGAACCTCCAGTAATTGCCGTTAATGACGGAAATACCGTTACCACAAAATCTCCGGGATTTGCTCCTGCAATACGTACAATTGGCGTTCCGGTTAAATTCAAAGTGGCTTTACCCAAATTTTGAATTTCATAGCTTTTTGTTGCCAAAGAGCCAATATTTGTTGCTGCAAATAAGGTGTTGTCAAAGCCGTATGCGATTATACTTCCATTATCAATGTCCCTGGTTCCTCCTTTTATATTGATTTCCTGATTTCGATAACCCGCACTAAAATGATTGTCTGTTGCAGCGGTCGGCAAATCCATAACACCACTCATAGTTACAGTATTGGAACTGATGGAACTGCCATCGGTCCAACTCGTCCCGTTCCATCTGGAGGAAACACAATTTCCTGCTGTGCCAACACGGTCAATTGGCAAATAGGTTCCTGCGAAAGTATAGATTGGATTGGTGAAAATTCCAGAACGATTTACCGACCAATATCTGCTGATATAATCCGTGGAAGCAACTAAATTCGGGTGAACAATATCATTAACGGCAACACTCACATAGGAAGGCGTTGATGAAGTGGAATAAGTAGTTGTGCTTTCAAAACTAACACTAGCCGGCGAATATTGTGATCCATCGGCCGATACCGGACTGTCCCCAATCGGAAAAGTGAATGAGGAATAGAATGTGGTAAATTGCTTTCTTAACATCCCGCCCGAACCTATAAGGTCTGTAATTACAAAACTATTGGGAGATGCTCCGCTAGTGATTGCCATTTCTTCTAAAGTCAAAACACTGCTGCCCAGATCAATCAAGCCATTGGTTAAAATCAGCGCATTATTTAGGCTTAAATCGGCCCCTAAAGTAAAAGCGACATTTGCTGCCTGACGGTCCACCGTCAGGGTTCCCAAATTGAAATCACCTGCGAATTCTAACCTCCCAATACTTCCAATTCCTTTCAAAGTCAAATTAGAGCTGGCACTTCCCTTGAAAGTTCCCGAGCCGTTAATGGTGTTGGCAATGCCCGCAGTTCCTATTGTCAGGGTGTTGCCATTGATATCCAAAACATCGGAAGAATTGGTAAACTGAATCGCATTCCCTCCATTTGGGGCCGAAACGATGGCATTAGTTCCGGTAGCTAATTTTACTGTGGTTCCTACGGACAAAATCAGATAGGGAATTGTTATCGATGAGGCAGAAGTGAGGTTTTGAACACCCGGCTTTGTAAAATAAATGGCCCGGTTATTTCCATTAAATATCCCAGTATTGGTAAAATCTCCCCCAACTTTTAAATCATCCCCAATGGCGTTTCCTAAAGTAAAATTGCCTGCGTTATTGAGGTTTCCTGTTATAGTGAACGCACCTCCCGAAGCACCTCCGCCATAATCCATATAAAAACCGGAACCGGCATCTATGGTTAAGTTTCCGGCAATGGCTTTTGCCAAAGGGCTACCGTTGTTATAATTGAATGTGGTATTGCCGCTCAATTGAACATGATTGGGATATCCTGGAGTTACTTCAATTGTTCCTGCACCCAATGCACTCCATTCAGTACCTCTTCCGTAAATCCCGCCGGTATTATAAATCAAAGTGGAAGCGTTTCCATAAATCGGGGCAGTAGTAAAAAATCCTCCGGTATTGATTTGTGCAATTCCGTTTAAACTCAGTGTCGAAGAATTTAAAGTCACTCCTGCTGCGGTGGCAAAATTTCCCGCAACAGTCCTGTTGGCAGAATTCAAAGTAAGCCCGCCTTCGAGCACATTCACATGAAAAGGTCCGTTGGCAAGGGGCCAAAAAACATCGATATCATTGACATTATAACTCTCGCCTGAATTAAAATTCAGTGTTCCCGTTGCTCCGTAAGTAAAGTCCATCCCCGAGGCCCAGCCACCTGCATTCAATTGAAATGCTCCGTTCACATCTGTTTTTCCGGTTCGTGATAAAGTTGTTGAAGTATATACCGTATGTCCCGATTTAATCGTAACAAAATCTGCGTTTGCCGGTACTGAATTCGTCGACCAGGTGGAAGCTGCATTCCAATCACCAGAGGCTATGGAATAAGGTCCGCTAGATAACGTTGTGCCTTTTAACTGAACATTTACAACATTGGAACCAAAATCAAAACCTCCGGTTCCCGAAGTTCCGGTGGCTCCATATCCATATAATCTAAAAGTTGTAGCAGTAGTAATATTTATTAATCCGGATATTGTGATAGTGTTTGATGTACCCATTGCAGCAGTTGGAACGACAATCCCTAAATCAGTAGTAAAACCATCAATAGAAGACCGAAGGGCAATATTTGGCGGACCTGTTATTGCTGTTTTATCCCAGTTAAAAACGAAAGAGGTTGGAGTAAAAGAATAACCATCATTTGGGGTAACCACAAACTGTATGTAATTATTCCCGGCAACCGCTTCCGCAATAGTGTTCCCAGTGGCAGTATTTCCCGTATCAAACCAATTATTTCCTCCAAAACGGTTTGCATTTATTGTTGGGTTAACTCCAGTGCCCAAAGTTAAGTCAGAGGGTCCAATAGTAGCATTATTAAAAACACTTGGTTCATTGGTTTCGGTTCCTGCATTTCCGAAGGTGTTCCACTGTAACAATTGTCCATACGAACTCCCGGAAACCGCAAACAGAGCAATAGCAAAAAATAGTTGTATTGTGAAGGGTCTCTTTTGGGCACATTTAATAAAGTTGATCATACACGTAAATTTTGTGGGTAGGTCAGTTTAAAAAAAATGGGATTACCAAATTACATCTAATTTGCTTATTATCAAAGTTTTAAATAATTTATTTATCAACAAATCATCTTATTAAACCTACGTGACTCTATTTACTGAGGCATTTCGACAAATGGAAACCTTGATTGGTAGTTTCTCTCTCTCCACAGATTCCTTCGCCCTTTGACTGTGAGGGCTGAGCGTTAAAAAACAATCCGATGGACTGTTTTAGCAAAGGAGCCAGGCGGTGCCAAGGCATTAAACAACCTCGGGGTAGAACCCACGAGGAATTGATAAAGTTAAATACAGATTACACACCCGAGCGAAGATACTGACGAAGTAAATTTACACAGATAAAATCCGTTTGAATCTGTGAACCCGAGACCACACGAGCAAAGCGAACTGGCGAAACAAATCTGTGGCAAAAAAACCGAAGCAGAGCTTCAAAGAATTAAACCGAATGTGATTTAAAATTATTCTAATAAATGATTTTGTGGGTAACCGCATGCCCGTTTTGCAAAACTACTTTTACAACCAGAGTTTGATGCCCTGCAACCAGATTAGGTATTGTGAGTTCACTGGTATCGATAGCTTCATTTCTATATATTGATCTTCCCAATAAATCAAAAACTTGGACTTTATCAATCAATCCTGCTGATGAATTAATCCGTATCTGTTTGTTATTAACAGAAACCAAAACAGCAACGTTAATTGTATCAATATCTTCCGTTCCCAGAGTTTTATCGGAATAACGCAACACAAAACGATCATCAAAATTTCCTGATTCTGTAGTAAATCGATAAGATCCCTTTTTCAGATTATGAAGGACCCCTAACAATTTGTCTTCAAGAAAAACAGCAGTAGCATTGGTTGTAAACACCCCTTCTTTCGAATCGATATTGATATTGAAAGTACCAGCCACCGCAGAAAAATACCCCAAACGAACTTGATCATTATCATTAAATGCTTTCCTGCCTTGAATTTTGTAGGCAGACTCATTTATCATAGAATAGAAATTAATATAATTCCCGCCATCATTTAATAAACCGTCGTACCCATTATCAAAGTCATTGGTAGAATTCTCAAAATAACCAACAAGTTGTTGACTGAACATCCCATCCTTATTTTCTAAGTTTAACCAAAGACGGTCATTAGGTTTAGTTGTTCCTTTAACAGGCAATGTTTTATAAAACTGCGTGTTTGCTGCCGTTACTACGTCACCAACCCGCATCGAATTATTGAAAATTAAATTAACATTATCTTTTTGGGCTTCTACAAAAAAACCTTGACAAGAAGCGATATATCCTAGTGGTATTGAATTGACGGATGTATTACCACTTCCTGATGTTGAAACCGTTGCTGAAGTTCCTGTCCCTCCGGATAGATTGTATAATGCATAATCAGATTGTGAAAAATTAAGGGCATCTGGACCAAGATTTGCCCCTCCTCCTAGATTAGCCTTATGGGTCCAAAAATACAATGTCGCGTCAATGTTCGCACTATTTGCAGTTATGAATTTATTTGCGTCAATAGCACAGGGATACGGGTTGCCAATTAAATTCCAATCATCATCCGTAACAGTGCCCGGAGTTAATGAAATGGGAACATTTATGACACCGGTGTTTAATTTATTAGCAGGTACATTGGCAGCAAAAATTACAGATTCTACAGCGGGATAGGAACTCAACCAGGTGGGTCCCATAATAATGTAACCTCGGCCCGGAACATCCATAGTGGTGGCCCTCACCCAGTCATTTTGATTATCATCAAAACCATCATCATTTGAATCCAAAAAATTAGCAGGATTAAAATAATAGGCATGATCCGATCGCCAGTTGGCAAAGGTAGTCCCGGCATTATAAGAAATTGGTGTGGTTGTAATAGGACTTGACCAATAGGTATAATCGGACTTTTCAAAAGGAGTGGTGGTTTTGTTTACTTTCATTGTTCCGTTATTGGTAACTGTACCTGCATCACTTATCATCACCAAAGACCCCTGATTGCTAATGTTTAAAGTGGCCCCTGCAGCAACGGTTAAATGATTTTGGATCGTGACAAATTTACCATCTGCAACAGCAAGTAAAATGTTAGTATTAACAGTTAAACTACAGGCTGTAATGTTTGCTTGTGAACTGGTATCATAATTCCCGGCAAGAATTACATTAGTGGTTATGGTAGGGATTCCATTGGACCAAATACTACCATTCCATGTAGATGAAGATTGATCCGTAATCACAATACTTCCCGTCAATGTAGCAGGGGAAACACAGCCAAATTGATTGGTAACGCTAAAGGAATAAGAACCAACCGCTAAACCGGTAATTGTAGTACTTGCCCCTGAACCAGTTATTCCGCCGGGATTAATGACCCAGTTCCCAGCAGGCAAACCACTGAGCACCACACTTCCTGATGAGTTGCAATCGATTGGTTTGACTGCTACAATTGTAGGAGCTAAGGGAGTCGGGTTGACTTTTATAGTAATAGACTCCGAATTAGTATAGGTACCACTAAACGTTACAGTACATTTAAGTGTCGCTTTATACGTTCCTGCTAAGGGCGAGCTGATAATTGGATTTCGTGCTGTAACCACTACAGTTACATTATTTGGATCGACAATTGTCCACGAATAACTGACTGAGGTAGAACCATATCCCGAATAGGCACCGGTTAAATTAATTGGGGTTCCTTGACAAATGGGACTGTTTGAAGTCGGGATAGCATTAGGAGTTCCACCATTAGTCGTTACCTCGTAAAAGTTTGTACTCCCGGCACAATTTACGTTTGTAATAGTTGCAGAAGACCCTGTGCCAATGACAAAAGATTGATTGGCACTACATGCAGCACCCGAATTAACTCCTAACGCAGATACTTGAAGAACGGCATTCTCTACTGGCACAAGCATCTGAACTTTGTATATCATTATTATTGAAGCTGCTGGACTTAATCCTGGGGTTACAATGATATTTAGTGTTTTAAATGAAAAAATAACCTCAGTAGCTTCCGCACCCATCAAAATTAATTTCCCGTTAATAGTTATAGTGCCTAGTAATTCGGTTGAAATACCCGTTGTACCAATTGATATAGCATGACCCGCTTGAATCAAAACTGTTCCGGCAGTGACAGCGTATTGACCCGGGTATCCTTGTGGGGAAGTTACCGAAGGCGTAATCCAGAAAGATCCGTTGTAATATTGCCAACTAGAGACAGCAGTCCACAGTCCTGATTGTGTAGATCTGTAGTCTCCAACGCTTTGCGAAAAGACAAAAGTTTGACTTAGCACTAATAAAAGTGTAGGTAATAATTTTATTTTCATAATATATAGATTTGGGGTAATCTTTTATATCGTGGCACTCGAAGTAAATGAAAATAAATTCTTACACACAATAAAATCGACAACATGCGTTAAAATCCGTTAAACGACTGGTTTTTAACAGTTTTATAGTCTTTTTTATTAACAAAATAAACAATGGGCACACAACACTAAAAACCTGTTTAAGAGGATTACAATCGTTTTTCAATACTAAAATCACTCTTTAATACATTATAAATTCTTAAATTTCGAACTTTAAAAATTCACAATGAAAGAAGTGTATGCTGTAAAAGAAGCTATAAATAAGATGGAGCACTACTGTGCCTATCAGGAACGCTGTCATGAGGAAGTCATCCAAAAATTGTGGAGCATGAAAATAGATGCTGCCAACATTGATGAAATTGTAGTTTATTTAATAGAAAATAATTACCTCAACGAAGAGCGTTTTGCCTGCAGTTTTGCCCGGGGAAAACACCGCATCAAACAGTGGGGAAAAATTAGGATTGTCAACGAATTGA
>Ga0208789_1001480_pt1 | contig 12969 bp, 7 predicted proteins | sample Methanotroph_Enr_FD_187368 | JGI IMG/M metagenome (GOLD analysis project Ga0208789, IMG submission 187368) | Enriched soil microbial communities from Old Woman Creek wetland in Ohio, USA - Methanotroph_Enrichment_5 (SPAdes) (version 2) | ecosystem: Environmental > Terrestrial > Soil > Wetlands...
CCAGCATCTTCCCGGAGGCTTTGATTTTTATGAGGGGATGAAAGAGGCGATCAAAAGTGGAAAAGCGGAGATCGTAACCACAAAAGAATATGATATGAAACTTGGCCCTGTTAATGTGAGCGATAACATGCCTTTCCACCTCAATAACTGGGTCGATTGCATGAGGGACAGGAAAGTCGTACCTAATGGAAATATTCATACCGGGTTCTGGCATTCTATTGCCAGCATAATGGCTACACGTGCTTACCGCGAAGGCAAAAAGCTTTACTGGGATCGTACGAAAGAAGAGATCGTCGATCATCCGGTTATTGCTTAATAGCGAATTATATATAAACTTTTTAAAAAATAATTGTAAAATACAATACGTAAGAAAATTACTAAATTAATTTAAAGTATATATGAAAACACTTTATGTTGCAGTTTTGATATTGTTGATTTCTGCCAGTTGGAGTAAGGCTTCTTCCAAAGGGAAAGTTGAATTTAAAAATGACGAGAATGGGAAAAAAGTAGAGGTTTACATTGGTGGCAAGTTCTTTACCGCCTATATTTATCCCGATGACATGGAAAAGCAGACACTTTATCCGATTTTAAGTGCCTCCGGAAAAATCATCACACGTGGATTCCCTTTAAATCCCAGGCCGTTTGAACGTACCGATCACCCTCACCATGTGGGTTTGTGGTTCAACTTTGGAGACGTTAACGGCCTTGATTTCTGGAATAATTCGTACGCGATAAAACCGGCAGACAAACCCAAATATGGGACGATTAAATTCAAAAAAATAGTTTCTGAGAATCCAAATAAAGGCGAATTGGTAACCACTTCAGAATGGGTTGATGTAAACAACAAAGTTCTCCTTAATGAAGAAACAACCTTTATATTCTCCGGAACAGAGAACCTTCGGTCGATTGAAAGGACTTCAAAACTTACTGCTGCTCAGAAAGTTACCTTTACCGAGAATAAGGAAGGTTTAATTGGCATGCGTTTGGACCGGGCTTTTGAAGAACCGGCAACAAAAGCGGAGAAATTTTTGGACGCCAAAGGTATTGTAACTGAGGTTCCGGTATTGAATAATACCGGTGTTAATGGAGTTTACCGCAATGCAGAAGGCATTTCAGGAGGTGCGGTCTGGTCAAAAAGAAGTCCATGGGTAGCTCTCCGGGCCGATAAAGAAGGTGAAGTAATCACAATCGTTATACTCGATAATCCGGAAAATTCCAATTATCCGGCATGGTCTCATGCACGCGGTTATGGACTATTTGCCACCAACAACCTGGGTGGCCGCGCATTTGATAAAAATACTGATGAAGTTAAAGTAGTACTTAAACCAGGTGAAAGCATCACGTTTAAACACAAAATTGTCATCGGTGGCGATCTGACCAATGGTGAAATTAACGGGATGGCTAAGAATTTTAAATAACAAGTGTCTAAGGTATAAATCAGACATTTCAAAACATACTTAATTTTAAACTTCAAACTTTTTAAAAAATAAAACTCCCTAATTTAAAAAAAATGGAAAATAACGAGCACAATTCGAGAAGATCGTTCCTGAAAACCGCTACAGCAGGAGCGATCCTTGCTGCAACCCCGGCCATTGTGAGTGGTAAAACGGTGATACCAACTATTCTTCCCGCTGGTGCAAAAGGTGCAAACGACAGGATTCGTGTGGCTGTTTTAGGTGTTAATGGTCGTGGGAAATCTCATATCGAAGAAATTATGGGGATGGCTTCAAAGTCCAATGTTGAGGTTGCTGTTCTTTGCGACCCCGATATGAATGTTCTTCAGGAGCGTGCCAAAGATTTTGAAAAAAAGTATGGCAAAAAGGTGATGATTGAACAGGATTTCAGAAGAACCTACGAAGATAAAACCATTGATGCTGTAACTCTGGCAACTCCCAATCACTGGCATGCTTTGCAAACCATTTGGGCGTGCCAGGCGGGAAAAGATGTATATGTTGAAAAACCGGCAACACACAACATCTACGAAGGTAAGAAGGTGATTGAAGCAGCCTATAAATACAACCGCATCGTTCAACATGGCGTGCAATTACGCAGTTCGGTAGCGATCAGGGAGGCTGTTCAGCATCTGGAGGAAGGATTGATTGGACGTGTTTACATGTCGCGAGGATTGGTTTATCGCTGGAGACCAGATATCGGAGATAAGGGGATTTCGCAAACACCTCCCGGACTGAATTACGATTTGTGGTGCGGACCGGCTCCCATGCGTCCGTTTACAAAAAATCTGGTACACTACAATTGGCATTGGCACTGGAATTATGGCAATGGCGACGTTGGTAACCAGGGAATCCACGAAACCGATCTTTGCATGTGGGGATTGGGCGTAAATAGCTTACCTGAACGCATTACTTCTATGGGTGGTAAATTTTTGTGGGACGATTGTAAGGAAGTTCCTGAAATTCAGACTTCCATTTATCACTATCCAAAAGAAAAGAAAATGATCCAGTTTGAAGTTCGTAACTGGTGTACAAACGAGGAAGGTGGTGCAGAAGTTGGGAATATTTTCTATGGAGATAAAGGTTATATGGTTGTTAAAGGTTACGGTACCTATGAAACTTACCTGGGCGAAAAACGCGAAAAGGGACCAAGCCGGTCAGAAAAAGGGGAATTAACCCTTCATTTCCAGAACTGGTTTGATGCCATCCGTGCCCGCGACATGAGTATCCAGCACGGACCTGTTCAAACAGGTCACTTAGCTTCGTCGCTGGCTCATTTAGGTAATATTTCGTATCGTTTGAGCCGTCAGCTCGAATTCGATCCGGTAGCAGAACGCTTTATCGGAGAAGGTGAAAGTGAGGCCAATAGTATGCTCAGCCGCGATTACCGCGCACCTTATTTATTACCCGAAATCGTATAAAATCGCGATAAACCAAAATATGAAATAAATATGGAGAAAATCTAATAACCGTTATCTAAAATGAAAAAAGGAAATCGAGCCAACGACTTCCTCTAAAATCATCCAACAGGACTTTTTTAAAAACTAACATTACAAATGTATGAAAAAAAATTATTTAGCCGGGGAATTGCTATATCATTCCCTTAAAAAACCATTACTAATTATGCGCATTGCAATTATTCTTTTGCTTGTCGGATTTCAGCAAACCCGGGCAAATGATGCTTATTCGCAGAAAACAAAGCTTTCAGTCAGCTTCTCAAATACTGAATTGGCTAAAGTTCTCGATAAAATTGAGAATCAGAGTGAATTTTACTTTCTCTACAATGAAAAGCTGATCGATGCCACCCGAAAAGTCTCAATTGAGGCTAAAGACCAGCAAATTGAAGAGGTGCTGAAAGATCTCTTTTCAGGCACCAATGTGGAGTATTCCATTCTTGACCGGAAGATCATTCTTGCACCTGCCATTATATCACAAACACAGCAGTCTGTTAAGAAAGTAAATGGTAAAGTAACTGATCAGACAGGAGCCTCGTTGCCCGGTGTTTCAGTTGTGGTAAAAGGGACTACAACAGGGATAATAACTGATGCAAACGGAAATTATTCACTATCAGGTATCCCCGCGAATGCAACTTTGCAATTCTCATTTGTGGGGATGAAGATGCAGGAGTTTGCAGTTGAGGGAAAAACAACTATTAATGTCAAGCTTGAAGATGAAACGGTTGGAATTGATGAGGTTGTTGCAATAGGCTATGGTACGCTGAAGAAAAAAGACCTTACCGGTTCTGTTTCATCTGTTAAGTCGGAACTCATCGAAAATGAAAAGCCTCAGAACGTTCAGGACATTCTTCGTGGTACTATCGCTGGTTTGGAAGTTGGTTTCGCTAACTCTGCAAAGGGTGGAGGTGACCTTGAAATCCGTGGTGTCAACTCTTTGAAAACTTCGTCATATCCTTTGATCGTTCTGGATGGAGTTATTTACCCCGGAGCTATGGAGGATATTAATCCTAATGACATTGAAAAAATCGATGTATTGAAAGATGCTTCGTCATCAGCAGTGTTCGGTGCACGGGCTTCCAATGGCGTTATCCTGATCACCACAAAGAAAGGTAAAGCAGGTAAAGCTGTGATTAACTTTACTTCAAGTATTGGAATGGCTACCATGGCAAAAGTTGCTGAGGTTTACGGGCCGGACGAATTTATTAAATGGCGATCGGATGTTATGAAGGCAAACTTTATGTACAATCCATCCTTAAAAACTAAATTATATACTTTTGATGATCCTAACAATCTGCCTGATGGTGTCACAAAGGATATGTGGTTGAATGGGAAAACAGGAGACGAAACACAAATTTGGTTAAGTCGTTTAGCTATGAACCCCGCTGAAATTGAGAACTACAAAAACAGAAAATATACAGATTGGGGTGATCTTGTTTTCCAAAACGGTTTACGCCAGGATCATAACCTTTCACTTTCAGGTAAAAAAGACGATGTTACGTACTATTGGTCGTTAGGTTATAACAATAATAATGGTATTGTTGTAGGTGATCAGTTTAAATCTATCCGTAGCCGAATTAACCTTGATGGGAAGATAACCGATTGGTTAAATGTCGGCTTTAATTCGCAATTTGCCAACCGTGACGAAAGTAGCATTCCGGCCACCTGGCAGGCAATTGAAACAAACGACCCATGGAAAACCAATTTAAATCCTGATGGATCGTTATTTATTGGTGACGATTTACCTGTTGGCGTAAGGAATCCATTATACGATAAAAGCTTCACAACCCGCCGAAAGATTTATAATACTTTCATCAATAATCTTTATGCGAATGTAAAATTACCATTAGGGATTACCTACCAACTTACTTATGCACCTCGTTTTGAATGGTATAATTATATGAACCATCAATCAGCATTGAACGAAGAGTGGGCAAAATTTGGCGGGCAGGCTAATCGTCAACAAAGTTCAGTTTACAGCTGGCAAGTAGATAACCTGATAAAATGGAATAAAACAATTAATGAAATTCATCAGTTCGACGTTACCCTATTGGCAAATGCCGAAAAATACCAAAGCTGGGATAACTCAATGTCAGCACAAGGTTTTTCGCCTACCGATGCTCTGGGTTTCCATAATATGAGCGCCGGTAAAAGTTCTTCCTACCGTCTGAGCAGTGATGATAATTATAGTACCGGCGATGCTTTAATGGCCCGGTTGTTTTATTCATTTCGTGAAAGATATATGGCAACCTTATCAATTCGTCGCGACGGATATTCAGCATTTGGGATGGGTAATCCACGGGGTATTTTCCCGTCAGCAGCATTTGGCTGGGTTTTTACCAACGAAGAGATCATGAAAAATAACATTTTAACTTATGGTAAGCTTCGTTTATCATGGGGCGAAAATGGTAACCGTGAAGTTGGCCGCTATGCTGCCCTTTCGGATATGGGTACAGGAAAATATCCTTACCAGACATTGGGCGGAACTGCATATGAGATTAATAAATTGTATGTCAACCACATGGCCAATTATAATTTGAAATGGGAAAGAACAAGATCGGTAAACATTGGATTGGACTTCGGCATTAAGAACAATGCGCTAAGCGGCTCGATCGAAGTTTATCAAATGAGTACTCTTGACCTCTTGATTGACCGGGCTTTGCCCAATGTTATTGGCTTTGCCAGTGTTACTTCCAACCTGGGAGAAGTCCAAAATAGTGGACTTGAGCTGACCTTGAATGCAAGAATTATTAATAAAGAAAATTTCAAATGGCGTTCAACCTTAAATTTCTCTTTAAACCGAAATAAAATTAAACACTTATATGGTGATATGGTTGATGTATTGGATGCATCAAATAATGTAATCGGCCAGCGTGAAGGTGATGATATTACCAACAAGTGGTTTATCGGTCATGCAATCGATCAAATATGGGAACCTCGCATATTGGGTGTCTGGCAGCTTGGACAAGAAGCAGAAGCTGCCAAATATGGTAATTTCCCGGGCGATTTTAGAATCAAAGACGTTAATAACGATGGTAAAATCAATATTGACGATAATGAATTTCAGGGTTATCGTCAGCCTCGTTTCAGATGGAATATACGCCAGGATTTTAATATCTACAAGAACTTCGACTTTTCATTTACGATGTATTCATATTGGGGCAATTATGACATGTTTAATCAGGCGGCAAACAGCAGGATTAATGGGATCGGTACTTATCCCGATCGTAATAATTCCTATAAATATCCTTACTGGACACCTGAAAATCCCCTCAATGATTATGCCCGCAATTTCTCAGGCGGAGGTGGTGCACTTTATAATGTCTGGAGAGAAAAATCATTTATTCGGCTCGACAATTTAACTTTTACATACACATTACCTGGGAAGTTGCTTGGGAAGGCAAAAATTAGCAACCTGAAAATTATCACTACTGTTCGTAACGTAGGATTCTGGGCCCCGAAATGGGTATTTTGGGATCCGGAATATAGCGGGCCAAATCCACGATATTTTACATTCGGTATTAACTTAACCATATAAGTCTATTAAAAAATATCAGATATGAAAGCAAAAATTATAAAAACACTCTATCGCATCCTGCTTTTAATCCCTGTAGTTATAGGGGCGAGCAGTTGTTCTAACGAATGGTTAGTGCCACAACCGTTATCTATCTTTACTCCTGAAAATGCATTTGTTGATTCCCGCGGAATGTATGCCTCATTAACTGCCTGTGAAAGTATCATCCGTGATGAATGGTTTACGACAGGCAACAGAACTCCAATCAACACTGAGTGTGTGTTTTCAGAAGTTAGTGTCGACGGGAGCACAGATCAGACCTACTCTCCATTTAACATGAACCTGGTAGTTACTCCAAGTGGTGCACAGCAAATGCTCTATATAAATTTATACTGGGAGAATGCTTACAAGGCGGTCAAGTATGCCAACCTGGTAATTACCCGTATTGATGAGGCTAAATTCAAGGATGAGGCTGAACGCAATGCAGTTTTGGGATCAGCCTATTTTCACAGGGCTTATCAATATTATCGTTTGACCCACCAATTCGGCGATGTTCCTTTCATTGGCAAGGAGATCAGTGGACCAAAATTGGACTTTTATTCTACCAAACGCGAAGTAATTCTGAGGAAATTAAAGAAAGATATGGAATTCGCTGCGAAGTGGTGCTCGGATAATGTTGACAGAGGCCGGGTAAGCAAAGGCGCTTGTGCACACCTGTTAACCAAGATCAATCTTGCTTTGGGTGAATTCGATGATGCTATTGCCTCTGCCAGTTCTGTTATCGATGGCGGGGTTTACAGTTTGATGAAAAATTCTTTCGGTACAGCTCCCGCAGAACTTGGTGGTTATTTACGCAGCAAGGGTATTGTAAGAAACGATGTAATTTCGACATTACACTGGGCTCCAAATAAGGCGCTTGCGGCGAATAAAGAAGTATTGTTCATGGTACTTTCAAGGGAGGACCTCATAGATTCCAGGCTTAATATTACCTCCATGTACAGGACCATGCCTTTTTGGAGTTGTGGAAACCAGAATATGATATATACTCCTGATGGTTTTGGTCCAGGCACATACGACAAAGATAAACAGGAAATTGACTTGCTTGAAACTTTTGGCCGCGGTATGGCTATGATACGCAGTACAAGTTATCATACCAAAATGATTTGGGATGATCCTAATGACCTGCGCCACAAAAAAGGTAACTGGATAAATATGGAAGATTTGGTCTATAATCATCCATATACAAAAAAAAGCGCTTATTACGGTAAACCGCTGCAACTAAGAGATGCCAATGGAAAGCTTTTAACCTCTGATACTATACGTAACTGGTTTGGCTGGCCCCATTACAAAATGTACGTTCCGGATCCAAGAGCCGTTCAGCCCCGGGGTGGAGCGGGTGACTGGTATGTATTCCGTTTGGCCGAAACCTATTTGTTGCGCGCTGAAGCTTATTGGTGGAAAGGAGATAATGCAAACGCAATGGCCGATGTAAATGCAGTTCGCACACGTGCCAAATGCGCTCCGTATACCGATGCCGCCAACTGCAATATTGGAACTATCCTCGATGAACGCGCCCGTGAGTTGTTCTGGGAAGAGATGCGTAAGACAGAGTTGACCCGTATTTCATACATCTTTGCACAAACAGGTAAACCTTCGTATACCGGGAAAACCTATTCCGTAGCTAATTTCGGAACAAGCAACTTCTTCATTGACAGGATCAATGAAAAGAACGACTTTTATAATAAAGGTGTAGTTGCTGTTAATGGTCTGGAATATAAGATGAGCGCTTACCATGTATTGTGGCCGATAGCACAGATTTCAATCAACGCTAATAGCAAGGGTGTTATAAACCAAAACTTTGGTTATGACGGTTATGGAAACAATATACCTCCCCTGACTGCTATTCCGCCTGAAGAAGATAATTAAAGTTAATATTAACCAGTAACTTGGGTTATATAACAAACCGGATTTTTCTGAATTACTAACATAAAATAAACAAGGTGTGATTATGAAAAAAAAATATTCCCTTTTATCTGTTCTTGCATTCCTCTTCCTTGTAGGATGTAATCAGAGCAGTTCAAAACCGAACATTGAAACTTTGAAACCAAACTACTCGACACCGTCATTTATCATAGATGATCATGTCCATTACCGGGCAACAGATGCCTTTGAAAAATCCTTCCTGGAAGTCTATACCCGTCACAATGCCATGGCCTGTCTCCTTATGTCTATGGCCGACCTTGACAGGGGCATAGCATTCGCCAAGGCCCATCCTGACAGGGTAATCCCCTATGCCGCGATCATTCTTGACAGCCCGACTGTGCTTGAGGATGTTCAAAGGGCTTATGACATGGGATTCAAAGGGCTGGGTGAGTTATTTGCCCGCCATTTTGATTACAACGATCCTAAATATGAACCTCTTTGGACATTAGTAGAGAAACTTGGCATGCCCATTGCACCCCATACCGGTAATCTGTCAGACGGCCTTATGGCCCATCTTCGCCCGGCAGGCCTGGCTGACATAACTGCAATGCATCCCAAACTGATCGTCCATGCTGCCCATTTCGGAAATCCCTGGTATGAAGAGGCCGCAGAGGGAGCCAGGCGGAACTCTAACCTCTATTTCGACTTGTCAGGTTCATCTCTGGTCAAAAAGGAAAACGATCCTGGTTTCTGGGCTCAGTGGCTCTGGTGGACTGATGCTATTGGTAAAGCCCATATGCCAAAGAATGCAGTACCTGCATGGGAAAAGATTGTTTTTGGCTCCGATGAGGGCCCTGACCAGTTTGAAGAGAATATCAGACGGTTCAACAAGGCCCTTGATGCATGTGGCGTCCCTGATTCAATCAGAGCAAAATGCTATGGCCTTACCATGGCCCGTCTTCACGGGATTAAGGTTCCTGTGAAGTAATTTGTGATCTATGGATTAATTTAACGAATCATATTAAAAAGACTATATTATGAAAAATCATTTTTCAAGAAGAACATTTCTTCAGACAACTGCTTTGTCAGCTTCAGCAGTTATGCTTCCTTCTTTTGCCCTGACTGAGGCAAAGCAAAAGAAAAACACGGACATTACCCTGAACAAAAATCCTCTCAAGCTCGGGTTGATGACGTATCAACTTGGAATGAAATGGGACATTGATACTATTATCAAAAACTGTACTGAAACAAAATTTGAGCATGTGGAACTGCGTACTACACATGCGCATGGTGTTGAGGTTACATTATCGGCTGCCGAACGTGCAGCAGTGAAAAAGCGTTTTGTTGATGCAGGAATAGCTATCAGCCTTGCGAGTGGATTTCGATATAACTCTCCCGATCCGGCTGTTTTGAGAAAAAATATTGATGGAACAAAAGAGTATACCTTGCTTGCCAGGGATGTCGGGGCCATTGGAGTCAGGGTTTTTGGAGATAACGCCAAAGATGATAAAATGATGAAACAGATTGGTGACGCACTTGCCGAAGTAGGCGAATTTGGCCATAATAACGGAGTGGATATCAGGGTATGTGACGATGGACCTACTGTTGCCATGATCAAAAGAAATATTGAGGCTTCGAAAAGCCCTTATGTCTACTTAAACTGGAATTGTCCTATGTCAGATATGGAAGGTGACGGATTTGAAGCCAATTTCAATTCTGTGAAAAACCTCATAAGGAATGTTCATCTGCGTGATCTGTATAATGAATATCCATGGCGTTTATTTTTCAGCCTTCTGAGTAAATCAGGTTATAAGGGATACCTGGATGCTGAGATTCCCGCAAGCAATGAAGATCCAATCCGATTTATGAAATATTACCGTGCCTTGTTTCTGGCCTACCAGGATGCAATCTGATAATTATAAACCATTTTAACAAACAATCAAAATGACAAACAGACGAGATTTTGTTAAGAAAAACGTATTGGGAACTACTGCTATAGTTATTGGCGGAATGGGATTTAGTTCTAAATCGTACGCTTCGATTATCGGTGCCAATGAACGCATCAATCTGGCCGTTATTGGCATTCGTAATCAGGGTACTGTACATATCAATAACTATTGCGGACTGAAAGACAGCCATAACGTAGTGATAAAAACCATTTGCGATACCGATGAACTGCTGTATGAACCCGCTTTGAAAATCATATCTCAAAAAACCGGGGTAAAACCTTCGACCGAATGGGATATGCGTAAAGTATTTGATGACAAGGATATTCATGCTGTATCAATCGTTACGCCGAATCATTGGCATGCACTGGCAACCATCTGGGCTTGTCAGTCAGGGAAACATGTTTATGTAGAAAAACCGGCCTCGCACAATATTTGGGAAGGGCGGAAAATGGTTGAAGCAGCTCGTAAGTACAATTTAAGAGTTCAGGTAGGATTAAATAACCGTTCGTCTAACAATGTAATAGATGCGATTAAATTTCTGCATGATGGCGGTATCGGAGAGGTTTTCATGGCCCGTGCGCTATGTTACAAAGCACGGAATTCGTATGGAGTTGCCAAAGAAGGCGTACCACCTTCCACCTTCCATTATGACCGTTGGTTAGGGCCTGCCCCTTATCGTCCTTATAGCGAAAAAAGGAGTCATTATTGTTGGCATTGGTACTGGGATACCGGAAATGGGGATACCGGTAACACAGGGCCCCACCAACTCGATCTTGCCCGTTGGGGAATGAATAAAAACGAACACCCGGTTTCAGTGTATTCTGATGGTGGACTTTACGGCTTTCATAAGGAAGAAGTTCTACCCCATACTCCCGGGGTTATGGCCTATGGCGGTGTGGAAACCTATGGCCGTGATATGACGACACAGGAAACACCAAATACACAAAACGTTGTATTTAAATATCATGATGGGAAAATGCTTGAATTTGAAGTCCGGGGCAGGTTTACCAATGATGAAGGAAGTACCGGGCAGGAAGTTGGAAACATTTTCTATGGCACTGAAGGGTGGCTTGAAATTAGCGGATCTACGTGGAAAGCATTCCGCGGACGGGAAAAAGTTGCTTTTGCCGGCTCATCAAAAGAAAGCAAAACAAACAAAGATGGTAACCATTGGGGCAATTTTATTGATGCAGTACGCTCTGGCAATGACCAGGATCTTCACAGCGATATTAATGTAGGATTCTATTCAACTGCACTACCTCACCTGGCCAATATCTCTTATCGTCTTGGCAGGCCGTTGAAATTTATGGGTGATTATGAAAAATTTGCAAACGATCCTGAAGCTGACACGCTATTGACCAGGGTATACCGCAAACCATATGTCGTACCTAATGAAGTTTAAGTATTGGCAATTTTAGCCCGATATTATTTACTGATGGAACTGATTCAATAACATTAAAGCCGGTAAAAGATAAAATATGATGGAAGATTCACGTAGAAATTTTGTAAAAAAAGCCATTACAGGAGCAACAGTTGTTGCTTTTGGTGGCGTTCTTCCTGGATTCAGCGCTAAAAGTTATTCCCGCATTATTGGTGCAAATGACCGTATCCGGGTAGCGAGTATGGGTTTGAATAGCCGCGGCCTGGCAGTGGGAACTAATTTTGCCACCCAGAAGACTGATTGCGAGGTAATATATGCCTGTGACGTGGATACACGTGCAGCAGATAAGTTTATTGGTGCCGTTGAAAAAATAACGGGAAGCCGTCCTAAGGCTCAACCGGATTTCAGAAAGGCGCTGGAAGATAAGCAACTGGATGCCCTGATAGTAACCGCACCGGATCACTGGCATGCCCCCGCTGCTATCCTGGCCTGCAAAGCCGGTAAACACGTTTATGTGGAAAAACCCTGCAGTCATAATCCCCATGAAGGTGAAATGCTTGTTGCGGCCGCAAAAAAGTATGACCGCGTGGTACAAATGGGGTCTCAACGCCGCTCTTTACCCAATTTTATCGCTGCGATCAATGAGTTGCATGGTGGAGTTATTGGAAGGCCTTATTTTGCTAAAACATGGTACACTAATAACAGGGCTTCGATTGGAAAAGGTAAAGATGTGGAAGTACCTTCATGGTTAAATTATGACCTGTGGCAAGGACCCGCGCCACGCCAGGGTTACAGAGATAATATTATTCATTACAACTGGCACTGGTTCTGGAACTGGGGAACCGGTGAAGCAGGCAATAATGCAATACACGTGGTGGATCTGGCCAGGTGGGGACTAGGTGTCGATTACCCGGTTCGCGTGAGCTCAGCCGGCGGCCGTTACCGCTTTCAGGATGATTGGCAGACATTTGATACGCAGGTGATCAACATGGAATTTGACAACAATACTTTAATAAGCTGGGAGGGTCGTAGCTGCAATGATCAACCTGTGGAAGGAAGTGGCTCCGGGGTTATATTTTACGGCGATACTGGATCCCTTTATATGAGCGACCGCAATTCCTATAAGATTTTTGACTTTAAAGGCAACCTGGTAAAAGAGGTTAAGAATGAAGTATTAATGAATGACCCCAAAAGTCTTTCCAGTCCCTCACAACAAATGGATGCTTTTCATGTTAAAAACTTTTTTAATGGGATACGTAATGGCTCTAAGGTATTGAATCAGCAAATTCTTAGTGGT
>Ga0208789_1001482_pt1 | contig 12930 bp, 12 predicted proteins | sample Methanotroph_Enr_FD_187368 | JGI IMG/M metagenome (GOLD analysis project Ga0208789, IMG submission 187368) | Enriched soil microbial communities from Old Woman Creek wetland in Ohio, USA - Methanotroph_Enrichment_5 (SPAdes) (version 2) | ecosystem: Environmental > Terrestrial > Soil > Wetlands...
AACCCTCCGCTCAACTCGGACCCCGCCTACATTGCTTCGCGCTCTCTCTCAGCTACTCGCTTCCTCGGCTCCGCCCAGCGCCTCGGTGCAGGCGGGTCCGGTTAGCTTCATCCGTTAGGCGCCATGGACTCCTCCCTGAATACCATCGCCTGTCTAGTTCTTGGTGCCGCTGCATTCCTGGCTGCGATGAACTGGAATTGCCTGTTTGCCAATCGGCGAAATAAAAGGCTAGGTGTCGATAAGCATCATTCCTTCGTGATGGTGGTTCCTCAGATACTCGTCGGTTTAGCAGCCTTGATATCTCGGCGCCTAGTTCATCCCTGGCTTCCAAGTTGGTCGTTCTGGCTCGTTGCCTTAGCCGATGTATCGCTTCTCTCACTGGCGATTTGGCCCTTCATCCTTATTCGTCAGCGACTGCAATCTCAGTCAAAATAAGCCATCTTCCCCTGTGGCGCCTAACCCCTAGCTCAACTCGGACCCCGCCTGCATTGTCTTCCGCTCTCTCTCATCGTTCCGCTTCCTCGGCTTCGCTCAGCGCCTCGGTGCAGGCGTGGCCCGGTTAGCTTCATTCGTTAGGTCGCCAAACTCACAACCCCCAAACCCGCAACAAAGGAGAAACCAAATGACATCCCGCAAAAACATCTACCGGATTTCCGGAGTGCTCTCTCTTCTCGGCTTGGCTGGCTGTGTACCGCCAGACGTTACTATTCATGCTGCTCCAGAACCGACCCCCCAAGAAGTGGCAATTATTCATAACAACCAAATTCGCATCATCCCAGTTGCATACGATTCAGTCTTTCCAAAAGCCCTGGAAATCTTGATGGATAACGGATACCTAGTTCGTTCAGTAAACGAAAAAATGGGAATAATCTCTTTCTATCAACAATGGCGAGATATGAATCAATCTGGTGCAAGCATCGTCCAGGAAGGCTCTGTATTCTTCAAGCCAACTGGCACCAGCAGCACACAGGCGCGGCTATTGCTCACCGGAAGTTGGCAACGCGTTGAATCAAGTGGTGGCGGAATACATTCCTCCGGAACGAACGCCCTGGTTGGGCAAGTGCAGCAAAATGCTCAACCGGAAGAGTACAAAAAGCTTTTAGACCTGTTTGAAAAGGGGTTGTCCACCGGCCCCGAATTGTCTAAATCATCTAAATAAAACATCTACCCTAGTTTCTCACGCGCCTAACCTTTCGCTCAACTCGGACCCCGCCTGCATTGCCCCCCGCTCTCTCTCAACGTCTCGCTTCCTCGGCTCACCTCGCGGGCGGGAGTTCTTTTGTCAATGACTCCGATCGCGTTCATTCTCGCGATCGTGGCCCTTATCGCGATCGTGCTCCTTGTCGCGATCATGCCCCTTATCGCGGTCTTGCACACGTTCCCGCTCGCGGCCACGCCTTTGTCCAGGGTCGGGAATGAGGCATCCGATGGAAAGTCCAGCGATTGCCACACCAATTACCAAGAGGAGAGTTCGGGACTTCATGTCGGACTCCTTGATGGGCTGTCGTTGAAGACACGGCCCATCCGGCAGAGCGCCCATGGAACCGGATGGATCCGGTTAGTGAGCATTTTTCGTGCCCATATATAATTAACTAACAATTAACACCTTGTGATGGATCATCACGAATCGGGCCACGCTTGATTGCATCAGTATGATGCCCTTCCCATCCCATTTTGATCGAAAAACGCTTTCCTGGTCTCAGGTGGTGACGCCACACCAACCTTGCTTCATGGGCACCGGTTGATCAATCTTCCGAAACCCGTGAAAGGCTCTGTACCGACACGATGACGGTGCACGGATGATGAATCTGACCCTCCGCTCGAGCTAGCCTCAGGTGCATATCGAAGATCTGATCAACTTCCATTTTCGGCCCCTTAGTGGATTACCTTCGCAATGCCATGAGTGAACCCTTCCGATGTTCGGTGCTACTGTGTCCCGATCGAGGCTCCGGATGAGCATCAAACCTGCTGCAAGGGATTTCCCTGTGGTCTGCGTCGGCGGTTCGGCGGGTGGTTTGGACGCCTACACACGCTTGCTGCAGAGTCTTCCGGACGACATGGGTGTCGCCATCGTCATCGTCAATCATGTGAGGGCGGTCGCCACCTTGCTCCATGAGATTCTCCCGCGCTACACGACCATGCCGGTCGAGCTGATCACGGACAACCTGCTCATCCGCCCCAACCGCGTGTTTATCATTCCCGAACAGCGGGACCTGCATGTGCTCGCTGGCGAATTCCACTTGAAACCGGTTTCGAAGCCACGGGGATGGCCCGATGTCATCACGGTCTTCCTGCGTTCCCTGACAGAGCACTGGGATGGCAAAGTCATCGCCGTCATTGTCTCTGGCTACGACGGCGATGGTGCCGCTGCGCTCCAGGGCATCAAGGACGTCGGGGGTATCACGATCGCGCAGCGACTCGACACAGCCCAGCAGCCGGATATGCCTGAGAGCGCGATCGCCAGCGGGTTTGTGGATCTTGTTCTTTCTCCCGAGGATATCGCGAAGGCCATCGCGCGCATCGCCCACTCGATGGGGTAACCGGGCGGAAGGTAGCAGGATCCTCTCACCCGCCTGCCTTCCGCTCCATTCGGGCCCGCCCGCAGAACGGACGGAGCCGGCGCAGGCCGGCTCCGTCTTGTCTCCCCTTCCCCGTTTCGCTTCAGCGCAGGGCCTCCAGGGCGTTCACGCGACCCTTGCCGGAGTAGGGATCGGCTCCAGGCTTGAGGATGTCGTCAGCGCTCTGCTGGATGCGCCGCTTCAGCTCGGCCGGGGCCATCCGGCCGTACTTCCCCACGATCAGCGCGGCCACGCCGGCGACATGGGGCGCCGCCATGGAGGTCCCGGCCGCGAAGAAGTACTGCCAGGCTGTAGCGGAACGGCCCCCGGGGCTGATCACCATGTCGTAGGGATAGCCAGCTGCGGAGGCAAAGTCGCCGCCGGGGGCGGCCACATTGACGACCGAGACCCCGTAGTTGGTGTATGAGGCCGGCCGGTCGAAGTCGGCCAGCGCGTATGGCCCGGTGGCGGACACGGCCATGCCGTTGCCGCACTGGGCCGGGATTGACCATAGCCGGCTGTCGAGATTGACGCCCTCGTTGCCCGCCGCGGCGATACAGAGGGTGCCTGCAGCCGTGGCATGGGTGATGGCACGGTTGAGGGCGGAAACCAGCGGTCCGGATCCGCCGCCACCGGCGTTGACGCGGTCGAAGGTGGCGCCCAGGCTCATGTTGATGACATCGGCCCGGACCTCGGGACCGGAGGCGTACAGGATCCCCGAGATGAGCCAGGAGAATGAGCCGCTGCCGGTGTCGCTGCGCAGCACCTTGACGGCGACGATCTCCGCCTGTGGGGCCACGCCCTGGATGCCACGGCCATTGATCGGGGCGGCGATGATCCCGGCCACATGGGTGCCATGGTTGAAGCCGTACACGATGGGATCGACGCCAGGCTCGGTGGGGACGAAGGACCGGCTCAAGGCCAGGTTCACGTTGGGGCCGATGTCGGGATGGCCGCTCCAGATCCCGGCATCGAGCACCGCCACCCGGGCCCGCTTCACGCCCCAGCCCTGGTCGCCGTTGAGCGCCGTCTGGTCGGCGCTGATCTGGCGCATGTTCCACTGGTAGCCCCAGTACGGTTCGCTGTTGACACCGGTGGTCTGGAGGTCCGAGGCCTGGGCCGCGGTGGCATGCTCGTCGGGGATCCAGGGCACTTCGATGTCCTCGGCGGCCTGCTGCACCCGCGCATCCGCGGTGACGAGGACCAGGAAATCCGGGTTGGCGGAGGTCGCCAGCACCACCCCGATCTGCGGAAGGCGGCCCGTGACCGTTCCGCCCGCGGCGGCCATCAGGTCGTCCAGGTCCGCGCTGGCAGGGCCCTGGCCCTTGGCAAGGATCAGATAGGGGCGGGGGGTCTCGGCGGCGAGGACGAGGCCGCCCCCCAGGACCAGGGCCAGGAAAAGCTTGGAATATCGGGACATGATTCATCTCCTGCTAGGACCGCCGACCAGGCGGCAGTCGGGTTGGGTGAGACAAGGACTCATGTAAAAAAACGATGTCTGTTCTTTAAATCATGATCTTTTCGACCAGCCTGTCAACAACAGGTTTCCCGGGAGGCCGGGATCGCCGGGCTCCGCGGGACGGAGGAGGCTCGCCTCCCGCCCTCAGCTCACGTCGGCGAGGCGCAGTCGCGCCTGCTCGCGGCGCAGCCAGTCCATCTGGCGCTCGCTGAGGCCCTGGGCCAGGGCGCGGTCGGCGGCCTCGCGGCAGCGCAGGAGGAGGGCGCGGTCGCGCACGAGATCCGCCACCTGGAACTGGGGGAGCCCCGCCTGGCGCACGCCGAAGAACTCGCCGGGGCCGCGCAGTTCGAGATCCTTCTGGGCGATGCGGAAGCCGTCCTGGGTCTCCACCAGGGTCTGCAGGCGCTCGATCTCTGAGCCGCTGATCATGTGGAAGTGGCTGCGGTGCGCGCCGCGGCCCACGCGGCCCCGCAGCTGGTGGAGCTGGCTGAGGCCGAAGCGCTCGGCGTGGTCCACCACCATCACCGTGGCGTTGGGCACGTCCACGCCCACCTCGATGACCGTGGTGGCCAGGAGGATCCGCGCCCCGCCCGCCACGAAGCGCCCCATACGGGCGGCCATCTCGTCGGCCTTCAGGCGCCCATGGACGACCTCGATGGCCTCGTCGGGGAAGATGCCGCGAAGGAGGGCCTCCATGGCCTGGATGTCGCGCAGCTGCACCTTGCCCTCGTCGGAGGGATCAATGCTCGGACTCACCACGAAGGCCTGGCGGCCCTCCGCCAACTCCCGGCGCACCTGCTCCCAGGCCCGTTCCGCGGCCTCGGGGCGGTACAGCTTCGTGCTGATGGGCTGGCGGCCCGGGGGCAACTCATCCAGCACGCTCTGGTCCAGGTCGCCGAAGACCGCCAGGGCCAGGGAGCGGGGGATGGGCGTGGCGCTCATGACCAGCCAGTGGGGGTCGCCGCCCTTCTCCTTGAGGGCCTCGCGCTGCTTCACGCCGAAGCGGTGCTGCTCGTCCACCACCACCAGCTGGAGCTTGTGGAAGGCCACGGACTCCTGGAAGAGGGCGTGGGTACCCACCACGTAGCGGGCCTCGCCGGAGGCGATGCGGGCCAGGGCCGCGCGCTTCTCGGCGGCCTTCATGCCCCCCAGCAGCAGCTGCATGGCCCCCGCCTCGGGGCCCAGGAGGCGCTGGAAACTGGCGGCGTGCTGCCGGGCCAGCACCTCCGTGGGCACCAGCAGGGCCCCCTGCCCGCCCGTCTCCGCCACCATGGCCAGCGACAGGAACGCCACGAGGGTCTTGCCGCTGCCCACGTCCCCCTGGAGGAGGCGGTTCATGACGCGCCCGGAGGTGACGTCGTCCACGATCTCCTTGAAGGCCCGGCGCTGGGCCCCCGTGAGCTTGAAGGGGAGGTAGGCCTTCAGCCGCTCCCGCAAGGCAGGCGAGGTGGGCACCACCAGGCCCCGCCGCTTCAGCCGCCCGGCCCGCCGGAGGGCCACGCCCAGGGCGAAGGCGAACAGCTCCTCCGCCGCCAGGCGCCGGTGGGCGGGCGTGGTACCCGTCTCCAGGGCGCGGGCCTCGCTCTCGTCCGGGGGCTCGTGGAGGAGGCGCAGGGCGGTGAGGGTGTCCGGCAGGTCCTTCGAGAGGTCGAGGGGGAGCCACTCCTCGGGCGGATGGGCGCGGCCCAGGGCCTCGGTCACCAGGCGCTGCCGCACCCGCCCCGTGAGCGGCCCCAGCTTGCGGTAGAGGGGCAGGAAGCGCCGCACCCAGGGCGTCTCCTCCTCGCGGCCCATGAGCTCGAACTGGGGCGAGCGCAGCTCCAGGCCCTGGCGGCCCATCACGAGCGGACCGAAGGCCAGCAGCCGGTCACCCACCTTCAGCGTCCGTCCCAGGTAGGGCTGGTTGAACCAGATGAGGCGGAGGGTGCCGGTGCCGTCCGCCAGCAGGACCTCCGTGAGGGCCATGTGCTGCACCCGGGTGGTGCTCTGGCGCAGGTCCTGGATCGTCCCCAGGACGGTGACCACCCCGCCTTCGGGAGCCTCGAAGCCCCGCAGCTCCAGGCTGCCCAGGGGGCGCAGGCTGCCGCGGTCCACGTAGCGGTAGGGCAGGCTCCAGAGCAGGTCGCGCAGGGTGTCGAGGCCTGCCTCCTGCAGGGCCGCCGCCCGCGCCGGGCCCAGGCCCCGGAGGACCGTCACCTTGGTGCTGAGCGGGAGGGGCGCGAGGGACATGGCCTTCCAGGCTAGCCGAGGCGGCGGTTCCTCAGGCCCGCGTGCGCAGCCATTCCGCCAGTTCGATGTGCCCCTTGGCCTCGGCCAGGTCCGCCGCGGTCCGGCCGTCGTCCGTCCGCAGGGAGACCTCCGCCCCCCGGAAGAGCAGCAGTTCCGCCAGGGCCTTGGAACCCCGCTCCGCCGCCGCATGCAGGGCGGTGTAGCCGCCGGTCTGGGCGGCATCCACCTCCAGGTGCTGGGGCAACAGCAGCCGGGCCAGGGCCAGGGCCGTGGCTTCCCCGGGGGTGGCCAGGGCGGCGTGCAGGGGGCGCAGGCGGGCTGCGGTGGCCTCGACCTCCAGGGGCACGTCCCGGTCCAGCAGCCAAGCCGCGGCCTCGACCTGGCCGAAATAGCAGGCCAGGTGCAGGGCCGTGAATCCGTCCTCGGCCGGTTCGGCCAGGTCGGCGCCTGAGGCCGCCAGCTCGGCCAGACGGGCCGTGCGGCCCAGGGCCGCCGCCTCGTGGAGGGTCAGCTCGGCCCCGGCCGCCAGGCGCTCCGCTTCGGCGGCGTCATGGCGGTACAGGGCCGCCAGGATCGGCGTGGGCGCGTCCATCAGGCTGGCTCCAGGGGGGGCGGGACCATGGGTTCACCCGGGAAGGGTCCCCAGCATAGCCCCGCCGCCGCCCCGGGGGCAGCCCCGGAATGCAACCGTCTCAGAGGCCCCGGTCGCTGCCGCAGCCGCAGCAGGTGGGTTCGGAGACCCGGACCTGATCCAGGGCCGTGGCCAGGTCGGCGATGAGGTCGTCCACATCCTCGAGGCCCACGCTGACGCGGATCATGTTCTCGGTGATGCCGGCGTGGAGCTTCTCGGCGGGCGTCATGTCGGAGTGGGTCATGCTGCTGGGGTGCTGGATGAGGCTCTCCACGCCGCCCAGGCTCACGGCCAGCTTCATGTGGCGGATGGCGTTGAGCACCCGGAAGGCCTCCGCCTCGCCCCCCTTCACCTTGAAGGTGATGATGCTGCCGGTGCCCGTGCACTGCTTCTTCCAGAGCTCGAGCTGGCGCTCGCCCATCTGGGGGAGGCCGGGATAGGACAGGTCCTGGATGGCGGGGTGGGACAGGAGGAAGTCCACCATCCTGCGGGCGTTCTCCTGCTGCTTTTCCATCCGAACCTGCAGCGTGGCCAGGGAGCGGTGGATGAGCCAGGCGGTGTCCGGGTCCGCGATGGAGCCCAGGATGGTGCGGAAGACCTTCACCTGGCCCATGAGGGCCTTGGAGCCCATGGTGAAGCCCGCGACGAGATCCGAGTGCCCCCCGAAGAACTTGGTGGCGGAGTAGATCACGAGGTCGGCGCCCAGCTTGAGGGGGCTGCAGAAGATGGGGCCCATGAAGGTGTTGTCCACCATCACCAGGATCCTGCGGTCGGCGGTGGAACGGCGGTCCGCGACCGCGCGGGCCGCACCGATGTCCGAGAGCACGATCGTCGGGTTGGCCGGGCTCTCCAGGAAGATGGCCTTCACCGTGGGATCGCCCGCGACCAGGGCCTCCAGCTCCTCCTGGGTGGCGCCGGCCGGGAAAGGCCGGGTCTTGATGCCGAAGAGGGGCAGCATGTGGCGGAAGAAGTACTCAGTGCCGCCGTAGACGGGGTCGGCGAAGACCAGCGTGTCCCCGGGGCGCAGGAAGGCCAGGCAGGTGCTGCTGATGGCCCCCATGCCAGAGCCGAAGAGGGCGGCATCCTCCGCCTGGTCCCAGCTCCGGGCCTTGTCCTCCAGGATCTCGCTGTTGGGGTTGTTCACCCGGGTGTAGATCAGCGCCGGGCTCTCGCCGGCCTTCATGGGGGAAAGCCCGTAGGCGATCTCGAAGGCCCGCTTCCCCTCCTCCGCGTTCTTGAAGAGGAAGGTCGAGGTGCGGAAGACCGGGGGCACCGCCGCGCCTTCCGACCGCTGGGGGTCGTACCCCCGGGAGAAGATCTCGGTCTGGGGCTTCACGGACGACGGGGACACGGGAACCTCCTGGCAGGCCTGGCGGCGACTGCCCGAAGGTAGGATCGGGGGGCATTCAAAACCATCGAATCTTGTTCGTCAAAATGCTGAGATATCGATGAATGAACTAATATTGTTTAAGAATGAACCCGATTCACTGAATAATATTCACCAAGCCCTCGGGACCACGAGGAACGGGGATGCGGACCATGAAGGACATGGACAGGATCGACGGCGCCCTGATCGAGCTCCTCCAGAAGGACGCCCGGCTCTCCAACAAGGAGCTGGCCGCCCGGGTGGGTCTGGCGCCCTCCTCCTGCCTGGCCCGCATCCAGCGCCTGAAGGCCGAGGGCATCCTCCGGGGAGCCCATGCGGAGGTGGACCCGGCGGCCCTGGGCATCGGCCTCCAGGCCCTCATCGCCGTGCAGCTCCGCCAGCACAGCCGGGCCCAGGTGAAGGCCTTCTGGAAGCACGTGCTGGCCCTGCCGGAGGTGCTGGCGGTCCACCACGTGGCCGGGGCGGCGGACTTCCAGGTGCATGTGGCCGTCCGGGACGCCCATCACCTGCGCGACCTGGCCCTGGACGCCTTCACCACCCGTCCCGAGGTGGCCCACATCCAGACCAGCCTCATCTTCGAGTGGGTGCGGAAGCCGGGGCTGCCGAACTACCGGTCCTGAACCTCCTACACCCCGAACTGCCGGAGGTGGTGGTCCAGGTGCTTGTACATCAGGCGGCCCCACTCGTCGCCGCTGAGGCGGCCGAAGAAGACATGGGGGACGCGGGCGGCCCGGTCCGCGCCGCGCTGGACGAAGCGGTCGATGAGATGGGCCAGGCGGCGCATCTCCGCGTCGAAATCCCGCGGATCGGCCACCACGAATGCGGGCGGTGTGGCGGTGTTCCGGAGGAAGGGCTTCGGCCCCAGGGCCAGGGGCTTCACCAGAGGCCCCAGGAGGTACCAGTGGAGGGGCCGCCGGACGGGCCGGGCGGCCTCGATCGCCTCCAGGGCCTCCGCGCAGTGCGCCACCATTTGCGCAGCGTCCATCTTCCCCCACAACCGCCGGCCCTCCGGGTGGAGCTCCGCAAACCGTCGGCGGAGGGCGTCGCAGTCAGGGGGATGGAACAGGGACCGCATGGGCATCGCTCCGCGGGGGATCCTTCGAGTCTAGCCGCTACCGCCCCGCCGCCAGCGTGGCCCACTGGGCGGCGATGTTGGGCTGGCCGCAGCGGGTGGCCAGGGCGGCCGCCCGCCCGGGCAGGCCGGACCAGGGATGCCGGGTCCAGGCGTCGCGCACGAGGCCGTCCGCCAGTCCCATCTCTCCCAGGTGGAGCAGCGCCTCCACCAGCGGTTCCAGCGTCCCGCGCCAGGTGTCGCCCGTCTCCGTGTCCTCCTGCAGCTTGCCGTTGATCTCGACCCGGAAAGACATGGGCCCCGAGGCCGCCTCCGCCAGCTGGGCCCGCTCCACCTGGGGCAGCAGCAGGTCTTTGAGGCCCTGCCAGTCCCTGCGCTTCCGGGCGTCCTTCACTTAGGCCTCCCGCACCGCCTCGGGCGGCCAGGCGCTCGGCGAAAGGGTGGGCGGAGGCACGAGGCTGTCGAGGAGGGGCCGGATGGGCCGGCCGCCGAACGTGGCCGTCAGCCCGAGCCAGATCTCCCAAAGGCTCCACGACGTGGGCTGCCGGCCCAGGGCCCGCTCCACCTCCGGCACGGCCGCCCGGCAGACGCCCTGCATGAGGGGGCTGTGGACGGCAGCATCGCCCGGGACCAGGGTCCCGTTCCGGATCGCATCCCAGTCTCCGCTGCGGAAGGTCCGGTCCAGGAGATCCGCCAGTTCGCCCCAGATGGCCTGGTCCTCCTCGGGACTGAAGGCCTCCACGGGCTGTGCCTCCCGTTGGGCTTCCTGGCGTTCCTGGGCCTCGGCCCGGGCCTCCCGATCCTTCTGCCACTTGGCCAGGTCGAACCGCTCGTCGGCGGGCCGGAGGGGGTCCGGCCTCCCGCCGAAGCGCAGTGCGGTCCGCCGGGTGGCCCGGTCCCGGAGCAGCTCCAGGAGGTCCTCCAGGGCCCCCAGGTGGTCGGGATGGGCGCGGAGGAACGCGCGGAGGAGCTGCGGGCGGGACCGGAGGCCCCCGGCCAAAGCGGCCTGAGCCAGGGCGACCGCCTCGGGCGGCGTGCCCCCGCTGGCCACCATGCGACCCCCTTCGCCGAAGATCACCCACTGGGGCCGCGGACCCGCCTGGTGCCGCTGCTGGGGAAGCACCGACACCTCGACGGCCTTCGCGCCGTAGTAGGCGACCGGCACCTCCAGGTCGATCCATTCGGGTGCGGCCACCAGGGCATCCACCTTGGGCTTCCACTCCCCCTTGGGACCGTCCACCACCACCAGCAGCCCCGAGGTGAGCTGGCCGAGCCGCCGTTCCACCAGCTGGGCGGTGGGACCGAAGGAACCGGCCGGCTGGGCGAAGGCGAAGGCGCAACCGAGGACCAGGATCGGGCAGGCGGCGAGACGCATCGGGGCTCCCGGTGGAGAGAGGGCCAGGATAGCGCCCCCCCGGGGTTCAGGCCCGAGCCAGCGCCCGGTCCGCGCGGCCGCCGAGGTCACCGCTGCCCTGGGAATTGGCGAGGTTCTTGGCGAGGCCGATGAGCAGCGCTTCCCGGGCGAAGGCGGGCAATCCGGGCAGGAGGTCCGCGGCCGCGGCCACGGCGAGAGTCTGGTGGGCATGGTTGAAGGACGGGTCGTTGCGGATGGCGGCCTCGGCGAGGGCCGGCAGGACGGCATCGCCCCGCCCTGCCTGCGCCAGGGCCTGGGCCTGCCCCATGGCGTCGGGCACTTCCGCGTCCAGCACGGCGTCCAGCAGGGCCTCCGCAGTGGCCGTCCCGGCGGGTCGGCGGGGCGCCACGCGGTCCTCCGCCTCCTCCGTGGGAAACAGGTTCACCAGGGCCGCCGCCTGGGCCCAGAGGCGGGCGTCCGCCGCGCCGGTGCGGACCAGCGTGGCAAGGTAGGTGAAGGTCCAGGCGGTCTTGCCCTCCAGGTCGCGCCGGGCGTCCAGCAGCTTCTCCGCGGCGGCCAACGCCAGGGCGGCCCTCAGGTCCGCGAGGGACAGGCCCGCCTTCATCCGGCCCGTGAGCCGGTCCAGCAGCTCCACCAGGCCCAGGTCGCAGACCTCCCGGACGAGCGGGTGGAGGGCCGCTGCGTCCGGGGCCGCCCCGCCCTCGGGGAGGAGCGTCTCCGCATCCACCAGCCGCGCGGCGGCCCGGCGGTGCCAGAAGGTGTCCTCCGGCGTAGCGGCCAGCCAGGCTGCGAGGCCGAAGAGGCGGCGGCCCGTGGCCTTGGGATGGTCGAGCCGCGCCACCAGGTCACCCAGGTGGTCTCCCAGCACGGCCTTGTGGCCCACGTTGGCCATGTCGGGGGCCACCAGGGCGCCCAGACGGCGGAAGTCCCCCAGGCCAGGCGCCTCGAAGCCCTGGGCCTCGGCATAGGCCAGGCCCGGCCGGCGGGCCCGGATGAAGTCCTCCAGGTTCCGCCAGCTCCCGCTGCCCGTGGCGGCCTGGAGCGGCGCGGCCCGGCGGCCCTCGTGGGCGGCCATGTGGAGCTGCGTGGCCAGCGCCCGGCGGAAGCTGGGTTCCGCCAGCAGCGGCCGCAGCCGGAAGACGGCCCGCAGGCCCAGGATCCCGTGGGGGACGTGGGGCTGGTAGGCCTCCCAGTCGATGCGGGGAATGAGGGCCTTCACCGCCTCCCGCACCGCGTCACGCAGGCCGTCAGGCTCTTCGATCCGCGCCGCGAAGGCGGCGAAGAAGCCCTCGGTGGGCTGCTCGATCTCAGACTGCCAACGCTCGACCACCGACATGGGACCACCCGGAAACGACTGCACCACGAAGTCAGGCATCCAGCGGCAGGTCCCAGGCCTGGGCCACGAGGCGGGCCCAGTGGTGGGCCCAGGCGCGGGTCCAGACGAGGCTCCCCTCCCTCATGTCGGCGGCCAGGAGACGCTCGCGGAGACCGGCATGGAGGATCGCGGCCTCGGGCCCCAGGGCCGTCTCCGCCAGAGCCAGCAGGGCGGCGCGGGCCTCCCGCTCCTGGTCGTGGTGGGCGAGGTAGCCCGCGGATTCCGGCGAGGGAGCGGCGGCCCGCAGGCGCTGCCACGCCTCAAAGGCGGACCGGGCCCGGGGCTCCTGGCCGAGGGGGGCCTTCACCCGCTCCCAGCCCTTCCCGGCATCCAGCTCCGGCCCCGCCCGGAGGACAGCCTCCCGCAGCTTCACGGCCTTGGCCACGTCGCGGTCGATGTGCTTGAGGGCCACGAAGGTGCGGGGCTTCTCCCGCTTCTCCCGACGGTCGAAGAACGCGTTGAGGGCCGAGACCACCAGATCCATGGGCACACTACCGGCCTCCCAGGCCAGCACCTGCCGGTAGTCCTCGGAGCTGAGCAGCCCTGCCCGGCCCCAGGCGCGGAAGGCCCACTCGCGCTCCAGCCAGTCCTTCTCCTCGCGGCTGTAAGGCATCAGGGCTTGCCGGCCGGGGCCGTCGGCTCGGGGAAGAGCCAGGTGCCGTCCTTCAACTGCAGTGCCCCGTCCTTCCAGCCCAGCACCTCGTCCGCGTAGATCCGGGACCGGGCGAAGCCCCGCAGGCGGAAGGTGCCGGAGGCCAGGGGGGTGCCCTTGCGGTCCCAGACGTCCAGGTGCCAGAGGGTGCCCGAAAGTTGCTCGACCTGGACGAACGCCGCCCCCTTGCCC
>Ga0208789_1001483_pt1 | contig 12915 bp, 11 predicted proteins | sample Methanotroph_Enr_FD_187368 | JGI IMG/M metagenome (GOLD analysis project Ga0208789, IMG submission 187368) | Enriched soil microbial communities from Old Woman Creek wetland in Ohio, USA - Methanotroph_Enrichment_5 (SPAdes) (version 2) | ecosystem: Environmental > Terrestrial > Soil > Wetlands...
TCGAACCGCCGACATGCTGCGTGTAAGGCAGCTGCTCTACCGACTGAGCTAATCGCCCGAATCGCCGAACAGCCATCATTCCATGGGATGCAGGAGGGGTCAAGCCCGAAGTCCGGCGTTGAGGCTTTCTGGCAGTTCTGGTAAGGTTTTCAGACTTCCGTGCCAGGGGTTCCCGCGGACCCTTCGCTGGTGTCGGTATGACCCTGGCCGATCCCTCGGCCGAGGCCTAGGGATGTTTCTGGAGGGTGGCCCGTGGCGCTGCTGGAACTGGCGAATCTGACGCTCCAATCCCCGGATGGGGGAGGACCGGTGCAGCGCATCCTGGCCCAGATGCCGGATCCCATGCGGCCGGATCCGGTGGCCATCGTGTTCGTCATTGCGCTGCTGGTGGTGCTCTACCTCTACCTCCGCGTGGTGTTCTTCCAGCCCATCACCCGCGTGATGTCCGACCGCGACCGCGACCTGCAGTCCGGCGGCGACGCCAAGGCGAAGGCAGCAGCCGAGCTGGACGCGCGCCAGAAGGACTACCAGGGCCGCCTGAAGGAACTCCGTGCCCAGGCCTTCGCCCGCCGCAAGGCGCTGGCGGATGCGGCCGCCCGCGAGAAGCTGGCGCTGGTGGAGGCGGCGAGAACCCGCGCGGCCGCGCAGCGGGAGGAGGCGGTGGCCGCCCTCAAGGCCCAGCAGGCCTCGGCGAGGCAGGATCTCCTCGCCCAGGTGGATGCCCTGGCCGAATCCATGGCCCAGACTCTCCTGAAGCAGGCGTGACCATGACGATGCTGACCCGATTCTCCCTCGCCGCCGTCCTCTCGCTGAGCCCCCTGGGGCTCGCCGCCCAGTCCCACGCCCCGGAGGAGGCCCACGCCACCGCTCCGGCCCAGGGACATGAAGCCGCTCCTGCCGGAAGCCACGCGGAAGCTGCCGCCGAGCCCGGCCAGGCCGAGGGCCACGAGGGGGGCGAAGGCCATGAAGGCGGGCACCACAAGGCGGCCATGACCCTCTTCGGGAAGGCCTACGGCAACGGCCCCGCCTTCCTGGTCCAGCTGCTGAATTTCGCCATCTATGCCGCGGGCCTGTTCTTCCTCCTGAAGGGCGCCATGTCCGCCATGTTCAAGTCCCGCAAGGAGGAGTTGGAGACCCTGCTCTCCCAGGCGGAGCGGGACAAGGCGGAGGCCGATGCCCAGATGAAGGAGCTGCAGGCCAAGATGGCCGGGCTCGAGAGTGAGCTGGCGGGCATCCTGGCGAAGGCGGAGTCCGATGCCGAGGCCGAGAAGCAGCGGGTGCTCGAATCCGCCCGTGCCGAGGCCGAACAGATCCTCGCCCAGGCCCAGACCGAGATCGGCCATCAGAAGCGCCTGGCCGAACAGGAGCTGAGGGTCCTGGTGTCCGAACTGGCCGTGGAGGGTGCCACCCGGCGCCTGGAGGCGAAGCTCACCGGACCCGAGGCGGCGCAGGCCCTTGACCGGGCCATCCAGCAGATCGGAGGCATCCAGTGAGCAATCGCCTGACCGCGCGCCGCTACGCCAAGGCGCTCCTGGAGATTGGCGACCAGCAGGGGGATGTCCCCCAGCTGCAGCGGGAACTCGAGACCGTGGCCGACGCTGTGGCCGCGAACGCCGATCTGGCGCGACTCGTGGCCTCCCCCCTGGTCCTGCCCCGCAAGAAGGCCGAGGTCTTTGAAACCATTCTCGCCACCGCCAAGGTGAGCGTCACCCTCCGCCATTTCTTCCGCGTGGTGGCCGAGGCCGGGCGCCTGAACCTCCTCCCCGATCTCAGGAGGACCTTCGCGGATCTCGTGGATGAGCGCGCCGGCATCGTGGAGGCCCATGTGTCCAGCGCCCAGCCGCTCAGCGAGGCCCAGTCCAAGGCGCTCGTCGCCTCCCTCGCCGCGCGCACCGGCAAGACCATCCGCCTCTCCTGGAGCCAGGATGCCGCCCTCCTCGGCGGCCTGAAGGTCCAGGTGGGTTCCACGGTCCTGGACGCCTCGCTCCAGGGCCAGCTCCGCCAGCTCAAGACGCAGCTTCTCTCGGCCTAATCCCGTTCGACTTCACACGCAGGTTTCGGAGGACTTCATGGATATCCGCGCGGAAGAGATCTCCCGCATCATTCGCAGCCAGATCGAGGGCTTCGACGCCCAGGTGGACGTGGCCGAGGTCGGCACCGTTATCAGCGTGGGCGACGGCATCGCCCGCGCCTACGGGCTGGAGAAGGCCATGTCCGGCGAGCTGCTGGAACTGCCCCACGGCGTGATGGGTCTCGCTTTCAACCTGGAGGAGGACAACGTCGGCATCATCCTGCTGGGTGACGCCGCCGCCATCAAGGAGGGGGACACCGTCAAGCGCACCGGCAAGATCATGTCCGTGCCCGTGGGCCCCGCTTTCGTGGGCCGCGTGGTGGACGCGCTGGGCAACCCCATCGACGGCAAGGGGCCCATCGTGGCCGCCGCCACCAACCCCATCGAGCGCATCGCCCCCGGCATCGTGGACCGCAAGAGCGTGCATGAGCCCATGCAGACGGGCCTCAAGGCCATCGACAGCCTGATCCCCATCGGCCGCGGCCAGCGCGAGCTGATCATCGGCGACCGCCAGACCGGCAAGACCGCCGTCGCCGTGGACACGATCATCAACCAGCGTGACACCGGCGTGATCTGCATCTACGTCGCCATCGGCCAGAAACGCTCCACGATCGCCCAGGTGGTGAAGACCCTGGAAGAGTACGACGCCATGAAGCACACCATCGTGGTGGCCGCCTCCGCTTCCGAGGCCGCTCCGCTGCTCTTCCTGGCCCCCATGACGGGCGCAGCCCTCGGTGAATACTTCATGTGGCATGGCAAGGACGGCAAGCCCGCCGGCAAGGACAACCCCGGCGGCCACGTGCTCTGCATCTACGACGACCTCTCCAAGCAGGCGGCCGCCTACCGCGAGATTTCCCTGCTGGTGCGCCGCCCTCCCGGACGCGAGGCCTACCCTGGCGATGTGTTCTACCTCCACAGCCGCCTCCTGGAACGCGCCTGCAAGCTCAGCGACGAGCGTGGCGCCGGTTCCCTGACCGCCCTGCCGGTCATCGAGACCCAGGCCGGTGACGTGTCCGCCTACATCCCGACGAACGTCATCTCCATCACCGACGGCCAGATCTTCCTCGAGAGCGACCTCTTCAACGCAGGCGTCCGTCCGGCGGTGAACGTGGGCATCTCCGTGAGCCGCGTGGGCGGTTCCGCCCAGGTGAAGGCCATGAAGTCCGTGGCCGGCACCATCAAGCTCGACCTGGCCCAGTACCGCGAGCTGGCGGCCTTCGCCCAGTTCGGCTCGGACCTGGACAAGGCCACCCTGGCCCAGTTGAACCGCGGCCAGCGGCTGGTGGAGATCCTGAAGCAGGGCCAGTACCAGCCCATGGCCGTGGAGAAGCAGGTGGTCAGCATCTGGATGGCCACCAACGGCTATGTGGATGACCTGCCCGTGGCCCTGGTCCGGCGTTTCGAAACCGAGATGATGGCCTTCCTCGATGTGAACGCCCCCGAGGTGCTCCGCGGCATCCGCGATTCCAAGACCCTCTCCGATGACGCCAAGGCGCAGCTCAAGGCCCATGTCGTGGCCTTCAAGGAGACCTTCCAGGCCTCCTTGAACCAGGCTGCGGGAGCCTAGTCCGATGGCCGGTCTCCAGGACATTCGCCGCCGCATCCGGTCGGTGAAGAACACCCAGCAGGTCACGAAGGCGATGAAGATGATCTCCGCAGTGAAGCTGCGGAAATCGCAGGAGCGCCTGGTGGCCCTCCGGCCCTACGCCGGGAAGCTGATGGACGTCGTCCGCCGGGTGGTGGGTCGCATCAAGGGCAGCACGGAGATCGTGCCCGGGCCGGCCGCCCAGGCCTTCCTGGCCCCGCGCGAGGAGAAGCGCATCCGCGTCGTCCTCGTCGCCTCCGACAAGGGCCTCTGCGGCGGCTTCAACGCCAACGTCTTCAAGGCCGCCCAGACGTTCGTGCAGGACTGCCCCGCCGAGATCGCCCATCTCGACGTGATCGGCAAGCGTGCCGCCGACTGGGCGCGGAAGCGCAAGCTGGCGGCTTCCGGGGAGTACCTCAACGTCCCCCTGGCCGGCCTCCAGCGGATCGTCACCGACATCGCCGAAAGCGCGGCCACGCAGTACCACGCCGGCGAGATCGATGCGCTCTATGTGATCTACAACTACTTCAACAGCCCTGTGGCCCAGACCCCCACGGTGTTCAGGCTCTTTCCCATGGACGTCGAACGCCGCTCGGAGGGGCGGGATGCCCTCGAGGTGCCCCACCTCCTCGAGCCCGACCCCAACGCGGTGCTGGAGACCCTGCTGCCCCGCTTCGTGGAGACGGAGCTTCTCCGCACCCTTCTGGAGAGCAGCGCCTCCGAGCACGGAGCCCGCATGGCCGCCATGGATAAGGCCAGCAACAATGCCGGCGACATGATCGCCAAGCTGACCTTGACCATGAACAAGATCCGGCAGGCCTCGATCACCAACCAGATCATCGAGATCGTCAGCGGCGCCAACGCCTAAAGCATTCCGCTCATTCCTTCGCCGAGGTAACCCATGTCCAACACCCTTCAAGGCCGCGTGATCGCCGTCGTCGGTCCCGCTGTGGACGTCGAGTTCGACACCCACCTGCCCGCGATCATGAACGCGCTGCACACCGAGATCTCCGGCGCCACCGTCACGCTGGAGGTGCAGCAGCACCTCGGCGAGAACCGGGTGCGCTGCGTGTCGATGCAGCCCACCGAGGGCATGATCCGCGGCCAGATCGTGACCGACACCGGCAGGCCCATCAACGTGCCGGTGGGCCCCGAGACCCTGGGCCGCATCATCAACGTGGTGGGCGATCCCGTGGACGAACGCGGTCCGATCGGCAACAAGATGACCCTTCCGATCCACCGCGAGGCCCCGAAGTACGAGGAGCTGAACACCTCGTCCGAGATGTTCGAGACGGGCATCAAGGTGATCGACCTGCTGGAACCCTACGCGAAGGGCGGCAAGACGGGCCTCTTCGGTGGCGCGGGCGTGGGCAAGACCGTGCTCATCATGGAGCTCATCAACAACATCGCCAAGGGCCACGGCGGCTACTCGGTGTTCGCCGGCGTGGGTGAGCGCACCCGCGAGGGCAACGACCTCTGGCACGAGATGATGGATTCGGGCGTCATCAACAAGGACGATCTCTCCAAGTCGAAGGTGGCCCTGATCTACGGCCAGATGACGGAGCCCCCCGGAGCCCGCGCCCGCGTGGCCCTGACCGGCCTGACGGTCGCCGAGTACTTCCGCGACCAGGAAGGCAAGGACGTGCTGCTCTTCATCGACAACATCTTCCGCTTCACCCAGGCCGGTGCCGAGGTATCCGCGCTGCTGGGCCGCATGCCCAGCGCCGTGGGCTACCAGCCCACCCTGGCCACGGAGATGGGCGAGCTGCAGGAGCGCATCACCTCCACCAAGAAGGGCTCCATCACCTCGGTGCAGGCTGTGTACGTGCCGGCCGACGACTACACGGACCCCGCGCCCGCCACCACCTTCGCCCACCTGGACGCCACCACGAACCTCTCCCGCGAGATCGCGGCGCTCGGGATCTACCCCGCCGTGGATCCTCTGGCCTCCACCAGCCGCCTGCTGGACCCCCGCATCCTGGGGGATCTGCACTACAACACCGCCATGCGGGTGAAGGCGATCCTCCAGAAGTACAAGGAGCTCCAGGACATCATCGCCATCCTGGGCATGGACGAGCTCTCCGACGACGACAAGCTCGTCGTGGCCCGCGCCCGCAAGATCCAGCGCTTCCTCAGCCAGCCCTTCCACGTGGCCGAGCAGTTCACGGGCATGCAGGGCAAGTACGTGAAGCTCGAGGACTCCATCAAGGGCTTCTCTGAGATCTGCGATGGAAAGTGGGACCATCTGCCGGAGCAGGCCTTCTACCTCGTGGGCACCATCGAGGAGGCCGTGGAGAAGGCTGAGAAGCTGGCCGCCCAGGTCTAGCCGGGCGCGCAGGAAGGGATACGGGCCGGGAGTTGCTCCCGGCCCGCAGGTTCGAGAGGGAGGAAACGTGAGCGACAGGATCCTGCTGGAAGTGGTCACCCCCGAGCGGCCGGTGTTCTCCGCCGAGGTGTCGGAGGTGCAGTTCCCCACCGCCTTCCGCGGCTACTACGGCATCCTGCCCGGCCACACCCCCCTCATGACGGCGGTGGGGGACGGGCTGCTCTATTTCATGAAGGACGGCCAGCGGCACTGGCTGACCGTGTTCGGCGGGTTCGCCGAGGTCGGTCCCGAGCGGGTGACCATTCTGGCGCGCGAGAGTGAAACGGTGGAGATGATCGATCTGGAACGGGTCGAGGCCGACCGTCAGCGGGCCCTGAAGCTGCTCAAGGAGGCCCAGACCGAGGGGGATCTCACCAAGGCCCAGGCCGCGCTCGATGCCAGCCTCATCCGCCTCCAGGCCGCGGGGCATCCCGCCGGGCACGGGTTCTGACCTTCCACCAGTAGAGGGCGCCGGCTGCCAAAGCCCGCCGGGCGCGAAGGCGCCCGAATGCCTCCCCGATTGAGGGAGGCATTGTCATGTACGCGGCCCAACCTGGGCCCCGGTCCTGTGGCCGGCGTGGCGGGATGGTGACGTGGCCCCCGGCGGCGCGCCTCCCTCCGGGGTGGGGTCGAAACCGAGGATCGAAGGGCTCTGGGCGCTGCCGAAGGGCCTCTTGCCAGCCTGAATGTCCAGGCCGTGGACCCTTGAGAATTACAAGAGTCTTGGTCTCAGTGTCACAGATCACAAACCGGCTTCAGGAAGGGGCCAGGAAAAGCGTCTGGTCAATGTGTTCACATCTAAAATTTCTAGTGCGATTGAGACATAAAATGCTGAAAAAATAGATCCATGCAAATCAGTGTTTGGTGTCACGACTGTGTCTGTTGTGGCAAACAAGTTAATCATATGCCCATCAAGAATCTACCTTCAAATAACCTCGAGGTGAGCTAACTTTGGCGACAGGTTCCGGAGGGGTAGAGGGGAGTGGCTCCGGCGGGATGGAAAGTGGCGAGGGGAAGGATTTCGGAGAGGGAAGAGAGATGAGGGGAGAGATGAGGAGACGAGGGATCGGAGTGTTGGTGGCCAGCCTGGTGGCAGGATTGGCGTGGGGCCAGGAGGTGAGCGTCTACGGGACGACGATGGCGCAGGTGTGGAAGTCGGAGGTGCCGGGATTCGACACGAAGACGTTCACGCCGGCGACGCAGTTCCTGGGAATCGACGCGACGAAGCTGGGGACGGAGAACCTGTCGTTGCATCTCTATGGATGGGGAACGAGCGACCTGGGGTATGTGAAGGCATCGGGAGCGAAGGCGGACGGCGATCTGACGTACGGGTATCTGGACTACCGTTTCGACCGTGCGAACGCGGAGATCAAGGCGGGTCGGTTCGCGATCAACCAGGGGGGCGGGTTCGAGCAGGTGGATGGGGTGAGCGCGCGGACGGACCTGCGGGGCGGGTTCACGATTTCGGCGTTCGGAGGGACGCCGGTGCTGTATCGGCCGGATGATCCGGCGGCGTCGAAGGACTATGGATATCAGAGGGACCTGATTTTCGGCGCGCGGCTGGGGTGGCGCTGGAAGCAGGTGGGGGAGTTCGGGGTTTCGTATCTGCAGGACGGGAAGGACGCGGCGAAGGACCTGACGCCGGCGCAGCCGGTGGACTACACGCGGAAGCAGATGGGAGCGGACATCCACCTGATGCCGACGGCGGCGGTGGATTTCAGCGGGCGGACGATTTTCGACCTGGCGTCGCACCCGGACACGCCGGCGGGGGTGGAGAAGCCGTCGGACATCGCGGAGCATGACTACACGGTGCGGGTGAAGCTGCCGGGTCAGTTCGCGGTGACGGGGAATTTCGCGGAGCGGAACTACTACGCGTATTTCGCGGGGACGACGCTGCCGTCGCTGTTCCGGCAGGACGACCGTGACAAGTTCCGGGGGTACGGAGCGAACGTGAGCTGGGGAGCGGCGTCGGGGTTGCAGGTGGTGGGGGACTACCGCCACACGCACCGTGAGACGTACGGGGACACGACGCAGTTCGGAGGCGAGGTGCGTTGGGTGCCGGCGGAGAAGTTCCTGACGGGATTCGGGGCGCACCGCGTGAATGCGACGAGGGAAGTGGTGGTGGATCCGATGCATCCGTCGTACAGCCTGACGCACACGGAGGCGCGGGCGTGGGCGATGTATGGGACGGAGAAGATCACGGCGAGCGCGGATGCGATCGTGCAGAAGTATCAGGACAAGACGAACCCGAACCTGAACGGTCAGGCCTGGCTGTATGAGCTGGTGGCGTCGGTGGGGTATCAGGTGATGCCGTCGTTGAAGGTGTCGGGGGACCTGGGGTACGGGAAGACGGCCCTGGCGAAGAACGAGGCGAAGGGGCTGCTGAGGGCGGAGTATCGATTCGGCTTTGGCCGGAAAGGAGGCCGCTGATGGCCCGGAAGATGATGTTCAGGGTATTCGCGGTGGTGCTGGGGCTGGGGCTGTTGACGGCCTGCGGCGTGGTGTCGCCGGAGAGCAGTTTCGCGGCGACGCACCCCCAGGAGCTGGGGGCGGGGCGTCCGATGTGTTCGGAGTGCCACGGAGACGAGGTGATGAAGGGGAGCCTGAAGCGGTACGGGGCGTTCGACCACACGCCGGAGTTCGTGAAGGACCACCGGTTCCTGGCGGGCCAGGACGCGAATTCGTGCGCGGTGTGCCACGCGCCGTCGTTCTGCTCGGACTGCCACGGAGGGAAGGTGGTGATGAAGCCGGCGACGAAGCTGGGGGACCGGCCGGACCGGATGTCTCCGCACCGGGGGGATTACATGACGCTGCACCGGTTCGAGGGCAAGGCGGATCCGTCGAGCTGTTTCCAGTGCCACGGGCGGGCGAACAACGACAAGTGCCGCGTGTGCCACCAGTAGGGACGAGAGCGAGCCTCGAAAGGGAATTCCGATGAACAAAGCGACACAGATGCTCGGTGCGTGCTTCGCGGCGGTGCTGTCCCTGCTGGTGTGGGGATGCGCGGGGAGTGCGACGGATGCGGCCCAGTTCAACCCGGCGACGGGGCAGCACCCGGCGGGATGGATCCAGAACCACTGGGAGGAGTTCGTGAAGAACCCTTCGCAGTGCACGGCGTGCCATGGATCGACGAAGGATCCGGCGACGTCGGGTGGGATCGCGAAGGTGAGTTGTTTCACGTGCCATGCCAATGGGCCGTGGCACCCGGCGGGGTGGGGGGATCCGAGCCAGCACGGTCGGCTGGGGGCGCAGCTGGCGCCGAACGCGACGGATCCGACGGCGATGGCGGGATTCGCGCACTGCGCGAAGTGCCATGGATCGAGCTACGACAATCCGGTGGGGATCACGCCGTCGTGCAAGTCGTGCCACACGAAGGCGCCGCACCCGGACAAGGCCGTCTGGGGAAGTGCGCCTCCCGTGGTGAGCCAGCCGAACCACTATTTCACGGATGCAGGGAATGCGCCGGAGTGCTTCAAGTGCCATGCGAACGGGGCCAATTCGGACCTCAAGCCCGCCACTCCCGCCCCCGCCGGTACCACCCCCGGCTGCTTCAACAACACCATGTGCCACGGGAGGAACATCACGCCGGTGGCCGGCCCGGGAGCGAGCATCGCGTCCGGGATGAAGTGAGGAAGTAGAGAAGGAAGCCCCCCTACCCAGAGGAATCAGCCCCTCTTACCGCAACCAAAACTCCAAAGGAGGAATCACATGCAGTCAATTCCCATCAAGAGACTCGGCGGGCTGGCTCTGGCCGCCGCGATCTCCTTCGCCCTGGTCGGGTGCAAGGGAGACGCGGGCCCAGCCGGCACTAATGGCACAAACGGAACCAACGGAACCAATGGCACCAACGGCACCAATGCGACCGTGACCGTCAACGCCGCTGCTCTGACGCCGGACCAGTGGGCCCAGCTGTCGCTCAAGGGAACCGTCACGGCCGTGACCATGGGCGGGAAGCCCGTGGTGACCTTCACCGTGACCAACGATTTGAATGTTCCTGTGTCCGGGCTGGGCTTCTCCTCCCAGGCGAGCACGGCCCTGGCCCCCGGCCTTTCCAACATGGCATTCACCATCGCCAAGCTGGTGCCCGGCACCAACGGGAGCCCCAGCAAGTGGGTCAGCTACATCGTCACTTCAATGCCCACCACAACCAAGGCGTCAGCTCCAAATGTCCCAACCACGGACAACACGGGCACGCTGGTGGATCACGGGGACGGGACGTATACCTACACGTTCTACCGTGACATCACCCAGGCCCAGGCATTTCTGGATGCCTACACCTACACCGGGAACAACTCGCGAGATGATCTCGGTGATGTGTCCTACAAGGACACCCTGCTTCACCGCATCGGCATCCAGGTGGGTGGCTCGGCGCGGGGCACCGGCCGGAACACCCCCGACGGGTCGACCAGTGCCACCGCCGCGGTGAACGTGAAGAGCCCGGCGAACATCCTCTATGATTTCTACCCGGCCACGGGCCAGGCTGCCGCGCCCAATGATCCCCAAGATCGCCGTATCGTGGACATGGCCTCTTGCAACAGTTGTCACACCAAGCTCTCCTGGCATGGCGGTAACCGCGTGGACATCAACTTCTGCGTGATGTGCCACAACGACCAGCTGAAGTATGGCAATGCCGAGGCTACCCCCACGGCCACGGGCTACACCGGGGAGACCCGCAAGATCCAGGGCATGAGCGTCGGCGACATGCCGGCCTTCGTCCACCGGATCCACATGGGCGAGCACCTGACCAAGGATGGTTATGCCTTCTCGGACATCAACCCCTTTGATGCCAAGTATCCCCAGGATCTCCGGAACTGCACGAAGTGCCACACCTCGTCCATCAGCACCACCACCCAGGGCGACAACTGGATGAACGTGCCGAGCCGGCTTGCCTGCGGCGCCTGCCATGACGCCATCGATTGGGCCAGCGGCACGAACCACCCGGGTGGCGCTGCGCTCGATGACAGCAAGTGCACGGGTTGCCACGGGGCTTCTGGCATCCAGATCGCCCACACGCCGATTGCCCCGAATGATCCAGCCTTTGCCACCGGTGGGTATACCAATGGGTCCTATCTGGCAGCCTACGAGGGCAACCTGCCTCCTGGTGCGATCAGGGTTACCTACGATTTCAAGAGCGTAACCCTGGATGCGACTGGCCACCCTGTGTTCATCTTCAAGTTCCTGCAGGATGGTCAGCGTGCCGATTTCAACCCCTTTGGCAGTGGCAAGACCGAGATGTGGGATAACTTTGTCGGCAGTCCCAGCGTGGAAATCAGTGGTGCTGTGCCCCAGGATGGGATTCTGACCCCCGCGGATCGGAACTTCCACGTCGAGGCCTACATCAAGAAGATCTGGAATGGAACGGCCGTGGCACGAGTGCGGGCACCGCTGTCCGCTCCGGATGCCGATGGCTACTACACCCTCACCCTGACTGGGCTGACGATCCCCACCAATGCCACCATGCTGACCGGCGGCATCGGCTACACCTACAACAAGAACAGCCAGCCCTTGACTCAGACCAACGTTCCGAATCTCTTGAACCAGAGCTTCGCCTACGACCCGGTCACGATGCTGGGTGGCCTGAGCGTACCGGCACCCAATGTTTGGAAGACGGTCAGTGGGCCCCTTCCGACAGGCTTCGCGGCCCAGGCACCCCGTCGCGCCATCGTGAGCACCCAGAAATGCAATAGCTGCCACGGTGTTCTCGGGGTATTCACGGACTCGGCGTACCATGCTGGTGAACGCAATAATGCTGAATCCTGCAATTTCTGCCACAACGTGAATCAGACCAGCAGCGGGTGGAGCGCTAACGCCAGTACCTTCATCCACGGCATTCATGCCGCCAGCTTCCGTACCGAGCCTTTCACTTGGCACGCCACATCCGCTACGGATACGTTCGCGAACGTGACCTATCCGGGTTCGGGACGCAGCTCCATGCTGAACAACTGCGAAGCCTGCCACGTGTCGGGTTCGTACGACTTCAGTAGCAGCGCCAATGCGGCCGCCGTCCCGAACATGCTCCTGACCACCGTGGCCAAGGGCAAATACGATGGCACCAGTGCGACGGCCTTCCAGTTGTCTCCCTATGTCATCAAGGACAACGTCACGGACTACGGCGTCGGCGCGAGCTACAACGCGGCCACCGGTGTTCTCACCCAGGCGGCTACGACCACCTTGGTGAATTCGCCGGTCACCGCGGCCTGCGCTTCCTGCCACGACAGCACGGTTGCCATTGCCCATATGGAAGGCAACGGTGGCTCGTTCTACGAAACGCGCGCGACGGCTTTGACCAAGACCGAGACCTGTCTGGTCTGCCATGGCGGTGGCAAGATCGCGGACATCAAGGCCATGCACATGAATTTCTAGCCGTCAGAGCAGGGGCGCGGTTTCCGCGCCCCTGCCTTCTTCAGATAGCTTCAGGTCCAGAAAGGACCCGGGTGCGCTTCCCGCATCCGGGTCCTTTCTCTGTCCGGGGGACGTGAACAGGCACCCTGGGACCTCGCCTTGGGGTTAAGGCTTTGTTTATAAGGCGATTGAGGGGTTAGATCGAGACGGAGTCTTAGTTTGTTACAGCAGTGTCACAAATCACAAGACAGCCTTGAATTGTGATTGGAAAAAAACAATATATAATATCAAAATATATTTTTTTTACACATTGCAAATTTGTTAAAATATTAAGAAAAGCATACTTGCAAAACCAAAATCAATGTCACGGGCATGTACTGCTTTATATCCTTTAGGGTTATAGACCCATGTAGGAAATTTCCATTTATACCCTCGAGGTGAGCTAACTTTGGCGACAGGTTCCGGAGGGGTAGAGGGGAGTGGCTCCGGCGGGATGGAAAGTGGCGAGGGGAAGGATTTCGGAGAGGGAAGAGAGATGAGGGGAGAGATGAG
>Ga0208789_1001486_pt1 | contig 12877 bp, 9 predicted proteins | sample Methanotroph_Enr_FD_187368 | JGI IMG/M metagenome (GOLD analysis project Ga0208789, IMG submission 187368) | Enriched soil microbial communities from Old Woman Creek wetland in Ohio, USA - Methanotroph_Enrichment_5 (SPAdes) (version 2) | ecosystem: Environmental > Terrestrial > Soil > Wetlands...
GCTTTTGTTGCCCGCAAAGGGATTGCACAAGCCTTAACTGAACTGGTAGATGAAAACTGGATAACCATAAGCGATGCGCTGGATTTAACAGATAATTTAATGTATAAAAATGCGGAGAAAATATTTAAAAAATAAAACATACGGCACCCTGTTGGCGAGGATCTTATTTTCAGACGTATGCATGTACAACAACATATCCAGCCTTTTATAAAACGTATAATTCAAAATACACACTTAAACCTATGCTGAGATTTAAACTCGTTGCCCTGGCCCTGGTATGGATAGCAAGCCTGGCTGTATTAATCATCACATTAAATGATTCAATTGCAGACAATCCGCTTGAGAAGCATAAGTTTGTCACCGGGATTTTCTTTTGGGCAATAACTGCATATATTGGAAGAGCCTACAAACACATTTTGAAAATAAATAAAGAAAACCGCAACTGAGCTTTTATTTTCATTCATCATATTTTGGGTCAGGATCAAAAGTTGGGGAGTACATTATACTTTTGGAGATTATTGAAGGTTTATACCGTAGTGTTGATTTTAGTTTTTCTTTACTTTCTTTTGCCTTGAAGCAAAAGGAAAGTAACAAAGAAAAGTTCAAGGCTTTATAAAAATACGTTATGTTTCTAAGCCGGAGGTATTTTCGCGCAATACAAGGCATGAAAGATGGCACAATTCATAACATTTGTCGTTGCTGTGTATTGCTACGCACATGTCTTTCGCACATACCTCCGTCAAGAACCGTTAACGTATTTTTCTAATGCCAGTCCCTGCTAAGAAAATATATACTTATGGCAACATTTCGGAACAAGGATTTGGCTCATTACCATATTTTAAAGGGTGTAGGGACCGGCCTAATAGAAATTTCACAACTGATGTAGCCGAAGGTAAACAGCGCGGGGATGTGCGTAGCAAAACACAGCTTCACGTACTGTCAGGATGAGAATCTAACCTTTCAAGCCTTGTTTTGCGAGCTTTACCGAGGTGTACATCTGTGTGAAATTTATATTAAGCCTAGACTTTTTGGTTCTTTTGTGTCATGACAAAAGAACAGGAAATTAAATAAAAAGTGAATCTGACGAAAAGAAAAATACTTCAAAATAAGGATTTAACATTTACTCCCCAACTTTTAATAGTAATCCCTTATTTTCAGATGTATTCCAGTTTAAATTTCATCCAACAAAAAAGCCGGCTCATTCCTGGGCCGGCTTTTATAGTGAAATCCATGTAAGGAACTATGACTTAATAATCCGCATTTTATAAAACGAACGGTAAACAAAGTACAAGGCAACCAGGAAGAAACCTGCCCCAACATAAGGAGCTACTGAATAGAAGCTGTCGGAGATGGCAATTTCCATAGCCAGCAACCCGAATAAGGTCGTGAACTTGATGATCGGGTTCAACGCAACGGACGAAGTATCCTTGAAAGGATCGCCCACGGTATCGCCTACAATGGATGCATCGTGCAACGGCGTTCCTTTTTCTTTCAGATCAACCTCAACCACTTTCTTGGCATTATCCCAGGCACCACCGGCATTGGCCATAAACAAAGCCTGGAACAGTCCGAAAACGGCTATTGAAATAAGGTAACTGATAAAAAATGATGTAGCGGCATACATAACGGCAGGCGTAGTACCTGACATATCGCGGTAACCGGCAAAAAATGCAAATGCCAGGGCGAAGGAGAAGATTGCGATGAAAATATTGAACATACCGGTCTGGGCATATTGTGTGCAGATTTTAACAACTTCCTTGGATGTTTCAATCGAGGCACTTGCATCGGCACCTTCATCCAGGTGAATGTTTTTCTTGATGTATTCAACCGCACGATAAGCTCCGGTAGTTACAGCCTGAATGGATGCACCGGTAAACCAGTATACGACTGATCCGCCGGCCAGGAAACCCAGTATCGTATATGGATTCAGTACATTAAGGATAGTTTCAGGCTCAATACCGAATTTGTTTTTGATCAGCAGAATAAGTGAGAAAATCATGGTGGTGGCACCAACTACAGCGGTTCCGATAAGTACCGGTTTGGCAGTGGCTTTAAAGGTATTGCCTGCACCATCGTTGGCTTCGAGGTAATGCTTGGCATTTTCAAAATCGGGCTTGAATCCGAAATCTCTTTCAATTTCCTTGCCGGCATTCGGATTTTCCTCAATCAGCGAAAGCTCATAGATACTTTGTGCATTATCCGTAACCGGGCCATAGCTGTCGACAGCAATGGTCACTGGTCCCATTCCCAGGAATCCGAAAGCTACCAGGCCAAAAGCAAAGATAGACGGGTAAATCATAAGTGCATTGAGTCCATGCGTCGAAGCTATATAAGCGGTAAACATCAGCACAAGGAAAACCATACCTTGCCAGAAAGCGCTGAAATTGCCGGCCACAAGACCTGAAAGAATATTCAGCGAGGCACCGCCTTCGCGCGAAGCGGTTACAATTTCATTTACGTGATCCGACTTGGGGCTGGTGAATATCTTGGTGAATTCCGGAATAAGGGCAGCGCCCAGTGTCCCGCAACTGATAATGATAGAAAGGACAAGCCACAGATGATTGCTCAGCGACCCGATCATGATATAACTTACTGCAAAAGTGACCAGGATTGAAAGTATGGAAGTGATCCAGACCAACGTGGTAAGCGGTTTTTCAAAGTCCATATCAAGTGACGATTTGTATTTCACCGTGGAGATTACTTTGTTGATATAGAAAGCTCCGATGGACGTAATCACCATCAGGATACGCATGGCAAAAATCCAGGTAAGCAGTTGCATCTGGTCGGCAACGTTGGCAACAGCCAGAACAATAAAGCTGATGAGAGCAACACCTGTAACGCCATAGGTTTCGAAACCATCGGCAGTCGGGCCAACGCTGTCGCCGGCATTGTCGCCGGTACAGTCGGCAATTACACCAGGGTTACGAGGGTCATCTTCTTTAATTTTAAAAACCACCTTCATTAAATCGCTGCCTATATCCGCAATTTTGGTAAAAATCCCCCCGGCAATACGCAATGCGGATGCGCCGAGTGATTCACCAATAGCAAATCCTATAAAGCTGGCACCTGCAAAATCGCGGGGAATAAATAACAGGATGATCAGCATCATGATTAGTTCAACCGAAACCAGCAGAACACCGATACTCATACCGGCATCCAGGGGAATATTGAGTAGTTTCAGCGGTTTACGCTCCAGGGAGGCAAAAGCCATACGGCTGTTGGCAAGTGTGTTCATACGGATGCCAAACCAGGCAACGCCGTATGATCCAAGGATTCCAACCACAGTCCACGAAAGGATGAGAAACACTCCGCCAACACCCATTTCCTGCAGGTAACCAAAATAAAAGGCAATACATGCAGCTATAAATGCAAACAGGATCAGAAGGAATTTCCCTTGCTGGATAAGGTAAGTTTTACAGGTTTCGAAGATGATGTGCGACACATCCAGCATACTCTGGTGAGCCTTCAGTTTCTTCACTTTCATAAACTGGTACAATCCAAAACCCAATCCGCCAAAGCAGACTAAGAAACCCAGCAAAAGCAGGTTATTCTGGTCAGCACTGAGCTGGGGTATTTTCAGGTCAGCTTCGCTGGCCATCACAGGAAATGCCGCAAGAAAAGCGGCAAAAGCAAGAAGAATTCTTTTCATAAATTTATTTTTGGTTAATAAAAAATCCCGGTTTTCGATTGGCTCAAATATACATCAGTTTACCGAAAAGGCAAACTGTTGTCAGTTATCGGTGATACTTTTTCTTCCGCTTTCCCTTACTCCCTGATTTTAAAATAAATACAAATGGAATCACATCTATAATAATAAATATATAGATGTAGTGAAAGTGTAATTCAGCGAAAAACCCAATGCTTTAGCCAGGGGAAAATGTATAAAAAGGCTATTTGGTAGCGATGGCGAACAAATCAAAACAGGATTCGGTTGCATCGCCGAGGTTAAAATCAGAGGTAGTGACCTGGTTGACCAGTCCTGAATTTTCGCCAAGCAATTTCCGGCGATTCAGGCGGTTGAGCAGGTCATAAGGAATTTGAAGCAGCTGCCGAGGAAGGCGATATTGAAGTTTCAGAATATCAAAGCGGGTGAATTTTTCGACAGAGGCTTTGTTTTTCAGGTGATACTCCATCACTTTTTCGTTGCCGTATACGCCTTTCATTTCAACGGATTTGAAAGTTGATGACAACAAACCCGCTAATTCATCCGAAGTATATTCACGGATGTGCCACGGGTTACGGGTCAGCGACATAAGCCGGTTAGGTGTTGTAAGCAGCAGCAGGCCTCCCGGTTTCAGCACACGATGTATTTCACTGATAAAAGCTTTATCATTTTGTATGTGTTCTATTACCTGGAAAGTAACCGCAAAATCAAAACTGTTACCGGCAATTCCTTCCAGTGAAGGAAGCAGCTGCTTGCGGAATTCTACGTTGGTGTGCCCCGAAATATCTGTATCAAATTTATCAACCGCCAGGTAACGATGTGCCAGGGGTGCCAGCAATTGAATGCCATACCCTTCACCGCTGCCAAGTTCAATAATATCACCTTTAGTCATTCCGGAAGCAGCCACATAGGCAAAGAAGCACCTGTTGTATATTACCTGTTCCGATGGATCGTGTCCTGAACTGCGTTCGGCTGTTTGCATTTGAATAATTTTGGAAATTGGTTTGCAAAGGTAATGGAAATGGAAATGAGTGCCTAACAGGAATAATTTCAAAAAAAGGATCAACTCACCGTTATTAAATGTAGCGACAAAAAAATATTATGATTTTTATACGGTATTAAGTAAATCTTTATCTTTGTAGATCAATTGCACCCAATGACCAATTACACACATACTCCTTCAAATAATTGGTGGCGCCGATGGCTAATGCACATCGTAGCGTAAACCCGGGTATGTCAAGAAAATAAGAATACTCAACTTAAGGGCACATCGTTACGATGTGCCCTTTTCGTTTTCAATCCAATCATTTTCCATTCAAAACCCTTGTTATGAAAAACAACAATAGAAACATTGTGTTGCTTCCAGAAGAAATGCCTGATAAATGGTATAATATTGCAGCCGACCTTGGCGGTAAAATGCTGCCTCCGTTGCACCCGGGTACGCTTAAACCGATCGATGGCGCTTCGATGAGCGCACTTTTCCCCGATGAACTGATCAAGCAGGAAATGTCGGGCGAACGCTTTATCAAAATCCCTGATGAAGTGCGTGAATTATATTCCATGTTCCGTCCTTCGCCATTGTACAGGGCCGTCAACCTCGAAAAAATGCTGGGAACACCGGCAAAAATCTATTATAAATATGAAGGGGTAAGCCCGGCAGGTTCGCATAAAACCAATACTGCCATTCCACAGGCTTACTACAACAAAATGGAAGGTGTAAAAAAGATCGCTACCGAAACAGGAGCCGGACAATGGGGCAGTGCGCTGAGTTTCGCCTGCAACCATTTTGGGATCGACTTGCAGGTTTATATGGTTAAAGTTAGCTTTGATCAGAAACCATACCGCAAAATGCTGATGAACCTTTGGAATGCCAAAGTGGAATCTTCACCCAGTATTACCACCCAGGCAGGCCGGAACATCCTAGCAAAGCATCCCGACAGCCCGGGCAGTCTTGGAATTGCCATCAGCGAAGCTATTGAAATTGCTGTCAGTGACCCAAATACCAAATATGCTCTTGGGAGTGTGCTGAATCATGTGTTGCTTCACCAAACCATTATCGGGCTCGAAGCTGAAAAACAATTCGCAAAAGCCGGAGGTTATCCGGATGTGGTTATAGGTTGCTTTGGAGGCGGCTCCAATTTTGCAGGAATATCGTTTCCTTTTGTCCGCCATAACCTGGATGGTAAGAAGAAAACCCGGTTCGTTGCGGTGGAACCCACTTCCTGTCCGAAACTTACCAAAGGGCTGTTCAGGTACGATTTTGGTGATGTGGCAGGCATGACTCCACTCCTGCCGATGCATACGCTTGGTCATAATTTTATTCCGCCCGGGATTCATGCGGGAGGATTGCGTTATCACGGATCAGCCCCGTTGGTAAGTGCGCTGGTAAACGAAGGCATAGTCGAAGCCATAGCCATCGATCAGCTGGAGTGTTTTGAAGCAGGCTTAACATTTGCCCAAACTGAAGGTATTCTTCCGGCACCTGAAACTTCCCATGCCGTTGCTGCCGCAATAAGGGAAGCATTGCAGGCAAAAGCTGAAAACTCCCCCCGAACCATTCTTTTCAACCTCAGCGGGCATGGTTATTTTGATATGTATGCTTACCAGCAATACCTTGACAATAAGCTTACCAATTTTATTTTCGATGATGCCAGCCTTGGAGAAATCGAAAAACAGACCCACCCGATTGAGTTGGCCTTTAAATAAAATCAACGACTGCCTGAAACAAAAAAACGCACCCTGTAATTTACAAGGTGCGTTTTTGTTATGTTTAGTATTTTCAGTCCTTCAGCACTTTATTCACCAGGTCGGCAGCTTCCTGCAATGAGGTGGCAGAATAAACAGCCAGTCCTGAATTATTGATAAGGTCTTTGGCCTCTTCCGCATTGGTTCCCTGCAGCCTGACAATGATCGGAATAGGGATATTTCCAATGTTCTTGTAGGCATCAACAATCCCTTGTGCCACACGGTCGCAACGTACAATACCCCCGAAGATGTTAACAAGGATAGTTCTAACTGACGGATCTTTCAGGATAATCCGGAAAGCGCGTTCCACGCGTTCAGCGTTTGCTGTGCCTCCGACATCAAGGAAATTGGCTGGATCGCCGCCGCTTTGTTTAATGATATCCATAGTGGCCATGGCCAGGCCGGCGCCATTCACCATGCAACCTACATTGCCGTTCAGTTTTACATAATTGAGATTATACTTGCCGGCTTCCACTTCCGAAGGATCTTCTTCGTGAATATCACGCATGGCAGCATAATCAGGATGACGGTACAATGCGTTGCCATCCAGCCGCATTTTGCAGTCAACAGCCAGTATCTTATCATCACTGGTTTTTAACACCGGATTAATCTCAAGCATCGCACAATCAGCGCCCATATAGGCATCGTAAATTCCTTTCACGAATTTCACCATATTTTTATGCGCTTCGCCCGAAAGACCAAGGTTGAAAGCAACATTGCGACATTGAAAAGGCTGCAGCCCGACTTTGCGGTCGATAATTTCTACAAATATCTTATCCGGTGTATGTTCAGCTACTTCCTCAATATCCATCCCCCCTTCGGTTGAATACATGATCATCACTTTTCCTTCCTGGCGATTCAATAACATACTCAGGTAAAACTCCTTGGTTTCGGAAGCTCCGGGATAATAAACATCCTCCTGTATCAGCACCTTGCGCACCAGTTTGCCATGGGCGCCGGTTTGAGGAGTTACAAGATTCATCCCAAGGATGACGGAAGCTTTTTCACGTGCATCATCCAGTGATTTGGCCAGTTTTACACCACCGCCTTTCCCCCGGCCTCCGGCATGAATCTGCGCTTTGACCACGCAATATTGTGATCCGCTCAGTTTCTGAATTTCTTTCGCGGCATTTACTGCCTGTTCAATTGTCTCAGCCATGATGCCTTTGGGAACAGGCACTCCGAAACTGCTTAATATCTGCTTAGCCTGGTATTCGTGAAGATTCATTGTAACTTGGATTTAGATTATGTGTTTTATTTTTTTACAATCTTAAAATTGCTTTAACTTAAATAATACTTCAGACTAATAATTATAAAGTATTGATTTGATATGCCTTATGAACAACATATGAGAAATACCAAAAGTAGTTTTCAAGATTTGTACCACGCTGCTAAAATAAATATTTTTATTAGATTAAAGTTATAAAAGGTAACCTATATCTTTGCAGCTAAATTATTTATTCAGTGAGCATCCGTTTTTTAATTATTATAACTTTATTTTTCGGTCTGAATTCGTTTGCGGAAAAGAACCCGGATCCACGTTCCAACAGGAAATCAGCACAGGCCATTAAGATCTTTACAGCTCCTAAAATAAACGGTGCAGCTGATGATTCTATCTGGCAGACTATTCCTGCAATTTCAGATTTCAGGCAATATCAGCCGGTTTATGATGCCTCACCATCATTTCGAACTGAGGTTAAAATAGCCTACGACAATTATGCCATTTATGTACACGCACATATGTATGATCCACATCCCGACAGCATTTTGCGTCAGTTAGGTCTTCGTGATGAGCAGAATCTTAATGCGGATATCTTCGGAATTGAATTCGATACGTATAATAACCAGCTGGACTCATATTCATTCAGGGTGAGTGCATCCGGCGTTCAGTTTGATTGGCGTGAATCGGACGAAACTTACGATGCTGTATGGGATAGCAAAGTAAATATCACCAGGGATGGCTGGGTGGCAGAATTAAAAATTCCATATTCGGCTTTACGATTTGCCCGAACCAATCCACAACTCTGGGGGATGCAGATGTCCCGATCCATTCGCCGATACCGTGAAACCGACCAGTGGTCACTCGAATCACTTGAAGCGGTAAATGACCTGCCCTATTGGGGAACTCTTGAAGGTATCAATAATGTAGAACCTCCTGTTCGTCTTTCGGCAACGCCTTACCTGCTGATGCAAGCCGAACACTTTCCTTCCAACGCGGCCGGGAAAGATATTTCGACATCATTCGGAGGAGGAATGGATATGAAATACGGAATCAACGAAAGTTTTACATTGGACATGTCGTTACTTCCTGATTTCAGCCAGGTGCAATCGGACAACAAAGTAAAAAACTTAACCGCGTTCGAAACTGTATACGAGGAGCAACGTCCTTTTTTCAAGGAAGCTGTTGACCTGTTTATGAAAGGCAATATATTTTATTCGCGGAGGATCGGGAAAACTCCGGAACGCTTTGGCAGCGTTGCAAACGAATTATCTGAAGGAGAACATATAATTAAAAATCCTGTTCAGCAGCGACTTGTAAATGCGACAAAAATTTCAGGCCGAAACCGAAAAGGCCTTGCAATAGGCTTATTAAATGCTGTTACTGCGCACACTTATGCAACGGTTGAAGATGCACAGGGGCATATGCGGAAAATCCTTACCGATCCGGTGACGAATTACAATCTCCTGGTTTTCGATCAGGCGCTTAAGCATAATTCCGATTTTTTCATTACCAATACCAGTGTACTGCGCGACAAAAAATTTCGTGACGCCAATGTAACCGCAACCGGGCTAACGCTGAATGATAAATCGAACTCATATCGTTTAGCTCTTTCAGGTGGGATGAGCCAGGTTTTTGTCCATACACCTGACAGTGGGAATACATCAGTGAACAACAAAGGTTTCAAATATGGTATCAGCGTGTTAAAAACCAATGGGAATTTCCAATGGTCGGTCAGCCGCTCGGCAATGGATGAAAAATTTGATGCAAACGACATGGGGCTTACCGTTTACAATAATTATAACAGCAATTCAGCAAGCGTGAGTTATAATCTGTATAAGCCTTTCTGGATATTGCGCGAAATGAACAACACTATTCAAATCAGCAATCAGAATAATTTTACAACCCATAAGCCTGAAACAGCCAAACTGAGATACAATACCTTTATGACAACCCTAAACTACTTGACTTTTTGGGGCGAAGCCGGGCATTTCTTCACTGAAACATTTGATTACTATGAACCCCGCACACCGGGTATGTTCTACATGAAACCTAAAGTGGTCTGGGGCGATCTTGGATTTTCAACTGATTACCGGAAACAATTTGCAATAGATGGCTCATTAAGCGGTTTTTATGCCGCCCGCGACGGGTCAAAGGGTTCCTCATTCAAATTAACCCCTATACTCAGGCTTAACAACCACGCTATTATTAGTTTGTCCTTTGCACATGAGAAAAATTTTAATGATTACGGATTTGCAGGTAATTTGAATGAAAAAATTATTTTTGGCAGAAGGACAGTGAATATTTTCGAGAATTCGGCCAGTGGAAAATACCTTTTTAAAAATAATGTTTCCCTGAGTCTTATGGCACGCCATTATTATGCACAAGGCAGATATGACAGTTACTACAACCTGATGGATAATGGCTACCTGCTGGCAAATTCATCCTACAACGAAAATCACGATTTTATTTTTAATTCATTTAATATTGATATGGTTTTCTCCTGGATTTTCGCCCCCGGCAGCAGCATGAATGTTGTATGGAAAAATGAGATAACCGGCGAAAAGGATAACGCTGTCGGCAATTACTTTAACAATTTCGATGATACTTTTCGTGAACCGCAGCTGAATAATATTTCGCTTAAAGTGCTTTACTTTATTGATTATCAAAGACTGACAAACAATAAAAGTTGAGGCAAGCACTTTTCACTCATCCATTTTCAAGTACGAATTCTATATTGTTCTGATGCATTTCCTTTGTTTATTGATAAAGGATAAATAACTGATTCCTCAAATTCTCTCTTCTGAAGATTATTTTACAGATACTTGTATCTTTACAGCCTGAAATAGAAATATGATATCCGGAAAAAATATACATAAATCGTATGGTCCGCTCGAAGTACTAAAGGGCATCGATCTGGAAATAAACAAAGGAGAAATTATAGCGATAGTAGGAGCTTCGGGTGCAGGTAAAACCACATTGCTTCAAATAATCGGCACCCTCGATAAACCCACCTCAGGATCTATAGAGTTTGATAGCCAGGATGTTGCATCGCTGAGCGAAAAACGGCTGGCTTCGTTCCGGAATAAGAATATTGGTTTCGTATTCCAGTTTCATCATCTGTTACCTGAATTTACAGCTCTCGAAAATCTTTATATTCCGGCTTTTATAGCAGGTGCTTCGCATAAAGAGGCTGATCGAAGAGCAAAGGAACTGCTTGATTTCCTGCACTTATCCGACCGCGCCGAGCATAAGCCTTCGGCACTGTCGGGTGGCGAACAACAACGGGTAGCTGTTGCCCGGGCACTGATGAATCATCCTTCGGTAATTCTTGCCGACGAGCCTTCGGGTAACCTGGATTCAGCCAATGCAAAAGAATTGCATAAGCTTTTTTTCACCCTGCGTGAAGAATTTAATCAAACTTTCGTGATTGTTACACATAACCAGGAACTGGCTGATATGAGCGACCGCAAACTGAAAATGGTCGACGGCCGGATTCTATAAAACCTGCCCATAGGAGCTAGCATAACTTCAACATCCTCAAATCAATAAAAAAGTGCAATACATCCGTATTTAGCCAATAAATACATAAAATAACCGTTATCACTTTTCAGCAAAAAAACAAACCTGTTTCCTCAATGAAGAATCGCATTTCCCGGAAGGGATTAAAAATATACATACTTCTTCTTGTTATTGGAATCATTTTTTTACCGTCCCTAAATAATTCATGTTCAGCCCAGATCCAGGCTAACACTTCAGATTATTCAACCCTGATACAACAAGCTGACCAGGCATTAGCGGCAAAGGAATTCGCCGTCGCATTGCTGCTTTATGGGAAAGCCAGTTATGCCCGACCTGAACATACATACGCATCGGACAAGATAGCTGAAATTAACGCAACACTTGATGCCGATCCTGCTGCCAGGGCCCGTTTGTTCGAAGATATCATAATCAAATCAGAAAGTTTATTTAATAGTAAGGACTATCCGCAAGCTAAAAAGGGATACCAGGAAGCCCTTTTAATTGATCCGTCAGCCCAGTTCCCAAAAGACCGGTTGGGGCAGATAAGTACTGTTTACACTGATCCGGATGACCAGGCTTATTTTAACGATGCAGTTGCAAACGGAGATAAAGCAGTATCTGCAAACGAATTCGATAAAGCTGTTTTGTTTTACGAAACAGCCCTCGCAGTTAAACCTGATTCAAGACCTGTTAAGGAGAAAATTACTAACACCAGGAAACAACAGGACGATTACAAAGTACGGGTTGAACAGTCGGCAAAAAATATTGCAGCAGCGGATAAACTCCTGCAGGTTGAAAAACGTACCGAAGCCCGGGCCGAATACCAGAAAGCATTAGATCTTACTCCTGATAATCAGTATGCAAAACAGAAGATCCGGGAAATAGATCAGTTTGTCATGGCTAAAAAAACGCTCCAGGATAATTATGATAAGTATATTGAACAGGCCGATCAATTCTATATGAACCGCGACTTTGCCAGTGCCCGGCTGAAATACCAGGAGGCGTTACAAGCAAAACCTGAAGCCCGGTATCCGAAAGAGATGATTGAAAAATCCAAAACGGGTGAATCGCTGTTGCAATCGGATCAGCAAAAATATGAAGCCATATTAGCCAGTGCCGAAAACCTGTTAAATTCAGCTGATTACGAGGCTGCCCTGATCGGTTTCAGAGCTGCTTCCGCCATCAAACCAGCAGAAAATTATCCGAAAACAAAAATTTCTGAAATTGAAAAACTGATCACGGAACGCACTTCACGTAAGGCTGCGTTTGATATTGCGATCAAAAACGGGGATCAGTCGCTGGCTGATAATAAATACGATATCGCCCTGGGTCATTACCGTAATGCCCTCTCGTTGTTACCCGCTGAAAAATATCCTGCACAAAAGATTGATGAAATCGCCGTAATTACCGGGCAACAGAAAGCCCTGGATGAAAATTATAAGAAATCCATATCTGAAGGAGACAAGCTATTTAATCAAAGCAAATTCGAAGACACGATTGCTGCTTATACCCAAGCGCTTGGATTTAAGCCAAATGAAATCTATCCGCAACAAAAGATAACCGAAGCGCAAAGCGAGTTGGCCGCAGTTAAAAGCAAAGAAGACAGATACGTTTCTACAATTGCCAGTGGCGACAGCCTTTTATCAGAATTAAAGTACAGCGAAGCATCGGATGCCTACAATCAAGCACTTTCCTTTAAGCCAGCTGAAAAATACCCCAAAAGCAAG
>Ga0208789_1001487_pt1 | contig 12876 bp, 8 predicted proteins | sample Methanotroph_Enr_FD_187368 | JGI IMG/M metagenome (GOLD analysis project Ga0208789, IMG submission 187368) | Enriched soil microbial communities from Old Woman Creek wetland in Ohio, USA - Methanotroph_Enrichment_5 (SPAdes) (version 2) | ecosystem: Environmental > Terrestrial > Soil > Wetlands...
AGGTTTTTATTCAGTGCCTGATAAAGGGTTTTCTGTATATCAGTTCGTATCCCTAACTGTACCAGTTTATTGGGTTCGGCATCTGGGTTAACCCGGTTCGAGAGGAAAACAATCAGAAGATCGTTGGCAGGGTCAGCCCAGATATAGGTTCCGGTAAAACCGGTATGCCCAAAACTATCAGCCGAAGCCTCTTCACAAGCCGGGCCAGGTTCAGAAGGGATAAGTTGGGGTTTGTCGAATCCAAGCCCGCGACGGTTTCCTTTAAATTGCCTTTTTGTGAATACAGCCACAGTTTCCGGTTTAATGAATTGCATGCCCCCGTACGAACCGCCTTGAAGCAGCATCTGAATAAATACGGCCATATCGTTTGAAGTTCCGAATAACCCGGCATGACCGGCAATACCACCAAACATGGCAGCCGCCGGATCGTGCACCTCGCCCCATACTAACTGATGCCGGAATACAGTATCATTCTCCGTTGGCATGATACGGCTTAAGGGAAATTTCGTAAGCGGACGAAAGGTAAGCGTTTTCAGTCCTAACGGCTTATAGAATTCTTCATCCACATATTGGTCAAGACTTTTTCCTGTAACCTGTTCGACGAATTGTTGCATAAGGATAAATCCAAGGTCACTATAACGGTATTCTTTTTTCTCCGATATGGGAGAACTTATAATGGAATCGAGGATAACCTGCCGGTAATCTTTTCGCAAATACATACCGTTAGCTACACGATATGGAAAATTTTCCGAAAAAGAATTAGCATACAACGTACTATCCGGATATCCGTTCTTTAGTGTTTTAAGATAAAAAGGAATCCAGGCAACCAGCCCTGCCTGGTGAGTCATTACCTCGCGGATAGTAATCTTCTTTTTATTACTGTTTTTAAGGTATTTCAGGGTTTTCGAAAGTGGTTCATCCAGGTGAACCAAGCCCTTGTCATATAGTTTCATCACGGCAAGCGTAGTAGCTGCAACTTTGGTAACGCTTGCCAGGTCGTACAAATCATCATTATTTACAGGCTTACCGTGTAAATAATCGCTGAAGCCAAAAGCTTTTCGGTACACGACATTCCCGTTTTTTGAAACCAATACCTGGCAACCGGGATATGCATGCTTATCCAAACCAATTTTAACGATTGAATCAACTACTGCAAAGTCAACAGCATTCAACCCCAAATCTTCGTAAGGATTATAACGTAAACGGTTTAAAGTCGTTGTTTTAATCCCTGAATGCAATGGAAAAACAGAATTCACCCCGACCGGAAGCTGTCCGCTGGCAGCCGTTGCGCCAAAAAGCATCTGTACAACTGCATCATAAGCAACATCATTATCCTGGTAAGCTATTACAATTGCTTTTGCTTTATCACTGTTCCTGAAAAGGTTTAAACTATATGGAAGTGTAAATAAATTCAGGATGCAGGGTTTCGAAACCAGCAAAGAATCAACAAGCGCAATGGTTACATCCGATATCCCAAAGTTGCGTCCCGGAGCAGGAATAGTATTATTAATTCCGATAATTACAAGGTTATAACCTGCCATAGCAGTGTAAACCTGCTCGATTGCCAGTTTATCCGCATTCCGGGGAAGAGTGTAGTGATCGGCTTTTGCATAATCGTTAATACGATATTGAAATAAGCTCATATCGGTGTAACCTATCATAAGTGTCGCTATTTTAAGTGTATCAGAATTTCTGATAGGGAGGATTGTATTCTGCTGCCCGGGAAGCTTATCATTTTTCAATACGGTGATTGCATTGCGGTAAATTTCAAATTTCAGGTTCTCATCATGCGGCAAGTGAAGATCTTTATAAAGATTAACTAAATTCACTGGTTGATACTTGTTGAGCCCGGCCCGGTATTTGGCGGAAAGAATGCGTTTACAATGCACGGCCAGTTCGCCCGGCGAATAACTGCCACTATCAATAGCCATCTGTATTGCTGCCACTGCTTTATCAACCCAAACGGATAGCAAAAGCATATCATTACCTGCTTTCAAAGCCCTTAATTCTACCAGTCCCGGAGCATCAAAAGAGGAAACCCCCTTCATATCAAGTGCATCAGACAGAACCAATCCATTGAATTTTAATTTCTTACGTAAGAGGGTATCAATTACAAGCGGCGAAAGGCTCGAAGGAATGTCTTTTATTGAATCGAGTGCCGGTATATGAAGGTGAGCAACCATTATGCCATCAAGTCCCGCTTTAATAAGTTCCTGGAAAGGGTACACATCCAATGTATCAATAGTAGCAACTGAATGATTGATAATTGGTAAAGAATGGTGCGAATCCGTATCTGTATCACCATGGCCGGGAAAGTGTTTTGCAACCGCAATAATTCCACTATTCTGAAGCGCTTTCATATACAGAATGGCTTTATAAGCAACATCTTGCTTGTTTTCGCCAAAAGATCGGATATTGATAACGGGATTCGCTGCATTGCTGTTGATATCAGCTACTGGCGAAAAACTCACTTGTACACCCATCCTGCGCAGTTGCATTGCAATCGTTTGCCCCACTTCAGTTATCAGATTTTCATCTTTCATGGCTCCCAGTGTCATTTGCCGGGCATATGAAATTGTGCTGTCAAGCCGCATTCCAAGCCCCCATTCAGCATCCATTGCGATGAGCAGCGGCGTAATCGCCAGTTTCTGATAATAATTTGTGAGTATTGCCTGTCTCACCGGTCCTCCTTTAAAAAAGCACAATCCGCCAATAGTATAATCATTAATCAACCGCGAAAGATACTTTATCTCCGTCGAATCTGCATCCGAATTAGCCCTTAGCATAAATAATTGTCCTATCCTCTGTTTGGGCGTTAGCTGGTTATAAACTGAATCAACCCAATGTTGCTCATCAACATCCATTTTATCTGGCACTTGTGCTTTTCCCTGAATATTCACCAGGAGGCTGAGCATTATTGTAACAATTATTAATCTGTATTCAAATAATTTTGTAAAAATCATCAACAAGTTTTTAAAGAAAATAATAAATCAACAAGTACTATGTAACCAGTAAAGTATTATCATTCTAACGGAAAGAAAGACAAAATGTTTTCCAAAATTATTAACATTAGAGCCAGCAATCACAGTAAAGGTATAATTTAGCGAATTATTTATAAACAATAGATGACAACAACAGCTCAAATGCAATCCCTTGCCACACAGGTTCGCAGGGACATAGTACGAATGGTGCATGCAGTCCAGTCGGGACATCCGGGTGGTTCGCTCGGATGCGCTGATTTCATTACTGCACTCTACACTTCAGTTTTGAAGCATGATCCTAATAATTTTACTTTGGATGGTACGGGGCAGGATATGTTTTTCTTGTCGAACGGGCATTTATCCGCTGTCTGGTATAGTTTGCTGGCACGTACCGGATATTTTCCGACAAGCGAATTGGTAACTTTCAGGCGATTAAATTCCCGGTTGCAAGGGCATCCTACACCAGCTGAACATCTGCCAGGAGTAAGAGTTGCTTCAGGATCGCTCGGCCAGGGACTTTCGGTTGCCCTTGGCGCCGCTCTTGCCAAACGATTGGATAATGATCCTAACCTGGTATATACTTTGCATGGCGATGGCGAACTGCAGGAAGGCCAGATATGGGAAGCAGCCATGTTTGCTGCCGGGCGGAAGGTTGACAATATCATTGCAACCATCGACTATAACGGCAAACAGATTGATGGCCCGGTTGATGTTGTGATGCCATTGGGCAATCTCAGAGCCAAGTGGGAAGCCTTCGGCTGGATTGTTCTGGAAATGGATGGTCATAATTTTGATGATATCCTTGGTACGATGGCTAAAGCAAAAGGGCTAACAGGCCAGGGCAAACCTATTGTCATTCTCATGCATACACACATGGGACAAGGTGTTGATTTTATGGTAGATAAACATCAATGGCATGGATCGCCCCCAAGTGATAAAGACCTGGAATCGGCATTAGCGCAGCTACCGGAAACTTTGGGTGACTATTGACAGCTGAATCATAAAAAGGAAATCTGTACGTTAATTTGAAAGGGTTTAATTCATAGGATTTTGAGATCAGGGGTTCAAAATTAAACCCGAGATCGCAAATCACAAATCAACAATTAAATACGTGTACCTTCGTCTCCTCGTCACCCATCTCCCTTTGCCCCTTCGCCCCTTTTCCATTTCTCCCCCTTCTCTCAATCGTCCTCTAAAGAAATAAACAATTCACTTGAAAACTCAACGCAGCAAAAATATCAGGATCATGGCAACAGCTTTTGTACTGCTGATGGTAATGAGTTCTGCTGCACAAAACCAGCCTCCGGCTGTCCGTAAAATAACACCAACTACCCGCATTCTCTTTATATTTGATGCTTCTCAAAGCATGTTAGGACGTTGGCAAAGTGATACAAAATTTAATATCGCCAAGCGTATCATCTCCGAAATGCTTGATAGCATTGCCAGCCTGAAGAATACTGAATTTGCCCTCAGGGTTTATGGACATCAGTACCATTACCCGCCGCAGGTATGCAGCGATACAAAGCTCGAGGTACCTTTTGCCCCGGGTAATACCGGGAAAATCAAGAGCCGCCTCCGGACAATTACACCAAAGGGAACCACGCCACTGGCTTTTTCGCTCGAGCAATCGGCCAAGGATTTTACACCTTGCGACAACTGCCGGAATATCGTGGTACTGATCACCGACGGGATGGAGGAATGCAGCGGCGATCCATGTGCTGTATCAAAAATGCTGCAGAAAAACGGGATTATTCTTAAACCCTTCATTATTGGTATCGGGCAGGATTTTAACCTTGCTTTCAACTGTGTAGGAACCTATTTTGACGCTACCAACGAAAAAGACCTTAAGAAAGCGTTGAATGTTGTTATATCCCAGGCACTTAATTCAACCACTATGCAGGTAAACTTGCTCGACGAATCGGGAAGGCCCACCGAAACTGATGCCGGAATGACTTTTACTGATTTGAACTCAGGTAAAGTTAAGTATAACTATATTCATACTATGAATAACAGGGGGTTGCCGGATACATTGGTCATCGACCCTTTAATAACCTACCGTGTTGATATACACACGCTGCCACCTGTAGTCATTGATACTTTGCGCATAACCCCCGGTAAACATACGGTTGTTGCCGCCGATGCTCCACAGGGATACCTGCAATTGAAAATGGCCGGAGTAAGCAATGCGTCCAGAGGATTGCAAAGCATCGTCAGAAAAAGTGGTTCATATCAAACCCTTAATATACAAAATTTCGGGGAAACCGAAAAATATATCACCGGGAAATACGACCTTGAAATCCTTTCTTTACCACGTATTACATTGAATGACATAGATGTAAGTCAGAGCCATACTACTACCATCGAAATACCTGAACCAGGCATAGCTGTTTTCAGAAAATCATTTAATGGTTACGGCACTTTGTTGCTTAATGATAAAAATAAGCTTACCCGTATTTATGAACTTAACGAAACACTTACGCTCGAAACACTTTACCTTCAACCTGGTAGCTACCGGATAGTTTTTCGTCCGAAAAACGCCCGCTCAACCTTATATACTGTCGAACAAAGTTTTTTGATTGAATCAGGTAAAACAACTGATATTCAACTGTATAAATAGCACTAACACTACCAAATATTTAAAACGGAAAACCAATATTATGACTATATATACCTCTATTGAACAGAAAGATACACGATCAGGTTTCGGAGCAGCATTGCTTCAACTCGGAAGAACAAATCCAGATGTGGTTGCATTGTGTGCCGACCTTACCGGTTCATTAAAAATGGATGCATTTGCAAAAGAATTTCCTGAGCGGTTCTTCCAATCGGGCATTGCCGAAGCAAACATGATCGGTGTTGCATCCGGCCTGGCCATTGGAGGGAAAATACCATTCACCGGTACATTTGCCAATTTTAGTACAGCTAGGGTTTATGATCAGATCCGCCAATCAGTTGCCTATTCAAATACCAATGTGAAGATTTGTGCTTCGCATGCCGGAATTACACTTGGTGAAGACGGAGCCACTCATCAGACCATGGAAGACCTGGGTATGATGAAAATGTTGCCAAACCTAACAGTTATTAATCCCTGCGATTATAACCAGACTTATGCAGCTACGATTGCCATAGCTGATTTTGAAGGCCCGGTTTACCTGCGCTTTGGCAGGCCAAAAGTTCCAAACTTTATACCGCCGGACATGCCTTTCGAAATTGGGAAAGCAATCATGCTTAGTCCGGGAAAAGATGTAACTATCATAGCTACAGGCCATATGGTTTGGATGGCATTAGAGGCTGCTATTGCGCTTCAGGAAAAAGGTATTGAGGCTGAAATAATAAATATTCATACCATTAAACCTTTGGATTGGAAAGCAGTCCTACATTCAGTTAAAAAAACCGGATGCGTGGTAACCGCTGAAGAACACCTGATGAACGGAGGACTTGGCGATAGCATTGCCCAATTGCTTGCACTTCAGATGCCGACACCTTTGGAAATGGTAGCTGTTGATGATAAATTCGGCGAAAGCGCTACTCCTGAGCAACTGATGGTAAAATACGGGCTTGATGTTCCACACATAGTGGCAGCTGCCCTTAAAGCAATCAGCCGAAAACGCTGAGCATTGGTTTACAGAGCGATTGAATGATTAGTGTAATTATATTGTTACCCTTTCTTCTATTGGTTCAATGCAAAGCATCGCCGGGGTTTTTAACCGCTTATTAATTCGATTCCTATTTAGCTTTGCATACTACTCATGCCCGAATATACTGACAATGAATTAGTTGAACTATTTCGTGATGCTGATAAAAAGCATTACGCTTTTAACTTATTGGTACAAAAGCACCAGGAAAAGGTATATTATTTTGTCAGGCGTATGGTGATTGACCATGATGATACAGATGATGTGGTTCAGAATATTTTCATTAAAGTATGGAACAATCTGGGTTCCTTCCGTGAGGATTCTAAATTATTTACATGGCTTTATCGTATTGCAGTTAATGAATCACTGAGTTTCCTGAAAAGCAAACAACTCCGCTCCTATTTATCTTTATCAACGCCCGAAGCCATGATGGTAAAATCGTTGCACGACGAAACTAATTTCGATGGGCCAGAAATCCAGCGACGCTTAAGTGAAGCAATTATCAGGCTTCCTAAAAAGCAGCAACTGGTTTTTAACATGCGGTATTATGATGATCTGAGTTATGATGAGATGTCAGAAATATTAGGCACTTCAGTAGGCGCTTTGAAAGCTTCCTATCACTTTGCTGTAAAAAAAATTGAAGAATTCGTGACTGCAAATTAAACTTTTCTGTTTTGCTGTTGTCATACAATTATCATGAAAATGAAACAAAACATATCAAATCAAACTAATGGCACCGACAATCTTCCGCCTGTACTTGAAAATCTGAGATATGAAGTTACCGGATTCAGAGTTCCAAATGGTTATTTCGATTCGCTGAATTCGCGTATAGTTGATGAAATAAAAAAGCAGGAAAACAAATCTTTGTTAAAAAGCATTGTTCATTCATTCCGAAAGCCATTAGTATGGGCACCTGTAGCAACCATTTTCGTAATTTCTCTTTTGTTGATTTTTGTAGCTCCTCTAAAAAAGAATACAACCAATCAGGTTGCTGACGAATGGACTGAAATCAATATGGTTTATGACCCATCCTATGCTGCTGAAGCGTTACTTGCTGAAAGAAATAGCATTGATAAAGAACTTGAAGATAATGACATTAATTATTCCGAACCAGTATCTTTAACCGGGCAGAATCAACCGACTGATGCTGAAATTGAGCAATACCTTAAAGAGCATGAGATTGATGCTGATATATTAAACGAATACTAAAACAAGAAATCATGAAAACTAACATTGCAAAAATCACTGCTACCAGTTTAGCTTTATTACTGGCATTACTGATGCAAACAAATCCTGTAAATGCCCAGCAAACCTGGCATAAATCAGGAAAACAAAACAGCCAACCCGGCGCTAAACACGAAAAAATGGAAGCACAGCACGTTGCTTTTATCACGCAGAAACTTGCCTTAACACCTGAGGAGGCGCAAGCTTTCTGGCCTGTTTATAATGAATACGATGCCAAACGTGATGAACTCAGGAAGTCTTTCAGAGAATCCGGTGGTTTAAATAAAGCAGAAAACGAAACGCTTACAGAGGCCCAAGCATCCAAAGTGCTTGACGATCAGATTATAGAAGCACAGAAATTCCTGGATCTCCGGAAAGAATATCATGCCAAATTCAAATCAGTACTTCCTGCAGTTAAGGTATTAAAGTTGTATGATGCCGAACGTGATTTTCAGAAAATGCTGATGGATAAAATGAGACAGCATAAGTCAAATCCACCCATGGATAAAAAGTAATCCGGCACTTCGGATATCACAAAAAGAAGGCTGACAAAAATGTCAGCCTTCTTTTTTTTATACTACCATATTTTAAAAGCAATGATTCTTATCCATTCATTGAGATCAGGAATTCCTCGTTGGTTTGTGTGAATTTCATTTTATCCCTGAGGAAATCCATGGCTTCGATCGGATTCATATCAGCAAGGTGATTGCGTAAAACCCACAAGCGCTGTAATACATCTTTTTCGAGCAACAGGTCATCACGGCGGGTACTGGATGCAACAATATCAATAGCAGGGAAAATTCGTTTATTCGAAAGCTTGCGATCGAGCTGAAGCTCCATGTTACCGGTGCCTTTAAATTCCTCGAATATAACCTCATCCATGCGAGAGCCTGTTTCGGTAAGCGCTGTAGCTATAATCGTAAGAGATCCGCCATGTTCAATCTGGCGCGCAGCGCCGAAGAAGCGTTTTGGTTTTTGTAATGCATTTGCTTCAACTCCACCCGAAAGAACTTTTCCGGAAGCCGGTGCAACTGTATTATAAGCTCTTGCCAAACGGGTGATCGAATCAAGAAGAATAACAACATCATGTCCACATTCGGTAAGGCGCTTGGCTTTTTCGAGTACCAGGTTGGCAATACGTACATGGCGGTCGGCTGGTTCATCAAACGTTGACGAAATAACTTCAGCTTTTACGTTACGTGCCATATCGGTAACTTCCTCCGGACGCTCGTCGATAAGTAAAACTATCAGGTATGCTTCGGGATGATTATAGGCAATGGCATTGGCAATTTCTTTCAGCAGAACCGTTTTACCGGTTTTGGGCTGAGCCACGATCAAACCGCGTTGTCCTTTACCAATAGGGCTAAAAAGATCAATGATACGGGTGCTTAGGCTTGAGCCCGGGTGACCTGTGAGTTTGAATTTCTTTTCAGGAAACAAAGGAGTGAGGTAATCGAAGGGAATACGATCGCGGATCTCCTCGGGAAGTTTACCATTAATATTTTCAACCTTTACCAGAGGGAAATATTTTTCACCTTCTTTAGGCGGACGTATCGTGCCTTTAACAGTATCGCCGGTTTTGAGTCCGAAAAGTTTGATCTGCGATTGCGATACATATACATCATCAGGTGAACTCAGGTAGTTATAATCGGATGATCGCAGGAATCCATATCCGTCAGGCATCATTTCGAGTACTCCTTCGCAGGAAACTATACCTTCAAATTCCCACGAATATTCTTCACGCGGTGGTTGCGCCTGTGGCTGTGGCTTGCGATCCTGACGATCGTTACGGCCATAACGTTGCATATCCCGCGAAATATCATTTGTCCGGGGTTGTTCACCTTGCAAGTTCCCGTTTTGTACCGGAATTTCATCAGCCTCTTCTTCCTGGACTATTTCATGCCGGGTTAATACTTCAACATCCGGTTCTTTAAAATCGAATGAAGGAATAAATTCATCATGCATACCCGCTTTTTCATCATTCAAAGCAGCATCATCTTCCTGGTTTGAATTCCTGGGTGTTGGTTTCCAGTCAGTATTCCTGACTGGCTTTTCAATAGCAGGCGTTGTGGTTTCGTCAGCATTAGTAACAGGAGTTTCAGTGCTTTCGTCCCTGTCCTGAGGGCGACGGCCCCGGCGGCGGCGTTCATGAAATTCCTGGAGTTCCCAGGCAGGAACATTAGTTGATTCAGGACGTTCGAATGATTTAACTGATGGAGTATCATCATCAGTTTTACTGTTATCCCTGTTATCCCTGTTATAACTCCTGCGAGGTTCATAGGGAGTTACTACACGTTTTTGCGGTTCACTAACAAAAGTGGTTAATTTTTCGGTTGAATCAGGCAGAACAGTTATTTCTTTCTTAACTAAAGGAATTACTTTTTCTTCTGCTTTGATTTCTTCAGCAATTAATTCTTGCCTTGGCTTAATATCCACTTTCCTTACTTCTTTCAGTTTTTCGATTGGAATACGCTGTCGTGAGCCTTTCTGGGGAAAAACGCGTGCCTTTTTTTCGGCTTCCAGAATCTCGGGTGTTGGATTAGCAGCCTGTTGGTCTAAGATCTGGTAAACCAGGTCCTGCTTTTTCATTGTTTCGCTTTTGCGGATGTTAAACTGCTTTGCGATTTCGCGCAATTCATTGAGCAGCTTACCTTCGAGTTCGCTTTTATCGTACATGCGAATGGGGTTGATTTGACGAATAAATGGGAGTTTAAATCGTATGAATTAAATTATACTTTCATGTGAAAACCTGAAGAATGGGATGATTGGAATAATTACCGGGAAAGATCAGGAAAATTCAGAGTGGATTGTATTAAAACTTTGCAAATGTATGAATGTTTTTTGGATTTGATACATTTATTTACAATTTATTTCCTAATCTGAATAAAAACAATTTTTACCCTTTCGGATATGCATAACATCGTATTGTTATTTAAATTCGCACTTTGTAATTTGTCCTTTATTTATATGACTTCAACACAACTTACCGATACATTCAGACACAAAGGATTGCGCAAACAACTGATTGATTTGCTGCGCGCCAAAGGCATCAAGGATGAAAATGTATTGAATGCAATGAATACAATTCCCCGGCATTATTTTTTCGATTCCTCTTTCCTGGAGTTTGCTTACGAAGATAATGCTTTCCCGATTGGTTCGGGGCAAACTATTTCACAACCTTACACCGTAGCTTTCCAGAGTGAACTTTTACAAATAACGAAAGGTATGCGGGTACTTGAGGTAGGTACCGGATCGGGCTACCAGGCCAGTATTCTGGCCGCGATGGGCGCAAGGGTATATACCATTGAAAGGCAAAAACTATTGTATGATAATTTAAAATCGATTAATCCTCCGCTTAATTACCGGATCAGGTTGTTTTACGGTGACGGGTATGCCGGGTTGCCTGCCCATGCCCCTTTCGACAGGATACTAATCACAGCGGCTGCTCCGTATATCCCCGATGCTTTGATAAAACAACTGAAAACCGGGGGAATACTGGTGGCGCCTGTAGGCAAGAATGATATACAGATCATGACCCGTATCACCAAATTATCAGATACTGAAATTAAAACTGAAACTCATGGCACTTTCCGGTTCGTCCCAATGCTGACGGATAAGGCGCAGGATGTTTGAGTTGAGATAGCGGGACAGTGAGACAAAAAAAAGGCGACTACGAGGCTGGGCGAGGGAAGAAACGGCGAGGGGAGAAAGGGCGAGGGGAGAATGGGAGAAGAGCGAAAAGGAGAAGAAGTGGAAAGTTGAAAACTCTGAAAATCGAAAACTACCTTAAAGTTCTATTATAATTCCCACGGTTGGAAGCACTGTTCCTGATTCACTCTTGAGATATTTCAGTTCATAACGATCCGGGTCCGTTGGACTAATTACCGGTTGTCCGTTTGCATCCCGAACCAGAACAAGCACATCAGGTTGTCGTGCTTTAAAGTTATAAAGATTCTGGATATCGAGGTAAACGTTAAGTGACCATTTTTTGAAAAAATATTGCTTATCCACCCTTAAGTCGAGCTGGTGGAACACGTTGAGTCTTTCTGTATTGTACCGGTTGTAATCCAGGTAACCCTGCCCGGTTGCATCCCATGCTTCTATAAGTGAAGAGCGGTTTTCATCATAAGGAGTATAAGGTGCACCTCCGACGAAGCGCCATTTTATTCCAATATCCCAGTTTTTCTTTAGCGAGGCGAGCGCTGTAATATTGACAATATTTCTGTTATCCCAGGCTGATGGAATAAAAACACCGTGTTTATCTTCAAAGGAAGATCGCACCCAAGTATATGAGAGAGTAACATCAAATATGCGGCTAAGTTTTTCACGATAGTATAATTCTGCTCCCCATGCTTTACCTTTTGATATTGGAATTACCCCTTCATTGCCTGCCACACCGAAATCAGCACCTTTACTTGCCAATGAAACAGAATCGCGAAGCGAGAAAGGATAATAATTATAAAATTTAAAGAATCCTTCAAGTGTAATTTTCGACTTTTCATTTCGCCTGTAATCAATGCCTGCCACAATATGGTCGGCCTGAATGTATCTCAATCCATTGGTTTTATTCAAAAGTTCACCATCGGGCAACCTATAACCCATAGTTGTATATGCCGGAAGCTGAAAATACCTTCCAACATTGAAATTTAACATCAGTTGAGACGCTAGTAAGTATGATACAGAGAACCTGGGTGAAAACTGGTCGAGTAAATTTGACATTTGCAAAGAATAGCTATTGGCATCAGCGCGTATTCCTAGCGAAAGCATTAGTTTTTCATTCATATATCCTTTGCTTACCTGACCGAAAAGACTCCATTTTACAAAATCCAAATCTGAAGAATAATTAATCTGAGTAATAGTATCTATGCCTGCAGGAATAAAAACCTGCTGGTAAGTACGATTGCTATATTTGGCATATTCCATCCCGGCGCCATACGTGATTTTATATCCGTTTATACGGGCAACTTCTTCGTACCTTATTTTATTCTCGTTTTCATAAGAAGAATAATCGAGTGTTTTAGCATTGTTTTCATTAT
>Ga0208789_1001492_pt1 | contig 12864 bp, 9 predicted proteins | sample Methanotroph_Enr_FD_187368 | JGI IMG/M metagenome (GOLD analysis project Ga0208789, IMG submission 187368) | Enriched soil microbial communities from Old Woman Creek wetland in Ohio, USA - Methanotroph_Enrichment_5 (SPAdes) (version 2) | ecosystem: Environmental > Terrestrial > Soil > Wetlands...
AAATGTAGCTGAACAAATGCGAAGTATTCCATCATACATCAGATATAACATCCTGAAACAAATCAGTGAAGAGTTACTTTCGCTTCGGCAGCAGTTTGCCGAACTTATAACTCTGGAATCAGGGAAACCTATCCGTTATGCTCTGGCAGAAGTAGATCGTTCTATCCAGACATTTACTGTTGCCGCCGAAGAAAGCAAACGCCTGCCAGCCGAATATTTCAGCATCGACTGGACTCCCGCCGGAGTTGGGAAAGAAGGATTCGTAAAATATTTTCCAATTGGGATAGTTGCCGGAATTGCTCCTTTTAATTTCCCGCTTAACCTGGCTGTGCATAAAATAGCTCCTGCCATAGCAGCCGGGTGCCCGATAATTCTGAAACCTTCGAGCCTCACGCCCTTATCAACGCTGATGCTTGCGCAGATTATCGACAAAACTGCTTTACCCAAAGGCGCCGTTTCCATTTTACCCATGAACAGGGAAACAGGCAATAAACTGGTTACTGACGAACGTATCAGTCTTCTCTCTTTTACCGGTTCACCCGAAGTGGGATGGAAAATGAAAAGTCAGGCTCGGAAAAAGAAGGTAGTGCTCGAATTAGGGGGAAATGCCGGCGTTATTGTTTCGCATGGCGCTGATATGGAAGCTGCTGTTGCAAAATGTGTAGCGGGTGGATTTTCGTATTCCGGGCAGGTTTGCATTCATACTCAGCGAATTTATGTTTTGAACGATTTATTTGAATCATTTACTGAAAGGTTTGTTGAAAAAGTGAAATTGCTTAAACAAGGTAATCCGATAGATCCGGCTACTGACATGGCCGTTATGATTGACGAGGCTAATGCCGTCAGGGTTGTAGATTGGGTAAATGAAGCTGTAAAAGGTGGAGCAAAAATTCTTGCTGGAGGGAAACGAGAAAAAAATTTTATTCCGGCAACCGTTCTGACAAATACAAAAGATGATATGGCTGTATGTGCAGCGGAAATATTTGGACCGGTGGTGGTTATTGAACCGGTTGATTCATTTGCCAAAGCAATTAAACGCATTAATTCCGGGCGGTTTGGTTTGCAGGCAGGTGTTTTTACAGATAGTATTAATGAAATGAACCTGGCATTTAACCAATTACAGGTAGGTGGTGTAATAATAAATGATGTGCCCAATTTTAGGGTTGATCATATGCCATACGGTGGAATAAAAGATTCCGGATCAGGACGGGAGGGTGTAAAATATGCGATTTTGGATATGATGGAGGCAAGGTTAATGGTTAAGAATTGTTGATTTATATAGAAACTGCTAGCCAAAATACAGCTAAGGAGCTTTCATCTGCTACTTTTTCTTTTCCCCAAAAGCTGTACCTTTGCCGCTTAAGATTTCTGTAAGCAACCTTTCAGTACATTTTACCAGTGATTACCTGTGAAGCGGCTAAATTTTATTTATTATACAATTCTTGATTATTAATAGAATGTTTCACCTTCATAAATTCGTAGCACAAGATGGATAAATTGCGAATTACCCAATTAAAATCACTGTTTGACGAAATAGGTCATTTTATCAGCAATGAAGATAATAGCGAACAGGTAGAAATCTGGTTTGGCCGCGAATTGCAGGAAATTCTCGGATATGCCCGTTGGGAGAATTTTATCGTTGCTATAAACAGAGCTTTAGATTCATGTAAAACGCAGAATATCAACATTGATGACCATTTTCGTGAGGTCACGAAAATGGTTGAATTGGGGAGCGGTGCAAAACGTGAAATTACCGATTTTATGCTTACCCGGTTTGCCTGTTACCTGATTGCACAAAACGGCGACCCAAAGAAAGAAGAAATTGCTTTTGCTCAAAGCTATTTCGCTGTTCAAACCCGAATGGCTGAACTCATCGAAGAGCGATTAAATCTTTTATCCCGTTTGGAGACCCGTGACAAACTTCGCGCTTCCGAAAAACAACTTTCTCAGAATATTTACGAGCGTGGTGTGGATGACAAAGGTTTCGGGCGTATCCGTTCCAAAGGTGATACCGCTTTATTTGGCGGACATACCACCGAAGATATGAAAAATCGTTTGGGGATAAAATCAAATCGCCCGCTTGCCGATTTCCTCCCAACATTGACCATTGCCGCTAAAAATCTGGCAACCGAAATGACTAATTACAATGTGGATAATAAAAATCTTTTCGGCGAACAGCCTATTACAAACGAACATGTGCAAAATAATAAAAGTGTCCGTGATATTTTAGGACAGAGGGGTATTAAACCAGAAGAACTTCCAGCAGCCGAAGATATTAAGAAATTGGTGCGTAAGGTCGCGAGTGATGAAAAGATAATTGAAAAAGCAACAAAGAAATTGCCAAAACCCAAAAAGTGAAATTAGGCCGGGAGACGAAACGCGGAACTGATGTTACCAAAGTTATTTTGATAGAAAAATGAAAATCAGGAGCCTCATCTGCTCCTTTTTCTTTTCCCCAAAAGCAGTACCTTTGCCGCTTATGATTTCTGTAAGTAACCTTTCAGTACATTTTACCGGCGATTACCTGTTCAGCAACGTGAGTTTCCTGATTGGCGACCGCGATCGCATCGGTCTGGTTGGGCGCAACGGTGCCGGCAAAACCACGCTGATGCGCATTATTGCCGGTATGCAGGAGCCTGAAGGCGGCGTTGTTGCAAGTCCTTCCGGAAGTTCCGTTGGTTATTTGCCTCAGGAAATGGCTACCGGCAGCAAACTGAACGTACTTCAGGAAGCTATGACCGCTTTCGAAGAAGCCCGGCATCAGCATCATTTGATGGACAAATTTTCTGCCGAACTGGCTGAACGCACGGACTATGAAACTGAATCTTATTCAAAGCTTATTCAGCGGCTGAATGAAGCCACGGATCGATTCCACTTGCTCGGCGGACAGAATATGCAGGAAGATGCCGAAAAAGTTCTTAAAGGACTGGGTTTTGAACCAGTTGAATTTGAACGGCCGCTCAGCACATTCAGCGGAGGCTGGCAAATGCGTGTTGAACTGGCAAAGATTCTGCTCAAAAAACCTGATGTTATTCTCCTTGACGAGCCTACCAATCACCTGGATATTGAATCCATTCAATGGCTCGAAGATTTTCTGATAACCTATAGCGGTTCTGTTGTTTTAGTTAGCCACGACAGGGCTTTCCTCGATAATGTTACCAATCGTACCATTGAAATTATGAATGCCCGCATTTACGATTACAAAGCCGGGTATTCAAGGTATGTTGAGCTTCGTGAAGAGCAAATGGAATTGCAGAAAGCTGCTTTTGATAATCAGCAGTCGGAGATTGCTCAAATCGAGAGTTTTGTGGAGCGTTTCAGGTATAAGGCTTCCAAGGCCAGGCAAGTTCAGTCGCGTATAAAATTGCTCGATAAAATGGATCGTGTGGAAGTGGATGATCCTAATTCGTCGGCTATTCACTTTTTATTTCCACCGGCGCCTTCATCGGGTAGGGTAGTGGTTGAATGCAAGGATCTTACCAAACGTTATGGCGAAAAACTGGTTCTGGATAAACTGGACCTGGCGATAGAAAAAGGTGATTTTGTGTCGTTTGTCGGCAGGAACGGCGAAGGGAAAACTACGCTGGCTAAAATAATTGTTGGGGGTCTTGATCACGAAGGTCTTTGCAAACTGGGACATAATGTGAAAATCGGGTATTACGCCCAAAACCAGGCTGAATTACTCAATCCTGAAAAAACAGTTTTTGAAACTATAGATGATGTGGCAACCGGCGAAATCCGGACTAAGATCAGGAATATCCTGGGAAGTTTCCTCTTTGGTGCTGATGCTATCGATAAAAAAGTAAAAGTGCTTTCGGGTGGTGAAAAAGCAAGACTGGCACTGGCAAAATTGCTGCTTGTTCCCGTAAATCTTCTGGTTCTCGATGAACCGACGAACCACCTTGATATGGTTAGTAAAGACATTTTGAAAAATGCTTTGCTTCGTTACGATGGTACATTGATCATTGTTTCACACGACCGTGATTTCCTGCAAGGATTGACCGATAAGATTTTCGAATTCCGCAACCGGCATATTAAAACCTGGCTTTGTGATATCAATGAATTTATCAAGACACGCAAATTAGCCAACCTTGCCCAACTCGAAGCACGGCGGATTGAACAGCATAAAGCAGGAGAAAACCTTTCGGATAACAAACTCAACTACGCGAAACGCAAGCAGTTGGATCGTGAAATCCGCAAGCAAGCCTCGAAAGTAGAAAAAGCTGAACTTGAAATTGAAGCCATTGAAACAGAAATTAGCCGCTACGATACATTACTGGCCGATCCTGATACACATAAAGATACTTCAAAAAGTACCCGCTTATTTCAGGAATACCAGGGATTGAAAAAGGAGCTGGAATTCAAAATGGAAGAATGGGAAAAGGCGCATGAGGAGTTGGAAGGGATGCAGAAGGATGGGATGGATTAAAAGGATGTCGGATGTTGAATGTCGAATGTCGGATGTCGAATGTCGGATGTTGGATGTTGAATGTTGGATGTTGAATGTCGGAATATTAGGTCTTAACATCGTACATCGCACATCAAACATTGCACATCAAACATCGCACATTTCCGTCAATTCTCCCTTTCCATCAGCCCGGCAGTATATTCAGTAAGTGATTCCATGGCTTCCAGAGGTATGCTTATGCATGACAGATCGTGAATGGCTTTCTGGTAATAATCATCAATAAGTTGCCTTGTATGCTGTTCAATGTTCAGTTGATTGAAAATCCCCTTTACTTTCATGACCTTTTCAACACCAGCTATATTGTGTGCTGAGTAAAGTGTGCGAAAATCTTCTGACTGCGGTCCTGCCGCTTCCAGTGTTTTGAGGTATAAATATGTTTTTTTACCGGCTAAGATATCACCGCCACTCACTTTCCCGAATTTTTCCAGCTCGCCATACACATCAAGCAGATCGTCTTTTATTTGAAACGCCAGACCGATATTGATGCCGAAATCGTAAATATGATTGCAATCTGCTGTTTCGGCTCCTGCAATAATAGCCCCTGTTTTAAGACTTGCAGCCAGCAAAACAGCCGTTTTCAACCTGATCATTTTAATATATTCGGGTATCGAAACATTTGGTTGCTTCTCATAATCCATATCGTACTGCTGACCTTCACACACTTCGATTGCGGTTTGATTAAAGAGTTCCATAACTGGTGAAACAGCCTGGGGCCTGGTGCGTAACATATACTTGTTGGCCAGGGCAAACATGGTGTCACCGGCTAAAATGGCAACATTTGAATCCCATTTTTTATATACAGTTTCTTTGCCGCGCCTGAGAGGAGCTTCGTCCATAATGTCGTCGTGCAGCAAGGTGAAGTTATGGAACAATTCGATGCCGATAGCCGGATTAATGGCATCGTCCAATTCGCCGCCAAACATCTGGCAGGAAGCAAGCACGAGCAGCGGGCGCATGCGTTTACCTCCAAGGTTTAAAGTGTATGTTATCGGATTGTACAGATCAGCCGGGACCGAGGGGAATTGAATCCTGTTAAAAGCATCATCTAAGCGTAACTGGAGATCCTGTATTGGGTTCATTTTCGGATTATTTTTCCATTTCCAGCAAATTCATCAGGTAGGTGCCATAGCCGCTTTTTAGCAGCGGGGTCGCGATTTTTTCGAGTTGAGCGCGGTCAATAAATCCCATACGATAGGCTAGTTCTTCGATACAACCGATTTTCAGCCCCTGGCGTTCTTCAATTACCTGTACAAACTGCGATGCCTGAATTAAGGAGGCAAACGTGCCGGTATCGAGCCAGGCAGTACCACGGCTGAGAATGCCCACTTTAAGTTTGCCTTGTTCCAGATAATACCGGTTTACATCCGTAATTTCATATTCACCCCGAGGACTGGGTTTAATATTTTTAGCAACTTCCACTACACTGTTATCATAAAAATACAATCCGGGAACTGCGTAATTTGATTTAGGTTGCTTAGGTTTTTCCTCAATTGAAATAGCGTTATGATTTTCATCGAATTCAACAACACCGTACCGCTCAGGGTCTGATACATGATATGCATATACAACTCCGCCATCGGGATCATTATTTTCCTGTATCAGTTTCTGAAGACCGGTGCCATAAAAAATATTGTCACCCAGTACGAGGGCCACTTTATCTGTACCAATAAACTTTTCGCCTATAACAAACGCCTGAGCCAGGCCATTTGGAATTACTTGCTCGGCATAGCTAAACGAACAACCCAATTCTGAACCATCGCCAAGTAGTTTTTCGAAATTTGGCAAATCGTAAGGTGTGCTGATTATCAGTATTTCCCGTATCCCTGCCATCATCAGTACTGACAATGGATAATAAATCATAGGTTTGTCATAAATCGGCATTAATTGCTTGCTTACAGCTAAAGTAAGAGGGTGCAAACGGGTACCGGAACCGCCGGCCAGGATTATACCTTTCATAATATTGGATTGCCAGGATTAATATATCAATAAGAAATTATTTTAAAGAATTAGTATTACAGGCCTTATTCTTTGTTGTGGTTTTTGCCATTTAATTCGTCGTCGCCATCATATATTTCAATGATTTGTTCTCCTTTAAACGCTTTGGTAACTGCATATTTATCCAGAACCAGAAGTAATGAAGGCAATACCATAATGTTAAAGAACATGGCAATAAACAAGGTGGTAGAAACCAGCATTCCTAAAGCTTGTGTACCTCCAAAGCCGGAAACCATAAAAACACTGAAACCAAGCACAAGTACTATAGAAGTATAAATCATGCTAAATCCAGCTTCACGCAAAGCATTAATGGTTGAACTGCCAATATCGTTGCCTGTAACTTTAAGTTCATGCCGGTAGCGCGAAAGATATTGTATGGCATTGTCAACCGATATTCCAAGCGCAATGCTGAAAACAATTATTGTAGAGGGTTTGACCGGAACACCGGTAAAACCCATAATGGCTGCCGTAATAATGAGTGGAATAATATTTGGCAACATGGAAACCGCGATCATTCGTACACTGGAGAACATCAGGGCCATTAATAGTGATATAAACCCAATGGCAATCAATACACTTTTCAACAAATGTTTTATCAGGAATTCAGTGCCACGTGCATATACCAGGCTGTTGCCGGTAATTTGAACTGTATAATTATCTGCTGGAAATATTTCAGCTACTTTAGGTCTTATACTGTCGAGCAGGCGGTTCATATCTTTCGTACTCACATCAGCCATTTGGAAACTAATCCGGGTGTATCGCTGGGTACTGTCTATGAAGGAACTCAGCAATTGTTTCTGTCCAATAGCTTTACGGGGGAAATAGGAAAGTACAAAATTCTTTTCCTGCGAATTAGGAAGACTATACATTTCGGGATTGCCATTAAAATAAGCCTGCTTGGCAAATTTTGCCAGTTCAGCAACTGAAAGCGGTTTTGAGAATCCTTTATTTTGTAATATAGCCTCCTGCAATTCATCAATTTTCTGAATGGTCTGAAGCCTCATCACACCTTTCTTCTTTTTCGTATCAACAGATATTTCGAAAGGCATAACTCCACCAAACTGATGCTCAAAAAATTTCAGGTCCTTATATAAAACACTATTTGTACTGATATCGTCAACAACTTTTCCGGATGTACGCATATTTAACATTCCAATAATGCCAATAACCAGCAAAATCCCTGCAATCGAAAAAATCCAGATGCGTTTATACTGAATCAGTTGGATAATCTTTTCAAGTATGCTGCTGAATATTTTATTATCAAGATGTTTCAGGTGTTTTTCGGAAGGGGGCTTCATATAACTGAATATGATTGGCAATAATAAAATAGCCAGCACATATTCAACCAGAATACTGATAGCGGCAATAATACCAAATTCGCGGAGCATCTGATTCGATACAAGTATAAATGCAGCAAAACCAGTTGCTGTTGCGGTATTTACCATGAGAGAGGCAAAACCGATGCGCTGCACTACGCGCGATAGTCCAAGAATTTTATTTCCATGTTGGCGGTATTCCCAATGGTATTTATTCAGGATATAAATGCAGTTTTCGATGGCAATAACCACAATAAGTGAGGGGATCACACCTGTAAGAATGGTTATCTTGAAGCCAAAAAGCCCGATAAGGCCAACCGTAAAAATAATGCTGACGGCAACCACGATGAGCGAACTGGCTACTACTTTCAGGGATCGGAAAAACAGGAAAAGAATAATTGCTGCAATGAGTATGGAGAGAAAAATAAAGACAAAAAGCTCGTGTTGAATCATGCGGGCCATAACCGTCCGGATGTAAGGCAATCCTGAATAGTGAAGCTGATGGCCGGTTAGTTTGGAATACTCGGCGGCACGCTTAACTATGTTATCAACAACGGTAAGCCTGCTTTTATCGTTTAGCTTTGTTTTATTGAGGGTAACAGCTAAGAGGTATGTCTGGGTTTTGGGATTAAATAACAGGCCCTCGTAAAATTTAAGCGAAAGTATTTTGTTTTTTAATGAATCCGTTTCAGCCTGAGTATTCGGTTTTACAGCTACCAATGGAAGAAAATTATATTGGCGAAGGCTTTCGTTTTTAACAATATTCGTTGCTTTCGCAATGGATGTTACTCCTTCCACTCCATCAATCTTTGCCATATCGAAGGTAAGATCATACCAGGCATTGAATTCATTAAGTTTGAACATATCAGGGTTCGTAACCCCAATTACAAAAACACTTCCATCTTCGCCAAAACGTTTTTTGAAAGCGTCATATTCAACCACTGTCGGGTCGTCGGCTGGCAGCATTCGTGAATTGTCGTACGAGAGTTTTACACCCGATCCCTGCCATGCCATAACACCCGTCAGAATACCGATAGCAATCAATATACCCGGCCGGTTTCGCAGGATTAATCTAACCAAAATTTTCCACATACCTTCTTTGGTGAAAATTCTTTTTTAATGATTGGGCGAAGATACAATATTTATAATAAAAAAACATTTGCATCAGTATATCCGCAAGTTGAAGTGATAAAATTATATTCCGGTTACACTTAAATACCATTTCTGATCCTCTAAATTTAAACATCATATTACATTACACAAAGTGTAAATCACTCTCAGATCATGAAACAATTATTTGCAATTATACTCAACGCGTTGAAGGTTAAATTTACCATAAACAAAATCTCCTTCAGGCATGTGCCAGATGGTTTCGCCATAAGTCGGCACTTTTCGGCCGTTAAAATCCTTGTAATTCTTTGCAGGCGTTGACCAGGGATAGCTTAAATATGATTTTCCGTCGGATGACATAAACCTGTCAATAGAAATGAAATTTGTGAGTTCTCCGGATTCGCTGAAGTGCAAAGTGGCAGAGATAGTGTTTTTCCCATTCGTGAACATTGCCTTAACTGTAAGGGGGTCAATTGTTTGCCACTGAACATTGGCATCGATTAAGGCCGAAGGAGCCATCAGGCAAAGGTCGTTGAATACGGTAACTGTTTCGCCCTGATCCATTTTTTCGCCTTTGGCTTCAACAATAGTAAATAAAGATGCAATCCTTATTTTCATTGACGCTTGTTCATTTTTATATACATGCAACCCATCCAAAGGTAACCCCATCATCGGCATTTTCATGTAAAAAAATCTCATCGGATTTCCAAAGAAATTATATTGTACGGAGGTGAATTTCATGTATTTGCGATTCGGTGCAGTTTTAAAATCACCGGTAAATTCCAGCCTCACCGATTGGATTTTTTCTTTACCGATTGCACCTGCAAACTTCAGGTATTTTTGAACCGGATCAGGCAGATGTTTAATGTCCTGTTCAGTTACAATAGTGGAAACAGGCTTGATCTTCATAGCTTCAGCTACTTCTTCAGCAAAAACTGTTTTGAAATTTCGGGCAAGTAATTTCATGGTATTTTAATATTTTAACTTTATGTCAATCAATCGTTTAATATCTTCGATAGTGGCTTTATTTCTCACTTCAACTCTGAAGCCTCGTCCTTTAGCAAACACTCTGGCTGATGCAATGGTAATTTTAATTTCATTGTTTATTTCACTTGCGAGAGTTTCGCCGGTTGCTTTTGGATTAACAATTGGTTCATACTCACGTATTTTCATCCATTCCTCAAACCTATCACAATGCTTTATTGAGTAAAATATCGTCAGGGATTTCGGCATTGTTTGTTTAAATATTAGTATCCATAAAGTACGTTTTTGTTGAAGTTTGTTCAATTACTTTCGTATGGAATATGTATTAGCTGATTAAATAAAAACTCAGAAAAATCAAGGCGCCATGCAACACTATACTTCCATCAAGTATCCCGTGATGGTAAAAAGGCAACCTTTTTATTGCCTTGTTATTGATAAAAATGAGAGTGCTGACAACTGAAAACAGGTACGCCGGAAGTATAAAAATCATTTGGGCATTCAGGTAATGAATGATGGCAATACACAATGACAACAACAGGGCGACACTTGAAATTTTTAAAGCTCTGTTTTCGCCAAAAGCAATAGGAATTGTTCTTAATTTGGAAAGCGTATCTGCCTCTATATCACGGATATCAAATGGAATGGCTATGGCAAAAATAAAGGTAAAGCGTTCAGCAAACAGAAATGCTATCTGCTGAAAGCCAATAGATTGTTCCCCGAAAAAAACGGGTATTAACACAGTTACGCCAGACCATACAATTGCAATCAGCAGCGTTTTCATTCCTGTTAGTTGAAGCAACCGGACGTTGTGTTTCTTTTTGCCTGGTAAAGGAAATGAATAAAGAAAAGAAAGTACGGAGAGCGGTATTAGTAAAAACAGGATTTCTTTTCTTAAGAAGAACAAAACAACTACCAATCCAACAAACGATGAAATAATGAGTGTTCTGAATATAAGCGGATGTTCTGTCGTCCATTTAAGCTTATCAATAGTAGCGGATTCGGGTTTATTCCTGATAGCCAGATATCGGTGAAAGTTATAGTCAAACAATGTTGCAAGGAAGATAGCTGCTAAATATGGATGCAAACTGGGATTCATGCCCAACTGAACTTGTGATGCCAGTGTTAAAGCGAGTGCCGCCAGGGCAATCAGGATATTTGAATGAATTATAAAGCTAAGTGCTTTCAAGGCAGATCTATATGAATGGGAAACGAATTCAGTGCGGGTTTATAAAATCCCCATCATCTTTTCGAGGTGATGATATGTAATGCCAAAATAGGCCTTGGTATCTTTTATTTTTTGTAAAATCTGTTCTTCTTTTGGTTGTGATTTCTGATTTTTCACACCCACAATCATCACATTTTTAGGCGTATGCGCATCAGAGATAAATTGAAAGACTTTGGTTTTATAACCAAAATATTCCAGTATCAGCGCTCGGATTCCGTCGGTAACCATTTCGGCCTGCCGTTCGAGGAAAATGCCATATTTGGTAAGGAAATCCAGGTCGTTGCTTGCTTTTCCAGATTCCATCTGCCTCCTGATCTGTTTATGGCAGCAGGGTGCCACAACAATTAAATCAGCTTTTGAAGTTATTCCTTTATAAATGGCATCGTCGGTAGCAGTATCGCAGGCGTGCAGTGCAATCAGGATATTTGTGCCTGAACTGTCGTAATTTTCGATAGTTCCCTGCTCGAAACGAAGCTTGTTAAAGCCGGTATTTTTTGCAATTTTATTACATAATTCAACCAGTTCAGGACGGAATTCAACGCCGGTAACTTCTGATTTTACTTTCAGAACATTGGTCAGATAATCATAAAGGGCAAAAGTGAGATAACCTTTCCCCGAGCCCATATCTACCACTTTAATAGTCTCCCGGGCAGGAATTTCTTTGATCAACGTGCTAAGTATCTCGATATAATGATTAATCTGTTTGAATTTGTCCTGTGAATTAACAAGTACTTTACCTTTCTCATCTGTGACTTTCAGGTCAGTGAGATACGATTTTCCCTCAGCGCTTATCAGGCGTTTTTTAGTCCTGTCGTGATCGGGAAGAGGAACCAGGATATTTGTCGGGTCGTTACGCCTGAGGATGAACTTTTTATCGTGGAGGTTTTCGAACACAAGATCGAAGGCTGTAGTATATAAAGTAGCCACATAGAAACCTCGTAGCAGGGATTCATATACTTTGCTGATGCCTTCTGTAATGGGATAATTTTTAACAATATCACGGGTTTTGTATCGATAAGTAAAACTTAACTTTTCTTCACCTTTAATGGAAATTCGTTTTACGTAAATATTCCTGAGATTTTCTTCGGAGCCTTTATAATTACCTAGTGAGAGTTTTACATACGTATTGTCATTAAGGCTTGTGCGGATAAAATCTACAAACTCTTCTGTTTTACTGCTCATATTGATAGGGTTTAACCAGCATCCATGGCAACTGAATGAAGTATAAAATGGAATGTATTCTGATCACTCAATGTGTCCTGACCAAATTTGCCGCTTGCGAAGGTACAAAAAACCAAACCCGGGTGAATGGAGTATTCGAGGGTAAAGCTAATTACAATGAAATTTCTATATGAATTAGTAACAACAAGAATGGTTTCAGGGGAATTTGCTTTCTGTTCTAGAATACAAGCCGTAAACTCAATCCCCCTGCATATGCACTTACAACCAATTGGGGCTTTGGTTTATACAACGAAGAAGGCAGACCATTTTTATAGAGGAAGCAGTAATTCTTATAATCTCTTATTGCCCTGGTAGGCTGTGTCCATATCTGGGCCTCGGTGATGGCTGTGTTAATAGCAAAATTTATAAGTCCCGACTTAACATTTCTATCAAATCCTAACCAGGTTATAAGCCCGCTACTTAGATTTACGGCACCCGAGGCTGCATGCATTTTCCATGAACGGCCATCTTGTTCTCTTAAAGCGCTTTTCTCAAATAATTCTTCGACATTGTTTAACTTTATAACCCGATCCTCAGGTGTATCA
>Ga0208789_1001494_pt1 | contig 12852 bp, 10 predicted proteins | sample Methanotroph_Enr_FD_187368 | JGI IMG/M metagenome (GOLD analysis project Ga0208789, IMG submission 187368) | Enriched soil microbial communities from Old Woman Creek wetland in Ohio, USA - Methanotroph_Enrichment_5 (SPAdes) (version 2) | ecosystem: Environmental > Terrestrial > Soil > Wetlands...
GAATCGGTTGCGGTCTGTGTAGAGGACGGCAGTTTTGTAGTACATATCCAGCATGTCATTTTCAAGGGGGACATTTTCGGCAATGATGTTGGCGGCCTGGGTTTTCTTTCCCATATCCCAGGTGCAAACGGCCAGTTTTGTTCGTGCTCTGTGGAAATGAGGATTGAGGCTAAGTGCCTGTTCAAAGCATTTTGCGGCCTGGGCGAGATCGTTTATGCTCAGGAGCAAGAGGCCGAACCTGAAATTCGCGTCGGCATCAGTTGGGTTGAGGGCGAGGTAATCGGCCTGAGCATTGAAAAGGGCCTTTCGCATTGCATCTAGATCGACAGCGGATTCCAGCATCGAATCGGCTTGAGCGGGCTGGGGATCATGTGCAACTTTAAATTGCGCCATAGCCGCCTGGACGAACAGGAGTACCGTATTAGGTGTTATAGCTGAGGCCAGAGAAAGCGTTGAAGAGCATTCCTTGTTTTTGCCGAGCTTTTTTTGTGCTTGGGCAAGGCCTACATAAGCATCGATTATTTCGTCGTTTATTTCCATCGCGCGAGCAAAATGCCTGGAAGCGGAGACGAGGTTTTCGTTTCGCAGGTTGCATGTTCCGACTTTAACGCAGGCTTGAAGACAATGAGGCTCAAGTGATAACGCATGTTCATATTGCGCAAGGGCTTGGTCCTCCCTGCCGGCCATTGAGTAGACATCGCCGAGTTTTACATACAGGTCCGCACGGGAAGAATCGGCAGCGAGATCATCTGTTAAAATTTCAATCGCCCTGTCGAATTCGCCCGCCTCGATCGCCTGATCAATTTCGTCAAATGATTCACAATGGAAATTATCAGGATGGGCAAGAATGGCCTTGTTGAAGGCTTCCTGTGCATCGGCGTAGTTCGCGAGATCGAGGTAAATATATCCCAACATGACGAGTGATTCGACATCTTCGGGCATTTCGCGAACCAGGCTGCTATACTCATTTAACACTGCATCAATACGATTGTGCTTTAAATGAATAGCCGAAAGCCGCTTGCGAGGCAGCTCGAGATGACTTTTGAATTTGAGTGCATCCTGGTAAAATTCAACTGCTTGTTCTTCAAGACCAAGGCGTTCATAACAGCTGCCAAGAGCATACAACGCGATCGTGTTTGATGGCTGACGAACGTAGACGGAATTGAGCTGTTCAATAGCTTCGCGAATACAATTTTTATGAAGGCAAATGGCGGCGGCAAGCATTCGGCCTACGACACATTCGGGATTTTCAAAGAGATAAAAACCGAGCTTCTGAGAGGCTGCTTCGAGGTCCATATTAGCAAGGCAATCCATGGCGGAATCGAAATCCTGCCGGTACTTAGGCTGGATCGAGCTATCTTTGACACAATCGATCCAGTGCCATATAAGATCAGCAACATTTACAACCAGAGCCTTGCCGAATATCTCAAGGAGCTTACTCATAATCCCCGTTTCTAATAACTATAATCAAGTAATGGAGGTATCGGCTCTTATGCGACTCGGCTTAATGAGTTAGTGAAAAAGTTCTATGTTCTAAGTTCAAAGTTCTAAGTCTAAGAGAAGATAAATTAGTGACTTATGTCAGAATGATGATCGCCCTACTGGTTTTTATGGGACGGGCAAATGTAACCAGAATACAGGAGTCAGGAGGCAGAATAAGAAGTCATCGCAGAGAAGCAGAGTAAACTGAGTTTAGCAGAGAGGTTTTGAGGTAAAGCAGAGAGAGTGGCACAGAGCAGGCAGAGGGAGCAGAGAAGAAAAAGTGAACGTCCAAAACTCCTGCTCTGTAAAAAAGTATTTATCACGCCCTTACAGGGCTTTGTACATGGCGATTTTTTGACCCAGGGCTGCGCTTTGCTCCACCCTGGGCTATCAAATTACGCCCTTTCAGGGCTAAAGGCGAAAGGTTTTCTGCAAAACACAACGTTCAATGTCCAATGCAGAAGGACTAGGGTATAGCGTTTAATTTTTTCCTCTTCCTGAACGCTTAACGCTGAACGCTATTTTTAAAGCTTGGCTACGAGGAATTCGCGGATCGAACCAAGCATGGATTGTGCCCTGGTGATGTCGTTTGCCATGTGCTCTTTTAGGCCCTGAGATTTTGCGTTATCCTTGATATAGGCCAGGTTTGCGCGGACGTTGAGCAATGCGGCGTGAACTGTTGCGGAGGCAAGTTCGGCCCCTACCCCAAGATCACTTAGCAGATATGTATTGGACTTTTCTTTTATCTTATCGAGGTCTTCAAGAATGCCCAGAGCCACAGCGCTGATCTCCAGCGGGACGCGGACGCAGACGTCCATTGCCTCATCCATGCGAGCTTGTCGCTGCGGGTCGGCTTTATCTAGCTTGCGAGCATCTGAATACAGGCTAAACGCGGCGATGTCTTCATCCAGAAGGCCGAGCATCAATTTTTGTGCATTAGCCAGTGATGAAAGATGAGAGCGGCAATCGTTTTCAAAGCTCTTGTACTTTTCTTTTCCTATCGTGAGATTGAGAACCATCTGGCCCATGCTCGAAGCCAGTGCGCCTGTCACAGCTGCTATCGAACCGCCGCCTGGAACAGGATCGCTTGAATTAGCTTTTGCCAGGAACTGGTCTATAGTCAGCTCTGAAAACGCTGATTTCTCAGTCATTACTGCCCCCTTCAAGTTTACCCGCCTGCGCTTCGATCTCGCTGAGATACGCCAGCGTGCGTTCGAGCTTATCGCTGAGGTGTTTGAGCTTGAGCATAGTTTTTACGCGCGTGATCAGTTCCCACTTATTAAGCGGCTTGGTGAGGAAATCGTCCGTACCTGAATCTATGCCGCGTTCGATATCGCCAAGTTCGTTTAAGGCTGTAACCATGATAATGGGGATATCGGCGGTTTTGGGATTGCTTTTCAATCGCCTGCAAACCTCAAAGCCGCTCATTTTGGGCATCATGACATCAAGAAGGATGAGATCAGGCTCTTGTTTGCGGACGTATTCAAGCGCCTCCTGGCCGTCATGGGCCGAGGCTGACTGAATAGGCAGTTCCTCAAGATAAGCCTGGATGAGTTCAAGGTTCTGCACATTATCATCAACAACCAGCACCAAAGGAATGGACTGGGTATCTGCATTTATATTTGCCATCAAACTTTCCTAATTATTATCGCGGAGATTATACTGGCTGGGCGGCCGCTCGTCCAGAGTTAAGCATGATCAATGCCGTACTGTTCGATGAATTGGCGAAGCTGGGGTTTAATAAAGATCTTTTCCATATCGACCATGGAAACCAATGCTTTTGCGGTTTTTACAGCCATTTCCATGGTATCCGCCTGGGTGTCGACGAAAAAGGTGGTTGAGCCGCGAAGCTTGCATAGCCCCCCGCCATCGCCGCCCATTGGGCCTTTGCGCATAGTAATGCCCTGGCCGGCCATTAATCCAAGCAATTCATCCAGAATACTTATCGAATCCATACTCAAGTTTAAACCTCTAAGCGGTCGATAATTATAATGTATTTTCGGCGTGACGGGAAGATACCGTCTAATTTTTTTTAGGAGCCGCCTTGGAACGTATTCTGGACAGACGCAGGGCTTTGCATAAGCATCTTGCAAGCGCGCAGGCGCAGAACGAACAGCTCAATTCGCAACTTGCCCAGCTTGGGGCACTTGCGAACATCGGGACGTCTACATGCATGATAGCACACGAGATGAATAATATCCTTTCGCCGCTGGCGAGCTATGCTCAGCTGGCTCTTAATCACCCCGAAGATACCGAGCTGGGCAAAAAAGCTCTTACCAAGACGGCGACAAACGCGATGCGTGCGGCAAAGATACTCGAAAGCATGCTTGCAATGGCAAGCGGCGAGCAGCAGGAAAAAAAGCAGTGCCGGGTTGGGCTGATGGTAAATGACGTATTTACATGCCTGTGCAGGGATTTCAAGAAGGACCGCATAGTCGTGGAACAGGCGATACCTGAAGACATCACGATAGATGTTATTCCGATACAGATGCAGCAGGTTTTTATGAACCTGATCCTAAATGCGCGTGACGCGATGCTGCCAAAAGGCGGCAAGCTCAATATCAGCGTTTCGCGAAACGGAAGCGATGCAGCGATCACTTTTTCAGATACGGGCTGCGGCATAGAAGCCGAAAATATGGACAAGGTATTTGACGCGTTCTTTACGACCAAGTCGCATTCTACTGTTCTGGGCAAAAGCGGCGCAGGGCTTGGGCTGGCTTTCTGCAAGAAGATAGTCGAGGCGCACGGAGGCACGATAAGCGTCATATCAACGGCAGGTGAAGGCTCGATATTCAGTATAATTCTGCCGCAAAAGATTTAGCAACACATACACTAAATACATCGCACTGATATGGTCCAAGGCTGCGACAAACCTGCGGGTAGCAGAAGGGCACCAGCCGGAGGAGAGAGAGGAGAGCCAGTGCCCCCCCAAGTTTGTCTTATCAGCCAATTTCTACAACACTGTTGACAGTGCCGAATTCATTCGAGACAATTTTATCTGCCTGGTCGTCCGTAACCCATGTTCCGTCGGCGATAAACTTATACTGGTGCTGGCCGGGCGCAAGGCTTAGCTTGGTCCTGAAGGAGCCATCTTTTGTTTTAACCATTTTGTTCGCCTTTGGGTCCCAGTCGTTGAAGTCGCCGGCAACATACACTGTTTTGGCAGGTGCGCTGTCAAAAACGAATGTGACTTCCCCTTTTTTACCTTTACGAAGCGGCATAATTAAATCCCCTTTCACATTATTCTAAGATGCCATTCTAATAGCAGCATTATAAGCTTCGAGACACTTGCGAGCGCTTTGGGTCCAGTCGAATTTGCCTAGCTCGTGGCTGGCGTGTTGTCTTAAAGTTTTTGGAAGAGCGGGATATTTGAGAACGGCAGCTATTTTATTAGCAAGTTCATCAACATCCCAAAAATCGACTTTGAGCACATGCGTAAGGACTTCGGAAACACCGGACTGTTTGCTTATTATTACAGGCACATCATTACTTAGTGCTTCGAGCGGAGCGATACCGAACGGCTCTGAAACCGATGGCATCACATATAAATCGGCCATCTGGAAGGCGCGTTTGACATCGTCGCCGCGTAAGAATCCGGTGAAGAGCAATTTGTGGCCTATTCCAAGCTGGGCGGCATAATCAATCATGCGATAGTACATATCGCCGGTTCCGGCCATGATGAATTTTACATTTTCGACCATGTCGAGGACTTTTTTTGCGGCAGCAATGAAATATTCAGGGCCTTTTTGCATTGTGATGCGGCCGAGGAAAAGCACGACTTTTTCATCTTCCTGCTTGCGATCCCAGCTTACGATACTATCATAATTTACGGCATTGTAGACCACATGAAATTTATCCCTTGCTACGGCATAATGTTCCATGCACATCTGGCGGGTATACCTGCTTACGACGATGACCCTGGAAGCGCGGTGCATACCTGTTCTTTCGATGTGGTATATCCTGTCATTTGTATTCTGGCCACAACGGTCGCGTTCTGTGCTGTGGACATGGACAACCAAAGGTTTTTTTATAATATCCGCGATCGCGGTGGCCGCGGGAAATGTCATCCAGTCATGGGCATGGATCACATCGAAATCATCGCATTGCGCAACTTGGCAGGCGAGATCGGAAAACCGCTGGACCTGGCTGAAAAGATCCGAGCCGTAATGCCCGGCACCGATGGCGTTTATTGCATTGGCGGGTGTTTTGGAACTTGCTGAAGAGGCACTCGTTTCAATTTTCGATTCGCCGGCGCCCACAGCAGCGGACATGTTTTGAGGATTTGAGTAGGGGTACATCTCCACGGGTAAAGGGTAAAATTTTACATTTGGAAGATGCTCGAGTTGATAGAAACCACCTTTAAGCCGGCCCCAAGTTCCTTTCGTGGGCCTGTTTGAAATAACACCCTGGGGCAGGACAAAAGTTATATCGGTCCCAAGTTCACTTAGGCCCTGTGTAAGGCCCTGACAGGCGGTTCCAAGGCCACCGCTGATAAAAGGAGGAAATTCCCAGCCAAGCATAAGCACCTTCATATATCCCGGCCCCCCCACTGTCCCGGGATAAATGAGCATCGGCACGCCAAGGTCCCCCCCGAACAACCCTGGCCACCACTAAAGATGTAAAACCCCATCGGATCCCTCCCACTTTCTAAGAAGCTCAAACCAGCATAATCTCTATTTTCCTGATTTATGATCTCATAGTCGTTTCGCGCTGCGATGCAAAATATTGTATCGCTGTAAGCTCTGCTCGTATAAAATTTCGCGTAATTGATTTCGATCAAGCTTTACTTTGATCGCAGAGACATTCGCGAATGCTCCGACCATATCGGCAGCACAACAGCACACGGCGGCTTGTTCCAACCTAAGCTTTTTCCGTTCGTTTCGATATTGATCGACGAACCATTTTTCAATATCGCCGAGCACCTTGCTGTCGCAGCACTGGGCAAAAGCCAGCACATCAACCAACTTTTTTACAGTATTCTTCAAACTTATTTTAGCCACAAAATCCCCCACAGACGGAAAGTAAACCAAAACTAGTACAGGTGCCCTGCCACTCTCCTCGCACTGGTTTCGGCATGCATAAGGCCGTTAATTCAAAACTTGTATGCTGAAATTTACACCCCTTTAAGACTGCGGGATATAAGGAAGCTCCTGATTTAGAGCTTCGAAATCCCTTAAGTTTGAAAATTTCGCTACAGAGTGGAGGATTGGAGTTGTACCGGGCAGGTTAACGATTTTGCGTTTTTAACCTAAATGGCTGCAACTGAATTTTCGAAGTATTCACTGCCACTTGCGATAATGTGAATAGCGTTTCTGAGCTGGTCAAATGCGCAATCCTTGAGAAGATAACCTTTTGCGCCGGAAGCTTTGATGCCGTTGGCGTAAAATTTTTCCCGGTGCATGGTCAAAGCAATAATTTTCATATCGGGCATTTCAGACATGATTTTTTGCGTGGCTTCGATGCCGTTAAGTACGGGCATGGACACATCCATAACTATTACATCTGGATTTAAGGACCTTGCCAGTTCATATGCTTCGAAACCGTTCGAGGCCGTACCAATTACTTGAATATTTTTGTCACGTCTTAAAAGCGCACTTAAACCATCACGAAGAATTTCGTGATCATCAGCGAGTAATACACGAATGGCCATGTTACTTCCTTACTACAAAAAATGTACACCTAAAAAATATAATGATAGATGGGGAATAACTCAACAGGTATACTATAACATATTGTGTGTTGGGCGTGCACTCTCAAAACCTGATTTTAGACTTCGAAAAACCTGACCCATGGTAGTCCTACTTACATTTCCAATGATGTAAGTCCTTCGCGCACAGCGTATTTTGTCAACTCGGCAACGCTGTGGATGTCGAGTTTTTCCATTACCTGACGACGGTGGGTTTCGACAGTTTTGACACTGACATTAAGATGGGAGGCGATCTGCTTAGTTGATTTGCCTTCCGCAAGGAGTTGGAGCACTTCGCGTTCACGCGGAGTAAGATCGATCGCAACGGGTCCGGTGGCATTTGATGGAGAATGCCTGACGAAATCTTCTACCACAATACCTGCAATAGCCGGGCTTAGATAAATTTTTCCCCCGACGACGGTGTTTATAGCAAGAGATAATTCGTCAAAAGCGCTGTCCTTTAGCAAATAGCCTGATGCACCGGCTTCGAGCATTCGCAAAACGAAGCGTCTATCAGAATGCATAGATAAGGCTATAACTTTGACATTAGGGTTTTCCTGAGTTATTTGTCGTGTGGCTTCGATACCGTTGAGGTCGGGCATTCCAATATCTATGATAACTACATTGGGCATCAGTTCTTTAACGAAACTGACCGTTGTGCGGCCGTCACATGCTTCACCGATCACCTGCATGTTAGGCTGTTTTTCAATTAATGATCTAAGCCCATCCCTTACTATTTTGTGGTCGTCAGCTAGAAGTATCTTCACAGCCATTTCAATCCCTTTCCTATAGTAAAACCAGTGGCACGGATACTATAACATCAGTGCCATCACCTGGACAGCTTTTAATTTCCAGGTTTCCCTGCAAATGATTGAGTCTTTCTCTTATATTAAAAAGTCCAAAGCCGCTGTTGCCATGCAGTTTATGTGTGTCGAAGCCGATACCATCGTCTTTGAGCACAATTTGAACCATATTTTGATTTCGACTAAGGCCTACAGCAATATTACGAGCTTTGGCGTGTTTGATGACGTTGTGCATCAATTCCCGGACGATTTGAAACAAAAGAATCTGAAGATCATCGGCCATCGGCTTGGGACTGCTATCATTTTCGAATCTGCATTTGATGCCATGCGAATTCTGCACAGACTCGCATATCCATTCTATGGCCGCTTCTAGCCCGAATTCATACAGAACTGGCGGACTCAGCTCGCATGTCAGAGTGCGGGTATAACGTATGGCGTTTTCCAGATGGCTGCGTATCTCATCGAGTACCGCGTGCGTACCCGGCTGTGACTGTTCCTTTATTACGCCGAGTTTAATCTTGGCAATCGCGAGGTACTGGCCCAGGCCGTCATGGAGTTCTTCAGAAATATGTCTTCTGAGCTTTTCCTCAGCAAGGGAAATCTGGGAACTCATTTTGCGAAGCTGCTGCTGATATTCATTTATCTTTTCTTCGGCGGCCTTCTGCTCGCTTATATCTCGTCCTAGTATTATTGTACCTATGGCTGCCCCTGCCATGTTATGGAGGCGGCGCAGGTTCCAGCACATTACCTTTACCTGTCCCGACCGCGTACTCATTGTGGTTTCATAACTGTCAAGGGGAATGCCGTTTTCAAGCGCCTCGATGGCTGGCTTTACCGAATTTTCGTAATAATCGCTCCTGGGATACAGCAATCGCCAGGGGCGCAATTTTCCAATCATTTCCTCCCGGCTGTAGCCGGTGATGTTTTCGGCTGCCTTGTTCCACAGGATGATCTTGCCATCGGTATCCATGACTGTAAGGAGAATATCCGCGCCGTCGATAACAGTCTGGCGGAACTGACTCAGGGCCGCGATCTCTTCCTGGGCAATCTTATTTTCTGTAACATCGAGAAGAGATAATATAAGCAGTTCGACTTTGCCCTGCTGACTTGAAACCGGAACAAGCGTCCAATCCCAGTATGTAGTACCCTGTGGGCCGATTGCCCTGGCCATTGGTTTGGCAAATGCGCGGTAAGGCAAAGCTGTAGAGAGCACTTTTTGAAAAATACTCTCATTTTCAATATTTGGATAAAGCTGGAAATAGCTCTTGCCGACAAAAAAATCCATATTCTGGGAATGTGCCCTGGCATATTCGGAATTGACTCGTACAAAATTCACGTTTTCGTCGAGAATGGCTACAGGATATGGGGCATGCAGGAAAAAGGCTTCCAGTATTGCGGATTGTTCAATTAAAGCTTCTTGTGCTCTCTTTCTGGAATTGATCTCCTGGTACAATTTTTTGTTGGCGATTTCAAGCTCGCCGGTGCGTTCGGCGACAATCATTTCAAGGTTATAACGATGCTTTCTTAATTCGGCCTCGACACGTTTTTTTTCTGTAATGTCATAAAACATCAGTGCCGTAGCGATATTTTGCCCGATATGGTTCCGCACCGGAATACTGCTTGCGAGTACCGCAAGCGATTTTGAGCCGGAAGTTATCCGAAGTTCGTGATCCCGGACCTCCCTGGCACTGCCGAAGGCATCAAATAAAACACCGGTGCCGCCGGGGCCGGTTTTTTCAATTTTCGCAGCCAGGCATTGCCAGAATTCTGAAAATGTTCTGATTGGGAAAAGCGGCTGGCCAAGAATTTCGGCCATGAGGCGATTGGTCAAAATAATGTTTCCGGTTTCGTTTTGTACAATGGCAACACCTGCTGCCATCTGATCGACAACTGTCTCGAGGAGCAGCCATCTTGATTCGACCTGTGCTTTGGCAAACTCCGCCTCGGTACGCTGTTTATTCAACTGTTCATTGCTTAACCTGAGCCTGGCCTGCTCACTGCTTAGTTCATTTAGAAGATTATCCCGCTGCCGCATGTATGTGAGCCTGTCGGTGACATCATGGACTATTGAATAGAGCAGGTCCTGACCGCAGGCATTTAGAAAACCGCTGTATACTTCAACGTCGCGGATCTGGCCATCGGCAAGCTTGTGGCGAAAGTTGAAGAAATTATGTTTGCTCTGCGCGGCCTTGACCATTTCGGCCCTGACTTGCTCCTGGCCGAGTGTGTTGATATCCCATATTGCCAACTTAAGGAACTGCTCACGGCTGTAACCATAGTATTTTTCTGCAGCCGGGTTTGCGTCTACAATCTTCCCGGACTGGCGATCAATAATGAGCATGCAAATATATTCGTTTTGAAAAACACTGCTGCAGAATGATGTATCCTGTCCACAGTTTTGAAAGGAATCGTTTAAACCGGCTTTCGAGGACGCGAATAAACCAGCGCATGCCTGGCTAAGTTTTAACTTATCTTTCTCGCTGATGTTGTTGAGAAAAGTGCCCGGCTGATTTTTTAGATCCATGCCTCACCGCCTTCAAAACCACCATCTCGGTTTTTCCAAAATGGTGCAAATGGCTCTTTCTGAGCCCCCGCGAGTACAACCCCAATATTTTTTATTGTATAAAACAAAGATTATACAATTATCCTTTTGTATCGGCAAGCAATAAATAATGGATTTTTTTATCTACAACTTTGGCCAGTAGCCGTGATCGAAATGATGTCCCCGCCGTTAATGCCTGTGTATAATATTTTAGCCTTGACGTTAAGGTGCCCAGCGGGTTAAATAGCCCGTCTTTCGCGAGGGTGTAGCTCAGTAGGTAGAGCAACGCACTTTTAATGCGTAGGTCTTGGGTTCGAGCCCCAACACCCTCACTACTTTTAAAAATCCTCTTCTTGGCCATAAAACCCCGCTTTTACCCCTTCCATCGCTGTTTTTGTGCGATTATGAATTCCTGGCTGTGCTTCCTCTAAACCTATGGCTCGAATCCACCCGCGCAAAGGCATCAAATTCTTTGTTGTTTTACCAAAGGCTAATTTAGTTTAACTGCTGAACGAATTGCATCGATCAGAACCTCTGGCGGACCATCCTTGGTGTAGTAAGCAACCGCTCCGGCGGATTTCATCGCAAACTCGATATCCGCAGTAGCATGCATGGATAGCCCGATCACATTTGTTTCTGGAAAATGCTTTGCAATTAGCTTTGCCGCGTCAATGCCGTTGAGTTTAGGCATATTCACGTCCAGCACGACAACATCAGGGCCATGCTCTTTTACTAGTCTTACGGCTTCCTCACCGTCGGATGCCTGCCCTATTACTTCAATGTCTTGCTGCTGACGCAACATAGCACTCAATCCTGCCCGTACAATGTGGTGGTCATCCGCGAGCAGCACCCTAATTTTCTTCCTCTTCGAATTAAATAGATCCTTCTCGTGCTTTGCTAATTTAGGCGCTTTTGTTTCATTTCGTACGGCAGTTTCTGCAAAATCCACGGGGATTTCGATCAAAACGGTTGTCCCATTGCCTGGTTTGCCGTTGATTTTCAGTTCGCCGCCAAGGAGTTCAATACGTTCTTTTATACTGAACAGGCCAAAGCCAGTACCCTTTGATTTGATCTTTTCAGCATCGATTCCTGCCCCTTCATCACTGACTGCAAGGTATAGAAGACCCGCCTTACAGGTCAATTTAAGAGTCGCTGTGGTTACTTTTGCATGCTTTACTACATTGAATAGCATTTCTCTTGCAGCATTAAACACAAAGTGCTTGATTTCCTCAGGGAGTTCATTTTTAATTTCAGGTCTTGATTTGAAATTAATAATCAAAGAATGCTTATCTGCAAACCAAGTGACAAGCCAATTCAGTCCGGACGTTAATCCTGCCTCATTAAGAGCAGGCGGACTAAGTTCGATACTCAGATCTCTGGAACACTGAATTGACTGCTTCAGCAGGTCAGTAATTTCGTCTATTGAATTTGCAATAGTTTGGTCTGTGACAGCAGATTTGAGCATGGATGATTTCAATTTGGCAGCGGCAAGGAGCTGCTGGAGGTGGTCGTGAAGCAGGTGGGCAAGTTTCTTCTTCTCTCTCTGCTCGGCTATTGTAAGTTCGGCGGCCAATGCCCTTAGCTGGTTAGCTCGTCCTTCCGCTATAGCCGTTCCTTCTGCAACCCGCTGTTCCAGTTGTTCGTTTAGCTCCTTAAGTGCCATTTCTGCCTGCTTGCGTGCGGAGATGTCAGCGGAGATACCTGCGAGCATGTATATCTTTCCCTGCGCGTCGCGAAGCGGGAACTTCGTCGTAAGCCATGTAATCGAGCGGCCATTTAGCTGGCTATGTTCCTCGAACTCCATCGGCCTGCCAGCCTCAATGACCTTACGATCGTTTGCCTCGTGCCAGTCTGCGTCGCCGCCGGGCATGAACTCGTGTCGCCTTTTGCCGATCATCTGCTGCGGAGTGGACTTGAGCAACTCTGCCAGGGCGGCATTGGCGATAACAAAGCGTTCATCCAGATCGAAGGCATAGACAATGGCAGGCATGTTATCGATTAAGCTCTGGGTCTGCCTGTGAGCTGCGGCTAGTGCCTCTTCGGCCCGCTTGCGGTCCGTTATATCGGTGAAGATCGCCACGAATTCACCGCGTTTAGGACTATAAGCATAAATCGATAAACACCTGTTTATAGGCTCGAAATTTTCCTCGAATTTTATCTCACTACCCTCAAGTGCGATCCGTCCGTACATGCCGATGTAATCCAGGGCCAGATTTTTAATTTCCGGGAACACCTCGGTTGCTCTGCGACCTTCAATATCCGCCTTGTTGATCCCGACTATACGTTCGTAAGCCTCATTGACCTCCAAAATAATATAGTCAACAGGCGTGCCGCGCTCG
>Ga0208789_1001496_pt1 | contig 12849 bp, 11 predicted proteins | sample Methanotroph_Enr_FD_187368 | JGI IMG/M metagenome (GOLD analysis project Ga0208789, IMG submission 187368) | Enriched soil microbial communities from Old Woman Creek wetland in Ohio, USA - Methanotroph_Enrichment_5 (SPAdes) (version 2) | ecosystem: Environmental > Terrestrial > Soil > Wetlands...
CCTATTATAACCTGCTAAGCCCGATTGTCAACATCATTGGCAACTTTATTTCTTACTGCATCCTACTCTTCCGAGATCACTGCCCCGAAACAACCGCGCATTATACGGACATCGGCGCTAGCGTCAAGCAGTTATCTTTACTCGCGCAAACTTTCTTTTTCCTACCTGATAAACATGCTGGGCACCTAACGAAATCTCCAGCTTTTGATCGGAAACCTTCTCTCCATCAATCTTTACCGCGCCCTGTTTTATCATGCGATTAGCCTCGGACGTGCTCTCCGTTAATCCGGCGTCCTTCAATAGATTCGCTATACCGTAACTTGCGCCGTCAATTTTTAGCTCCAATTCATCCATTTCATCAGGCATCGCGCCGCGTTGAAATCTGGCTTCAAAATTTTCCAACGCCTTGACCGCAGCAGACGCATCATGAAATCTTTCTATAATTTCCTGAGCCAGCTTTACTTTGTAATTCCTGGGATTTGCACCTTGCCTGCATTCCTCCGCCCACATACTTATTTCAGTCATGGGCCGGAAACTCAACAATTCAAAATAGCGCCACATCAATTCATCAGATATGGACATGAGCTTCCCGAACATATCATCAGCAGAATCCGCTATGCCGACATAATTATTCAACGACTTGGACATTTTTTGTACGCCGTCCAGCCCTTCCAAAATAGGCATGGTCATTACTACCTGAGGCTTTTGCCCAAAGGCTTCTTGCAGCTGCCGCCCAACCAGCAAGTTAAACTTTTGATCAGTGCCACCTAATTCCACATCGGCTTTCATCGCCACCGAATCGTATCCCTGAATTAAAGGATACAAGAATTCATGTATCGCAATAGGCTGCCCACCTTTAAAGCGCTTACTGAAATCATCCCGCTCCAGCATCCTGGCTACGGTATGCTTTGCGGCCAATTGAATCAAGTCTGCCGGAGACATTGCATTCATCCAGCTTGAATTAAACATCACCAGTGTTTTAGTCGGATCCAGAATTTTAAAAATCTGCTCCTCGTAGGTTCTTGCATTGTCAATAACCTCATCCCGAGTCAAAGGCTTGCGCGTTACGTTTTTGCCTGTTGGATCACCTATCATTCCGGTAAAATCGCCAATCAGAAACAGCACCTCGTGCCCCAAGTCCTGGAATTGTTTCAACTTGTTAATCAAAACCGTATGCCCCAAATGCAAATCAGGGGCGGTTGGATCAAAGCCCGCCTTAATACGAAGAGGCCGTCCCTCTTCCAGCTTTTTAATTAATTCTTGTTTGACTAAAACCTCATCAGTCCCTCTAAGAAGGTGCTCCAATACGTCCTCTTGCAATGTCTTTCTCCAAATATCTACAAATAATTCATTATAGAATTAATAACCAACTCACTGAATAAAAACTTTGTGGAGCCTAAAATTGGTAAAAACCTTTAAAACCGCTTAAAATGTAATTATAAATCAGTCAAATTATTTATAATCTACGTAAATTTCAATTACTTAGCATAGCCTAGTGAAAAATAAAATCTACACCTCATTGCTTTTTGGAATTTGCGCAGCCTTTTCAGTAACCGGTCACACGCAGACAAAACCGGCAGCTAAAAACGCAACAGCCAAGACTATTTCTACCGCCACTCACTCAAAAAGCACAAAGCCTGTTAATAAGAAAAACCCCGAAACCGCCGTCGTTAAAACCAAGGCTACCGACAAAAAAACACCTGCCACAGCGAAGACCACCGATAAAAAAGTTCCCATTACCGCAACCAAACAAACTGCGCAAAAAAAATCCGTCGCTGCACCTAAATCTACGGAAAAAACAGCAGTCATTGTTTCTGCTCAGCCAAATAACAAAAAAACATCTGTTGCAAGTTCTAAATCTGTAACAAAAAAACAAGCCGTCGCCGCTGCCACACTGAAAAACAACAAACAATCCATTGACTCAACCAAGTCGGACCACAAAAAACACCCTGTTGCTTCTTCCGAACCGACTGGCAGAAGACATACCATTATTTCTTCAAAATCGATCAAATCCGTATCAATATTACCCCGCCACAAGACGCCGCAAAATAATCTGGATTTGGACCTGGATAATACCGAATCGGATCAAATCATCCACACTAATAACGATCAACAATACCATCCAGTCATGCTGGATCATCCGCAAAACACTACGGTTAACACGGCCCATGTATCCATAGAAACTTCTCTATTTCTAGATGGACTCGAGGGCGGCTTATCAAAAGAGTTGATTCTGCAACTTACCGAAATTTTTGCGTGGGACATTGATTTCGCGACCAATCTGCGCCCCGGCGACCAGTTCACGATTGTTTACGGCAAGAAAATGGTTGACGGCAAAGAAACGGACAGCGACGAAATCCTTGCCGCCGAGTTTATTAACCAAGGATCGCCACACACCGCCGTCAGATACATAAATGAGTCAGGCACCAGCTATTACACGCCTGACGGACAATCCATGCAAAGAGCTTTTTTAACCACGCCGGTCGACTTTATAAAGATCAGCTCCCCTTTTGACACACACCGCAAGCACCCCATCCTTAATCGAATTCGTGCACACAAGGGCGTTGATTATGCCGCAAGAACCGGTACGCCTGTAAAAACAACCGGAGACGGAATTGTTACCTTCTGCGGTCGCAATGGCGCTTATGGACAAGTGGTCATTATTCAACATAATGATCACTACGAAACGCTTTATGCACATATGTCTAATTTTAAACAAGGCTTAACCGTCAACGATCACGTCAAACAAGGCGACGTTATAGGCTATGTCGGCCAAACTGGATTGGCCACTGGCCCCCACTTGCATTACGAGTTTCATGTCGATGGAATTTATCGCGACCCGGAGACGGTCAAAATACCGCATTCAATGCCTATCAGTAACTCATTACTGGCTGACTTCAAAGCTCAAACCCAGCCGTACTATACCCAACTTATGCAGGTCAAAGCCAAAAGCTTATTAGCAAAAACCCCATCGGCAATTACCCTGCCTCCTGCATTGATGCAGCCATCCCATTACGATTAAGCCAAACCGATGCCTAAGCTTTATATCGGACTCATGTCCGGCACCAGTCTGGATGGCATTGACGCGGCTTTGGTTGATTTTACTGACGACAAAGTGCGGCTTGTCGGGTTTGAATACCTGCCCTTCCCCGGCGAAATTCAAAACACCCTCCAACGACTTAGCAAACCTGACTCGCTAATCTCGCTCAAAGAATACGGCGCCATGGATGCCAGACTCGGTCATTTATTTGCAGATATTGTTAATACATTACTTGCTAAAGCTGGCATTCCTGCTGCATCGGTCAACGCCATCGGCAGCCACGGCTTAACCGTTTACCATGCGCCCGACATTAAATTCCCTTTTTCCCTGCAAATCGGCGACCCCAACGTGATTGCCGAAAAAACCGGCATCACTACCGTGGCCGATTTCAGACGCCGGGATATTGCAGCCAAAGGCCAAGGCGCGCCACTGGTTCCGGCCTTTCATCACGCCGTGTTCCGGCATCCGGATGAACACCGCTGCATCGTCAATATCGGCGGCATCGCCAATATCACCGTATTGCCCAAGCACCGGACCGCAGAAATCATTGGCTTTGATACCGGCCCCGGCAACACCTTGATGGATCTATGGATCAAGCTGCAACGAAACCAATCGTATGATAAAAACGGTGCCTGGGCCAAAACCGGCAACATCGATCATGACTTGGTGGATCTTTTAACACAAGACCCTTATTTCACTGCCGCCCCGCCCAAAAGTACCGGCAAGGAGTATTTTTCGCTCCCCTGGGTTTACCAATATTTCGACGCGTTTAGTTACAAGGCCGAAGACGTACAAGCCAGCTTATGTTTTTTAACGGCGATTACGATTTGCGATGCGATCAAAAAACACGCACCGGCTACCGAGCGGGTATTGATTTGCGGCGGCGGCATCCACAGTGCCTATTTACTGGAGCTTATCCAACAAAGCATGGAATGCCCTGTCGAATCGACTGAACAATACGGAGCCCATCCCGATCATGTTGAAGCGATGGCTTTTGCGTGGTTAGCCAGACAAACCATGAATAACCTGCCGGGCAATCTTAAAGAAGTCACAGGAGCAGTTAACTCCGTCACTCTTGGGGGAATTTATCAGGGAAACAAAAAGGGCGACATCCTGTCGCCCGTCGAGGGGGAGAGACTATAAATCAGCTATGCTGAAAAAGAAGATCCGCAACCGCAAGTCGTAGTCGCGTTGGGATTACGGATTACAAACTGGGCGCCCGACAAATCTTCCTTGTAGTCGATTTCTGCGCCGGTTAAATATTGAATGCTCATTGCATCAATCAACACCGTGACACCGCCGTTTTCAACACAGGTATCATCTTCATTGACTTCCTCATCAAACGTAAAGCCGTATTGAAAGCCCGAACAACCGCCGCCTGAAACATAAACCCTCAGCTTCAGATTATCATTACCTTCTTCGGCGATTAATTCACCCACCTTGGAAGCGGCGCTATCAGTAAAAACTATCGGATTTGACATAGATTAATCACTATAAAAAATGGAGTTAAATAAATTATGACTATACCCAGCATTTTAGTCAAGAATTATGGATAAAGGGCGATTATCTTTAACCCTGAGCTTTCCTGTAGCCCAAACATCAGGTTCATATTTTGCACCGCCTGCCCGGCCGCACCCTTAACCAGGTTATCAATCACCGACAACACTACGATAGTTTGACCGCCCTGCGGCCGATGAATCGAAATCTGGCAGTTATTGCTGCCCCGTACATTCCGGGTATCGGGATGCGAGCCTTGCGGCAACACATCGACAAACGCCTCATCAGCATATCTTTTTTCATACAAAGCCTGCACATCATCCAGGTTGCCATGCGCCTGACCGTATAAAGTAGCGTGTATACCCCGAATCATCGGCGTCAAATGCGGCACAAAGGTCAGTCCAACAGATTTTCCGGCCGCTAACTCAAGTCCCTGGGTAATTTCCGGCAAATGCCGATGACCACCAACCGCATAAGCTTTAAAACTCTCTCCGGTTTCGCTCATTAAGGTCGCCAGCTCCGCCTTGCGCCCTGCCCCGCTGACACCGGATTTAACATCGGCGATCAAATGTTTAACATCGATCAGATCGTTTTCCAGCAATGGTAAAAACCCCAACTGCACGGCAGTCGGATAGCAACCGGGGCACGCGATTAAATTACTCTGTTTAATCGCCTCACGATTCACTTCCGGCAAACCGTAAACCGCCTCGGCGATTAAATCGGGACAGGCATGCTCCATGCCGTACCACTTGCTCCAGTCATTCGCATCTTTCAACCTGAAATCAGCGGACAGGTCGATCACCTTGACGCCACGCGCCAACAACTGTTCCGCCATCAGCATCGCCGTACCATTCGGCGTCGCAAAAAACACCACATCGCATTCGGCCAAGGTTTCAACTTCGGGCAAGCTAAATACGGCATCGATGGAACCCCGCAAGCTGGGATAAAGCGCATCCACCCTAAGCCCCGCATCGGCGCGCGAAGTGACGACCGACACCTCAACATCCGAATGCAAAGCCAAAATCCGCAATAGCTCAACGCCGGTGTACCCGGTTCCGCCCACAATACCTGCACGAATCATCTGTTTTATCCTACCCACACAATTGTTTATGAAAATAACTGGGGCATATGATAACCGCAACTTGGATTATTGACGATGCTGAAGCTATAACCCTTTCTGAATAGATGCTTGCAATTGGAATTAACACTAGCAAAGCGCATGCCTGCTCAGTCCTGAGAGATTTTTCGCTCCGCTAACTGTATAGGCGCATCCTCACCAACGGCGATAGGCGCTCCTTCCGACCAAAGCACCGCATATTGTCCCAATCGCCGCTTGCGATCCAGCGTCTTTGTAACAGCTTGTCGCAGACAGTCGAGCATCGCTTGTGTTTCCGGACTAGGGATTGGAGGCGTTTGAATACTCATGGCTGAGCCTCTTGTTGCAAAAGTTGAAAAAATTCGTGATGAAACACCAGCCGCTGCTCAGCGTTGGAACGGTGTCGTATTTCATGAAACAAAATGTCTGGTCAGCCAATGGAGAAAATAGCTGAAAAAGATTGCGCAAGCTACGCGGAAAACGTCGGGCAATATCATCTGTGGGAATATCATGCCCGCCGTGGGCGACGCGCTCGGCCACACGCAAGCGTGACATTTCCGCATTGGGCAAGGCCAAGTAAATCAACTCTACCCTCCATCCATCGGCTTGCAATCGACGTATCAGCTTGAGGTAGCTTCGTCCAGCGAGAGTAGTTTCAAACGCAAAATCTTGTCTGGCAGCAATGCGCTCTTCGATCTCATGCAAAAACAAACGGCTAGCCGCCAACAATTGCTGATCAGGCGCTAGCGGTGAAAGACCTGCTGCAATCAGGTCGGCATTGATGAAATGACGGCAAAGGGCGACCTTCGGCAGGTATTCCAGCGCAAAAGTGGTTTTTCCCGCACCATTCGGTCCGGCGATAATCCAGCAGGTTGGCATTAGCTCACTTCCAGTACAACATTCATATTAACCAGCTCCAAATTCCAATTCATACTTAATGGTACGCAATGCCGTACCCTACATAACTAGCTAACATCTATCTTTGCAATATACTGATTAATTAATGGGATACTTAAAAAATGTCCATTTGCAAACGCAGTAGCCATTGCACAAATCAGTTTAATCATTGGCGGTATTGCTGAAAACCTTGTAAATAACTTACACAGTAGCATGGCGAACACGAGTTCTGCTTGAACGCCATCATTACATTGCATGGAAACATAACAACAAGCATTGAATACTCTTTCGGCGTAACCGTTATTTCTCGGATTATTTAGCCTCAAACCTCTTAAAATTTCACCCTTCATACAAGCATTTCCCAGTACGGGAGCCAACAGGCGAGACAAAGTTTCAACCGCAACATTCGTATCTGTAAAAGCCTTTGGGTATAGATAAATTATTTTTGCCAAAAAGTAATGGGCATGTTCATCATCTGAAGAGCTTAATAAGCTTAAGTCCCGAAATGTAAGCGCATATGGAAAACATTCCATTGCATGTAAATACAAACCCTCTTTTTTCTGCTCAAAACTTAATGTACTGCCCAACTCGGTAAATAATTTAAAGGAATCCACTATTTTCCAACCTGATGTGTGGAAAAGATGCGCCAACATTCCATCAGTACACAACCAGGGAATATCGTTACTTATAGATAACTTAATACTGGAATAGACTGAATCATCAACTGCGTCATAAATTCGAAGAATTAACGGCGGCATATCGACCAATGTCGGAGTAATAATTTCAGATTCAGTGATAATCAAATTAAGGGCATCCTGAATTTGACGATGTTGATTGGATTGCTTTATGTCTTCAGCCGTTACCCGCCATAGTCCGCCGCCTGGTCTAACTCCCATTGTTAAATAGTCTTCACGATTTATTTCTTTTAACCACTGTTCAACAAAATATTTTGTCTCCTGAGTGATAACGAAGCGTATTGATGATTTTGTAATTCCAAATGCCAAACCCGTCAAGGCTAAATATGCAATGGTATATACATCTAATATGGCTTTTGCCGGAGAGTTTTCACCAAAGTTGGGTAATTGGTATTTAGTGTAATTCTTTGTTGACCACAGTGTTAATGCGGCTTTAACAGGATCATTTCTGTGCAAAGAATGCCCCTTAAAAGCTATAGGAATATCAGGATTATTGAGGATCTCATCATTCTGATTGTTTTGGATCCTCAAAAATTTTTCTTCAAAAAATGCCAACATTTCATCTGGATCAGCTGGCACTTGGAAGGCATAAAAACAATCGCTGCCATCATTCTGTATTTGTCGTAGTTCCAATGAAATGCGAAAAGCGGCAACATAAGCGGGCAGGCGTTCAATTAATTTATAATCGTGCATACCCTTCTGTTTTATTTCGCCAACCTCCATGTTGTTAAGAAAAATTCCTAAGGGAGAATTTATATCCAAAAAGCAATGATGTTTTGGCGTTGAGTTATCAATCAGTAATTTGGTCATTTGAACATTGTCTACGGTATAGACAACGCCAACAACACAATCACCAACTCTTTCAGAGCCCACCAAATCCTTAGTGTCATGTATTGTCAGATTAAAATTAAAATCGCTCATTGCTTTTGCACAAGCATCGGGATTTTCAACAAACCAAGAAAGGATAATTCTTTCAGCCCGATTAAAATCTCCTATTTTGGCAATTTCAACTAAGAGCGTAAGCCCAATATTTGACTTTTTCGATAACACCTCATCGGGTACACGTTGCAAAACAGAAAGCACAGTTTCATCGGAACTCTCAAGTTTTCTATGCAACCGTACAAGACAATACCAGGCATTCAATGAATAACAATCAAACTCTAGCGCTTTTTCGATGGATTGTATTGCTTCTGTATAGTCAGCTAATTGTTCAAGTGTATTGCCTTGAATTATCCATAATTCACTATCCCATTCACTCTCGTTAATCTCTCTTAAAATCGCTGCAAGCGTCGCCGTTTGGTCACTGAATAACAAAGAGTTTAGATAGCTCTTAACTATAGGCGAAGCCCATAGGTCGGACGCAGGCAACAACGGCTTAACTAAGTCGCATACAATCAAAGAAAGCTCTGGGTGTAGCAGTAAATTTTCAGCCAGTTCATTCAATATAAAAGGATTTAGTGCTGCCAAATTTTCTTGGTAGGTATTAAGAAATTTCTCAGCTTGATCTCTTATATCTTCAATTGCTATCCGATTATTTTTGTCGGGTAAGGCAATAAGACTAAGTTGTAAATTGCGAAAATCGGATTCTAATTTATCTTCGCCAACAACTACGCCGCCTGATTTCCCCCATTGACTGATTTTATTGATTTCAAAATCTCTTAAAATAATGAACTTATCGCTGGATATTTCTTTTGATGAGGCAAGTTCATTTAATAGCTGCTCACGATATTCCTTATCTTGATTAGCTTTAACATAGTCGCGTACAAAGCCATCTATAATTTTTGACGAATCTTTTTTATAAATATTATGGAGTTGCGCTGCTACTTCAGGGTGCTGCTTTTCTATTTCATCAACATACTTCCAGCAAACATCCATCAATTCTTTGTGGTCGCCAAGAACATACTGCAAGCTAGGAGCAGCGACATTAAACAGCCGTTTGTCCTGTCCGTTCGACTCATTAATCAACGAAACGATTTCTTCAATTAGTTCGATAAGCTCGGCTTTTAATGTTGCCGTAATCGTCCAGAAATATGTTCCAAGTAATTTTTCATTTAAAAGTGCTGTCCCTTTTGCAAAGAGAACTAAAACTTTGCTATTGAATGAAGGGAATCTTTCATTTAACCGATTGGCAATCTTTACGGCCAATGGCCAATTTTCAGTTCTGAAAAAACCACGGACGAGGCCATTAAGATCACTTTCGCTCAGATTGATTTTATTTTTCTCATAAGCGCATTCCAATTCATCTGCGGTTGCGACAAGTTCATAAAATGCTTCTTGAGAATAAGGGCCGGGCTGATCAATTTGAAGATAACGTTCTCTTGCATCATCAGTTCGATTACTTTCTGCCTCTAATCGAATCAATGTTGCTAGGCATAAATCGCGGGTTAAGTTGTCGGATGGTGTTTTAAGAAATGTAATGAGCGAATTAAAGAGATCCTTTTTGCCTTTATCTTCCAGCAAATTTAGGTGAAACGAAAGTCCGTCTAGGATAATTTCGCTATTTGCATCCAGTTTACTTTGAGCTTTGATCGTTTCTAATCGAATTTTGGCTGAATGCAGATTTTTTTCGCGGATGTCAGAGAGTATTAGTTCAATAGGCCTTTGAAGTTCTTCAGGAGCGATGCTCTGATACAGATTTACAATTTTATCTCCGTTAATGTTATCACCTGGCCCGCTATGGTTCTGATAAGTGATATTTAGCTCTATTAAACTCATAATTTATCGTCTCCGATGAATTACTTTGTCTCTGCCTACATTATCACCACTGCCACTGTGAGACTGAATAATGGTATTGCCTTCTGATATTGGCTTTATATTTTCAAGCAGCGAAATTAATTCAGTCGAGGAGAGTATTTTCCTTTCAATCGCCGATTCACTCATTTCGTCAGTTAAACTCAGTTTATTGAGCTCGCCGGTAAGCATCGATAACGAGGAATCATCAATAATCCATTCTTTTAATCGGTCTTTAAGATTGTCTGTAGTCAATAGCACCCCACATTTAAGTACGTCGTAAGCGATGCCGGACAAAATGGTTGAAGTTAAAAAATCCATAAAATTTTCATCCCGTAAAAAACATTTGTTGTTGGGGCAAAACCTTGTATTTCAAGAGCTAGAGGATCATAGGTGCGACCAAATAACGTGCGGCACATCAATCGTGAAAGATGAATTTGTTCCTCAGTCGTGCTCAGGTCAGGGTAACAGCATTGTCCCCGTTGCCTCTCCCACTCCTTCGGCAATACGATTTTCCGCAACGACGGTTGAATTCAACAGCCTCCACGGGGTAAATAATTCCGTTTAAATCGTCGAATCCGTGTTCCATTATTTAAGTTAGCATCTCAATAACTGAAGCATATAATAACCGCAACCCAGCTTATTGACGATGTTGTAACTATGCCGTTTCCCGAACAAATGACCGCCATTGAAATTGACAACGGTGTTTTAAAACCGGTTCAACGTACCATCCCAACGCCATCGATCACTCAAGTATTAATTAAGGTCGCTGCCGCCGGTGTCAATCGACCCGATGTCATGCAGCGCAAAGGCCTGTATCCGCCTCCGCCAGGCGCATCCGAAATTCCGGGACTTGAAGTTGCCGGAACCATCGTGGCATTGGGCGACAACATCGATCATTTAAATATAGGTGACAAGGTCTGCGCTTTAGTGACCGGCGGCGGTTATGCCGAATATTGTCTCGCCTCGGCGGCGTTATGTCTGCCCGTACCAAAAAGCTTATCGTTTACCCAAGCCGCCGCATTACCGGAAACTTTTTTCACGGTCTGGAGCAATGTTTTCGACCGCGCCCAGTTGCAACCCGACGAAACGCTGTTGGTGCATGGCGGCACCAGCGGCATCGGCACGACTGCGATACAATTGGCCAAAGCTTTCAACGCCAAAATCATCGTCACCGCGGGCTCAAAAGCCAAATGCGAGTTCTGTCTGCAACTTGGCGCCGATGCCGCGATCAACTACCAGGAACAGGATTTTGTCGACGAAATAAAACGCCTTACCGACAGCCAAGGCGTTGATGTTATCCTGGACATGATCGGCGGCGACTATTTCCCGCGCAACCTAAAATGCATGGCCGACGATGCCCGACTGGTGCAGATTGCCATTCAAAACGGCCCGAAAGCCGAAATAAACCTGCTGCCCGTGATGCTTAAACGGCTCACCATCACTGGCTCGACCTTAAGAGCCAGGGACGATGCTTTTAAAGCCGCAATCGCCAAGCAGTTGCTTGAAAAGGTCTGGCCTTTATTAGCATCAGGCCAAATCAAACCGGTTATCCATTCAACTTTTGCACTCAGCGATGCCGCAAAAGCCCATCAACTCATGGAAAGCAGCCAACACATCGGCAAAATCATCTTAACGGTATAAAACTATGACTTACTCAACGCTCGTTTCCACACAGACACTCCATCAACAAATCAACAATCCCGACTGGATCATCGTTGACTGCCGCTTTTCATTAGCCGATACCAAGGCCGGTGCCAAAGCCTACCGACACGGACACCTCCCCAATGCCCGCTATGCCCATTTAGATAAAGACTTGTCCTCAGCAATCACCGACTTTACCGGCCGTCACCCTTTGCCGAACTTCGCTTTATTGGCAAAAAAACTGGGCGACTGGGGCATATCCAATGCAAGCCAGGTGGTTGCTTATGATGACGCGGGCGGCGCTTTTGCCGGCCGACTATGGTGGTTATTGCGTTCTATGGGACATGACAAAGTTGCGGTATTGGATGGCGGCATCAAACAATGGCAAAAACAAGGGCTTCCCGTCACCACAGCTCTACCCAGAGTTAAGTCCGCCACGTTCAGGCCGTACCTGAATGAAGCCGCATGGCTTAATGCCGTACAAGTGCAAAACAGTCTGGCTCAAAAAACCATTTGCCTGATCGACGCCAGAACACCCGAACGCTATCGCGGAAAACAAGAACCTATCGACCCGGTTGCAGGCCATATTCCCGGTGCATTAAACAGAGCCTTCCAATTAAACCTGGACAGCAACGGCTTGTTTTTATCGGCGGAACAACTGCGCGATCAGTTTAAACAGCTTATCGGCGCTACCAAACCCGAACAAGTCGTTCATTATTGCGGTTCCGGCGTCACCGCCTGCCATAACCTGCTGGCGATGGAGCATGCGGGGTTAACCGGCTCCAAGCTTTATGCGGGATCGTGGAGCGATTGGATCAGGAATAAAAACCGGACGGTTGCGAAAGGCTGATCCTTAGTTAAGACCATGGCTGATACGTCACGATTGTTTTTTGCCTTATGGCCCGATGATGAAACCCGGCAAGCGCTGGCAAGTTTGAGTCGGTCCATCGCGGCCAAAGGATTCAAATGGGTGCAGTTGCACAATCTCCATGTGACCTTGGTATTTTTGGGGCAGGTTGACCAAGATGCTGAATCCTTGATTAAGGAGTCGGTCACCGGTATCGCTGTGCCGCCTTTTGAGCTGACCTTCGATAGCTTAAGCTATTGGAGTAGGCCCAGGATTTTATGCCTGACTTGCCAGCAAGCTACGCCGGAGGCGGCGGCAATGTTGGCAATCGCCCTGGAGACGGCAGCCGCAAACTGCGGCCTGCAAACCGACACCCGGCCTTATACCCCCCACATCACCCTGG
>Ga0208789_1001497_pt1 | contig 12847 bp, 7 predicted proteins | sample Methanotroph_Enr_FD_187368 | JGI IMG/M metagenome (GOLD analysis project Ga0208789, IMG submission 187368) | Enriched soil microbial communities from Old Woman Creek wetland in Ohio, USA - Methanotroph_Enrichment_5 (SPAdes) (version 2) | ecosystem: Environmental > Terrestrial > Soil > Wetlands...
TGCTTCGTTCATCCAGGTGGGCGAATCCATGCAAGACCCGGCCAAGTATTACCAGAATAACGTCGTCAATACGCTCAACCTGCTCAACGCAATGTGTGCGCATGGCGTTGATAAATTCATTTTCTCCTCCACCGCCGCGATCTTTGGCGAACCGGAATATACCCCAATCGATGAAGCGCATCCCAAGCGGCCTATCAACCCTTACGGTTGGAGCAAGCTGATGGTTGAACAGGCATTAGCGGATTATGACCGCGCTTACGGTTTAAAATCCGTTTGCTTGCGCTACTTCAATGCCGCCGGCGCACACCCGGACGGCTTGCTTGGCGAGCGGCACGACCCCGAAACGCATCTGATTCCACTGGTGCTGCAAGCCGCCTCCGGCCGCCGGCCGAACATCACCGTTTTCGGACGCGATTACGATACCCCGGACGGCACCTGCATCCGCGATTACATCCATATCCTTGATCTGGCCGAAGCGCATTGGCTAGCCTTGCAATACCTGCAATCATCGGGAGAATCCAACGCATTCAACCTGGGCAACGGCAACGGCTATTCCGTCGAAAGCGTTATCCAGGCAGCCAGACGCATCACCGGGAAGCCCATCCCGGTACAGGAAGGCCTACGCCGCTTAGGCGACCCTGCCCGCTTAGTGGCCAATGCAACTAAGATAAAACAGGAATTGGGCTGGAAACCTGCTTATGCCGACCTGGATGCCATAGTGACACACGCTTGGCAGTGGGAAAAACAACACGCCTAGATTTGCAAAGGCGTCGTGAGCGACGCCTGAATTTTGCCGAAATTTACGCTGCTGTCCCACCTTTTAGCTCCACAGCCTCCCCCAATAAAGCGTGCATCTCTTGCTTTTTAATCGCCTTGTGGCGTTTATATTTTTACCTCAAAAATCCTACAAACCGGCATATGCCCTGCCCTCTTCAAAAACCAACCTGCCAACCCAAATCAACGTTTCTCAGCTTGTCACATTACGGTAACAAACCCGTAACATTCACGTAATGAATTTGTCATATTCTGATTGGAAATTACTTATCCTATTTGTCGGAATATTACATGTCGAACTTGCATAATGAACTCACAAAAATTATCAATGGCAAGCAATTAACACCGCATTTTCAGCCGATTGTTTCTTTGTCCCAAAAGAAAATCATGGGCTACGAAGCCTTAATCAGAGGCCCCTCCGACAGCCCGCTGCACAGTCCGTTTAACTTATTCGATACGGCCGAGCGTTTTGATTTAAGCACAAAACTCGAATACATTTGCCGGGAAGTCACTTTAAGACGCTACGCCAGCCTGGATCTCAAAGAGAAACTATTTGTTAACGTAAGCCCTTCGGTACTGTTACAGCCGGACTTCAAAAAAGGCGAAACACTTAAGCTCCTCGACCAGTTCGGCATCGATCCGCGACGCATTGTTATTGAATTAACGGAACACCAACCGACCGATGACTTCCAATTAATGCTTGAAGCTGTCACCCATTACAGAAGAATGGGCTTCGAAATAGCGATTGACGATCTAGGCGCCGGCTACTCGGGATTACGGCTCTGGTCGGAGTTACAACCTGAATATGTCAAAATTGACATGCACTTTATTCAAGGCATCCATAACGACCCGGTCAAACTGAACTTTGTTCGATCCATTCAAAATATTGCCAGCTCGCTCAATTGCAATGTCATAGCTGAAGGCATCGAAACTGAAGATGAATATAAAGCGGTAGAGCAACTGGGGATTACCCATGCACAGGGCTATTATTTCGCCCGGCCGACGGCTATCCCTTTAGAAAAAATCGCCAAGTCATTATTTATTGCCAGCAGCCAGCCAACTCAATTTAACGCTATAAAAGCCGCTCATATCGCTAAATTCATAACCCCTGTTTCGGCAGAAACCGCTATCAGCGATGTCATGAATTTGTTTCATAGCGACAGCGACTTAACGATTCTGCCTTTGGTCGATAACAACGAGGCTTCCGGTATTATTTTTCGCGACCACTTCCTGTTCAAATTATTTTCCAGTCGCTACGGCATAGAGTTGTATGGGAAAAAACCCATAAAATCGTTCATCGAAACAACGCCGTTAAGTTTCGACCAAAACACGCCCATTGAATTAGTCAGTAAGCAACTGACCTCAAGCATGCGCAATGATCAGGCTTTTATTATTACCGATGGCGGGGAATATACAGGCATAGGCACAATCCTGAATTTACTTGAAGAAATTACCCGTCAGCAAATCCATAATGCCAAGCACGCCAACCCTCTTACCCTATTGCCGGGCAGCGTCCCCATCAATGACCAGATCAACCAACTGCTGGCCGCCAAAACCCCTTTCAGTTTCGGCTACTTCGACCTTGATCACTTCAAACCTTTTAATGACGTATATGGCTACAGTGCCGGCGACGATATTATTAAAGCGGTTGCCAATACACTGACCCAGCACATTCCCGCAGAGAGCGGCTTTGTCGGTCACATAGGCGGAGATGATTTTATCGTCATTTTCTTAGGGAATGACTGGTTATCCTGCTGTGAAAACATCCTGCATGCCTTTGAAAAGACTGTCCCCAACTATTACAAAGATGGGGATATAAAAACAGGCGGGATTCACACTGAAAACAGGGCAGGAGAAAAATGCTTTTTTCCCATGACAAGCCTGTCAGTTGGGCTCGTAGACCCCGATTCAACCAGCCAATGCCAATCTCATGTCGATATCGCCGACTTGGCATCCGAAGCAAAAAAACACGCCAAAAAGATTGAGGGGAACAGCTTCTTTATTAATCGTCGAGTAGCTGACAAAAACCAAGAAAATTTTCGAAGCTTTGCGCATAAATCCGGCGCAAAACTACATGCCGTCAATTAATCTTTATAAATATGTCTTGATTTTGAAATAACGGGATAACTGACAAAAACATAGCGCTCCAGGCTCTATCCTGTTCATAAAAATGACTTTTCCGGAATCATTATTAACATGAATTATTTTCAATAGACCAAAATCCGGATAGTGGAAATATTTATGTCACCTTAAAGAAATATCCACGTCATAAAAATCCTCTATCCTGTTCAGAATAATGACTTTTCTGAAATTGTTATTATTAATATGCATTATTTTTCAATAGACCTAATCCTAATATGACAATTAAAAACATCTCGAAGCTAGTCAGCTTGACACTTGCCGTTATTATTATTGGTTTCGCGGTTGCTGTGAGTTGGTCGTTAAATCACCTAAATCAGGCTTTTGCATCGGTCGAATTTTTTGGGCAGCAAAAAGACAAAATTTTTACCCAGGTCAGTCAGCCGATGTTAAATTATTTGCTCACGGGTGAAGCCACCATACTCGGTGATGTTGAGAAAACTCTCAATCAACTCAAAACTGAAGTTGAGGGCCGAGCTAACCTATCAACCTCATTACAGGCGCCGTTTGTTGCGCTTATCGATGACTTGCAACAAAACACTATGCTTGAACTTAGGGGCGCAGGCAAGCTGGCTGACCCACAAACGCTACTGATAAATAATGAGAAACAGTTGTCTCAGCACCTGCAAAAACTGTTGTCATACGTTAAAGAAGCAAAAAGTGCTGCTCAACCGAAAAAACAGCTTTATTTGAAGTTAGTCGGTGACTCTCAGGCTGCACTTATAAACCTCGCAAGAGCGCGGCAAAGTTTTTTTACCTCCCGCAAACAAATGTCGCCGGATAATATTAACCGACCGCTACAAGAGCTAATTGTTTTGGCTGGCGAATTAAAAAAATTGCCTTTGCTTGGTGTTATGAAACAAGAATCAGCAGCCGATGACGCTTTGAGCTTCGGTGAAAAGACAGAAACAAAACAGCCCGAAGACAAAGCGGTTGAGCCGATCAGCGAAATCCCGTCATTACTGCAACACTATAGTAAGGATATGGAAGTGGCTCTGAAAGTTGCTCAGGATAAAGTGACTGGTCAGACAAAGGTTAATCAGCAAATCAGCAATCTCCAACAGCGGTTGCTGACGCTGGAATCTGAACTCACCAGCGAATACCAGCACTACGAACACTTAACGTTCATTATCATGGCGGCATGTTCGTTATTGATAATTTCAGCGGTATTGATCTGTATTTTCGGCGGAGCGCGTATTTTACGCAGAGTATCGGGTCTGGAATCGACTATGTCAAAAATTGCGCATACCCACGATTTATCCCTGCGAGCCGAAGCTTTGCACAATGATGAAATCGGTAGCATGGCGCGATCTTTCAATTCGATGGTTGAGCAACTACAGGAGTCATCGAAGCTGCTCAAAAAGAAGATCAATGACATACAGACAATGCTTCAAAATATGCCGCAAGGTTTGCTTAGCTTTGATGCTCTAAACAAGGTCAACCCTGAATATTCAGCTCATTTGGAAAAAATACTGGAGACTGATCAGATTGCCGGAAATTGCTTAATCAAACTGGTTTTTGAAGACTCTAATTTAGGTACGGACGCCATTTCGCAAATTTCAGCCGTCTCTGGCGCCTGTGTTGGAGAAGACGCCATGAATTTCGAGTTCAACCAACATTTGCTGGTTAATGAAATCGAGAAAGAAATGCCGAACGGTTCAAAGAAAGCCCTTGATTTAAATTGGGCGCCGGTGGTTAACGAGTTTGATGTGGTGGAGCAAATACTGCTATGTCTGCGGGATGTAACTGAGTTGCGCAAATTGAGCGCTGAATCTGCAGAGCAAAAACGCGAATTAGAAATCATCGGGGAAATTTTGGCTGTCAATCATGAAAAATTTCACCAGTTCATCTCTTCAACCAAAAGCTATAAGGCAGAAATTGAAGACATCATTCGTGATAATCCGAACGGCGGTTTGGATGCGATTAACGCTATGTTTAGGAATATGCACACCATCAAAGGAAATGCCAGGACTTTTGGCTTGAAGAATCTAACCGATCTGGTTCATAGCATTGAATCAATTTATGCTGAAATGCGCCAACCAAATTCCACTGTTGAATGGGATCAAACGCGCTTGCTGGATGATATAGCGAAGCTGCGCCAGTTGGTTGACCATTACGCCAAAACCAATGAAGTCAGCCTTGGCCGTAAAGGCCCCGGTCGCAGAGGCGATGTCGAGAAATACCTGATGGTTGAGCATAAGCAAATTCAGGAAGCCATCAATTTACTGGAAAAGGTCAGTCATTCCAACATTCACGATTTGATTGAAACAAAAAGTATTGTGCAAAGGACGCTAAGGCTGCTTGGAACGGAACCGCTTGATGCCGTGTTCTCTTCGATTGTTGAATCCTTACCGGCATTGGCGCAAAGCTTAGGCAAACAAGAGCCTGAAGTTTCAATAAACAACGGGAATCTACAGATAAAAATCCAAAGCATTGGTGTGGTCAAAGACATTTTCACCCATTTATTCAGAAATTGCGTTGACCATGGATTAGAAATGCCTGCTGATCGTTTGGCTAATGGCAAACCGGCTCAAGGGCGCATTGATGTGTCCATGGAAGTGGAAGACGATCAGCTCAAAATATCCATAAAAGACGATGGCCGCGGCCTTGCGCTGAACAAAATCCGTCACAAGGCATTGGCCAATGGGCTGATACAGGAACATGAAAGTCTGGACGACGAAAAAACCGCGGCGCTGATTTTTCAACCTGGATTTTCAACTGCTGACAATCTCACCGACATCTCAGGGCGCGGCGTTGGGATGGATGCGGTTATTGGCTTCGCCAGAAAAGAGGGAGGACATGTCAAAATTAATTTCCTGGATGACAAGGAAGGTTCCGACTATCGGGCATTTGAAACTGCTGTGTATTTTCCTGCAAATTATGTAGTGAGCATCGAAGAACCACTTATGGCGGCAGCATGAACTGTGAACGGATTATTAGGTGTGGAAACTTTATTTCCAATGCCAACAATATTCAGCACAGGTTTAAACACATCGCTTCGAACAATCCTGACAGCACTGGAATTTACGCCTTATCGGCACAGTCTTTAAAGAGTTTTTCGAACCTAAGAGACTGTCTGTTTGCTTCTGAATTCAATAAGTAGATCACCATGGAAAATACAATTTTAACTGCAGTATTGGGATTTTTATTCGCGTCGGGCCTAAACGTAGCGTTGCGGCGTATAAATAAAAAAATGCTTGTAGACGTGACGGTTACACACCAGACTGTAACTACAAAGTTGACAGAGCAACTCGTTGCAGCTAAGGAAAAAGTGCATCGATACGAACAAGAATTGCAATTAAAAATTACCGGCATGGACAGCCAATTAGCGCAATTAAAGCTTCTGGAACAAGAAAAAAATAGTCTGTTAGCTCAAGTTAGCCAGCTTCAGCAAAATCATGAACGGGAGCTTGGTCTTTTGAAAGAAGAGACCGAAAAAAGATATACCCTGTATCAACAGGCTTTGGAATTAAAAAGCAAGGAATTGGATCGACAATATGAGCAATCGAAGCTCCTGGCACAAGACAAAGCCGAGCTTTTTGAACAGATCGACCAACTTCAACAAAAACATGGCGTAGCCCTTAAACTATTGGAAGAGCAAGGAAGGAATGAAAAGCGGGATTTACTTGAAAAGGTTGACTATCTGGCGAATGAAATAAGTCAGGTTACTAAATTTGCCGAAATCTTTGAACGATGGCATACCGACATGAATTCATTGATGATTCAGAATACGGAAATGCATTTGCAAAACGCCAAATTTTCCATGATTGTTCAAGACATCGTCATTTTATCGTTTAACGCAGCGATCGAAGCAGCCCGAGCAGGTGAAAGCGGTCGTGGGTTTGCCGTAGTGGCCACTGAAGTCCGTAAGCTTGCCACTGATTCAGAAGGGCTTTCTAAGGATTATGGTAAGAACCTATACAAAAATGACTTGATAACTACAGCGACTTTCCAGGATATACAAGCTGGGGGAAAAATGATTACATCAGCTTTGGTTGGCATTGATGTGGCATGTAAGAATCTGATGAATAGTCTACATGCTGAGGCAATCGAATATGATCACTGAGCAGGCGCAAAGTGGCTTCGATTACATCTTTGAAAAAGCAGTTCTGGCAAATATTTCATCATCTGCCGAAGATTTCTGTGAAATAGAGCCGGTTCATGACATGGAAGGAATTAGTGAAGATGAATTCGCTGTTCTGACGATTTCATCGACTTTTTTTCGCTTCTTGATACTTTTTCATTTTAAAAGCGATGATGCTACAAAAAACTATTTTGTAAAGAATTCTAACCTTGAAGTAGCTGACAACCGTGCGTTTCGCGATTCCTTTCAGGAGTTTTGTAATATTTGCTGTGGTGCGATGAACAGGGAGTTGCACAAGAATTACCATTTTTTGGGGATGTCAACGCCCTATGTATTATTAAGACAGTGCTCACCATTCATCTCAGCTCTTGATCCTGGATATGTTAAGCATTACAGGATCACTATCAATAACTCGTTAATGCTGCACGCCACTTTATGCGTCTGTGACTATGACGATGTGGATTTTAAAGTGGATACAAGTGAAGATGACGACAACACGGGTGAACTGGAACTTTTTTAAAAGCTGATTATATATAGGATGAAATATGAGTGATAAAACACCCTTGGTAAGCAAAGTCTTTGTTCTGGATAATTCTCCAGAGTATTTTGACCAAATCAAGCAATTCTGCGATCAAAACGGGCTTATTGGCTTGAAGGTTAATTTTGCCAATATCATGGCTATTTTGAGTTCCAATGTCGACTTGGGAGCGGTTTTGTTGGCGGAGAATTATTGCGAAACGCTGGCTGACACGATGGACTTAGCGCAGAAAATACATACGGCAAGACCCGAGTTACCTATCGTGCTGCGCAGAATATCATTATCCAATTTTGATGACCTGCCGGAAAAACAACGGAAACTGTTTTGTGCTACTTACACGATTGATGACATGTTACCGCTGCGAAAAGTCATCGACGAATATATTTTTAGCCTCGTTTATCCCAATGCGCTGGTCAGAGGAATTTCTGAGATTACAGTAAGGACATTGGAAAATCTAAGTACTTTGGAAAATCAGTTTAAGCATCTCAAAGTCATTACTGAAACGCCTTATATCGTCAGGGACCGTATAATCTTCGGTGAGGTATTCAGCCTGATTCCGCTAGAAAGCAGCTGGTGTCGTGGGTATATGATGCTTCAGACAGAAGAAGGCGCTATTCTCGATGTACTTGGATTCGATGAATTAGGGGGAGACGAAGATCCGGCAACATTCAGGACAGTAAATAATATTTTGGGGGAAATGACCAATCTTATTTGGGGGGCTTTCAAGACACATTTTATTGCAGTTGACGATCCAGGTACCGGTTTTACGTCAGAGGTGCCTATTGTTGTCAATCATCAACATAAATACATTTCATTTGGTTCTGAAAACCCTCAACTGTGCTTCAAATATATTTTAACAGATGAGAGCAACAACCATTCCATTTCTATTTATCAGTGGTTTGTGTTCAATTTATATTGGTCACCAGAAGATTTCAAGGAAATTAAAGCATCGGTTGATGATTTTGTTAACTCGGGTGAACTGGAATTATTTTAATAACTATCTTAAGGAGAATTAATTTATGGCAAAGATTCTAATCGTTGATGATTCAAGCACTGTCAGAGATGAAGTGGGCGGTTTTTTGAAGAAAAATGGTTTGGATGTCATTACGGCCATCGATGGAAAGGATGGCCTCAGCAAGTTGAAAGCCGATCCTGGTGTCAAACTGGTGGTGAGTGATGTCAATATGCCCAATATGGATGGGTTAACCATGGTTGAGAAAATTCGTAGTGAGTTGGGAAACTCTACGGTGAATGTGATCATGCTAACTACAGAGAGTAATCCGAGTATGAAAGAGCGAGGAAAAGCAGCTGGCGTCAAGGGTTGGATCGTCAAGCCATTTAAGGGTGAGAGTGTCCTTGAGACATTTAAGAAGCTGTCAGCATAAACCAGCAATATCTGAAACTTAACAACCACTGAACTTGATGGTGGTTGTTAAATATCCAATCAATCAAAAGACCAGCTAGTTGGGATATTCTTCGTAGAAAACCGCCTAGGTTTCAATGTAGATGACAACCCGCACGGTCTTTACCGCCTTATTCTACATGCAACAACTCCGGCAACGCCATTGACAACTGCCGATACCGCGAACTGGGAAGAGTTTTAAAGGAATCATCAAATCCATCGGCAACCCAGCTCAGCCGAGTTGCCGAAGTCTAAATTCAGCTAGGATCCAGTCCTGATTAATAGCACTAGCATCCGGTTAGACAGGATACGCACGCGTACCATTCGATAAAATCAAGCTCAAAAAACGCTGCAGTAAAAATTAATTCTATTATATTTCAATAGGCTGCGATATTTACCTATTTTTTTATCATGAGTGGAAATATTCATGTCACCTTAAGGAAATATCCACGTCATAAAAGCCCTCTATTCTGATGTTAACCTCAACATTATTAGGGGAACTATCAGATGCCGGATCTACGCAAAGAAATAATCACTATCCTCGATGGCAAGCTATTAACGCCCCATTTCCAGCCTATTGTTTCGTTGACCCAGAAGAAAATCATGGGCTACGAAGCGCTCATCCGCGGCCCCTCCGATAGCGCACTGCACAGCCCGTTTAACTTGTTTACCACGGCCGAGCAATATAACTTAAGCACCCGGCTGGAATTTCTCTGCCGGGAGATAACCATACAACGCTACGCCGACCTGGACATTAAAGAGAAGTTGTTTATAAATGCCAGCCCTTTGGTGCTGCTGCAACCGGAATTCAAAAAAGGCGAAACACTCCGGCTGCTTGACCAGTACGGCGTCAACCCGCGCTCGGTGGTTATTGAATTAACCGAACACAAGCCCGCCGATAATTACGAAATTATGCGCGCCTCGGCCAAACACTACCGAAGCATGGGCTTTGAAATCGCCCTTGACGACTTGGGCGCCGGTTATTCAGGATTAAGGCTCTGGGCGGAACTATTGCCTGAATACGTAAAAATAGATAAGCACTTTATCCACGGCCTTCATGACGACCCTATCAAGCTTAACTTTGTTAGATCGATCCAAAGCATGGCCGTCTCGCTCAATTGCAGCGTCATTGCCGAAGGCATCGAGACTGAAGATGAATTTAAAGCCATAGAAAAGCTCGGCATCACCCATGCCCAAGGCTATTATTTTGCCAGGCCAACGGCCATTCCCACAGAGAAAATCGACAGCGTGCTGTTTACTATAGAGCGCGCAAAAGATTGCAAGGCTGTCCCCTTTAATAACGCCACAACCGCAGTGCACATCATCAGGGACATCACGCCTATTTCAGCAAAAACCAGCATCAGCGAGGTGATGAGTCTGTTTCACCACAACAGCGAACTCACCATCCTGCCGTTGGTTGATGACAATATGGCGTCCGGCATTATTTTTCGCGACAAATTCCTTACCAAACTGTTCTCCAGCCGGTACGGCATCGACCTGCACGGGAAAAACCCGATAAAAACCTTTATCGAAAATACCCCGTTATGTATCGACTACAACATGCCGATCGACTTGGTCAGTAAGCAGCTGACCTCATTAATGACAAATGACCCGGCTTTCATCATTACCCATAACGGGGAGTATATGGGCATCGGCACATTGCTGGATTTACTCGCCGAATTTACCCGCCAACAAATCGATAATGCCAAACACGCCAATCCTCTTACGCTATTGCCTGGCAGCGTGCCGATCAACAACCAGGTCAATCAATTACTGGCGAGCAAAGTGCCGTTCAGCTTCGGCTACTTCGATCTTGATAACTTCAAACCCTTTAACGATGTCTACAGCTACGACGCCGGCGACGACATCATCAAAGCCGTTGCCAACACCTTGACTAACCACATCCCGGCAGAAAGCGGCGTGGTCGGGCATATCGGCGGCGATGATTTTATTGTGATTTTCACCTGTGATGACTGGTTGACGCGTTGCGAGAACATACTGGAAACCTTTAAAAACACCGTCCCGGCCTATTACAGCGAACAAGATATAAAAGCCGGCGGCATTCATACTGAAAACCGGACCGGAGAGAAATGCTTTTTCCCATTGGTCAGCCTGTCCATCGGACTGGTAGATCCGGTATCAACCGGCCTGTGCCAGTCTCATGTCGATATAGCCGATTTGGCCTCCGAGGCGAAAAAAATGGCGAAAAAGATCACCGGCAACAGTTTCTTTATTAACCAGCGAATGAGGGCAAAAAGCCCGGAAAATTTTCAATCGATAGTGCATAAATCAGCAGCCAAACTGCATGCCGTTAATTAGCGTGACTTTACACAAACCGCACTCTAAAGAGGTTCAAAATGCTCAAATATATCAGCTTCAAAGCCCGCATACTGCTAGGTTTTCTTGCCATCATCAGCTTGATGACGGTCATTTCTGCATCGAGTCTAATTAATCTATCCAACACAGAGCGCGACCTGACCGAGATCAACAATACCCTGCTGCCCAATGCCCTGCTGATGGGGCAAATGGCGCGCGATATTGTGCTGGTGCATCAATTCTTATCCGACGTTTCGGCCTCCCACTCTGCTGCGGGCTATGACGATGCAGAAAAGTCCGTCCAGGATTTCAAGCAGGGACTGTCGCAGTTCCGTCAGCATATCGGCAACAACGCAAAACTCAAGGAAGTGGACATACTGGAAGCGAACTTCGACCTGTTTTACCAGGACGGCAAGCGCATGGCCTCAGCCTATACCAATGAAGGCCTGGATGCCGGCAATGCGATCATGCATGACTTCGATCATGAGTCGTACAAATTGTCCTCGCAAATGATCAAACTCAGGAATGCCGAGGTCAACGCGGCCAAGTATCACGTCAGCAACATTACCGAAACCACGCACCAGGTTTCTGCGGTGTTATGGACGATGTCACTGGCGATCATAGCGCTGGCGCTGGGTATCGCTTTCTTTTTAACCCGCCATCTCAGCAAGCAAATCGGCATCGATCCCCTGTATGCCAAAGGCATCGCCAAAGAAATTGCCGCTGGCGATCTGTCCCGGTCTATCCAGCTGGATGAGGGCGACAAAGACAGCTTGCTGCATGCGATAAAAAACATGCAGCAAAAACTGTTGGCCCGCAGAACGGCGGAACATAAAGCGGCAGAAGAAATCCTGCGCATCAAAATGGCCCTGGATAACACCAGCATCGGCATCATGATTGCGGACAATGACCGCAACATCATTTACGTCAATAAATCGGTGGTCAACGCATTCAGCAAAATAGAGGCCGAAATCCGCAAGCAGATACCCAGCTTCTCAACCGCTGCCCTGGTCGGCAGCAGTATGGATGATTTTTACCAAAATCCGGATCAACGGGCGCAACTTGTCGCCGGCTTAACCGGCGCCCACAGCGAAGACCTGGAGCTGGGCGGCCGCACCATGATGGTCGTTGCCAATCCGGTCATCAGTCAGCAAGACCAACGCATCGGCACCGTCACCGAATGGCATGACCGCACCGCCGAAGTCGCCGTGGAAAAGGAAGTGTCCACTATCGTAGTTGCCGCCAGCATGGGCGACTTTTCCAAACGCTTCGATATCCACGACAAAACCGGTTTTTTGCGCGAGTTGGGAGAAGGTCTGAACCAGATGCTGTATACCAGCGAAACCGGCCTCAATGAAGTGGAGCGGGTACTGGGTGCCCTGTCCCGCGGCGACCTGACCGAAACCATCACCAATTACTATGAAGGCACGTTCGGTCAACTTAAGGACAACGCCAACACCACCGTAGCAAAACTCGAACAGATCATTCATCAAATCAAGGATGCCACCGATTGCATCAACAACGGGGCAAAAGAAATTGCTTCCGGCAACCATGATTTGTCGCGCCGCACCGAATTGCAAGCGGCTAGTCTAGA
>Ga0208789_1001499_pt1 | contig 12837 bp, 13 predicted proteins | sample Methanotroph_Enr_FD_187368 | JGI IMG/M metagenome (GOLD analysis project Ga0208789, IMG submission 187368) | Enriched soil microbial communities from Old Woman Creek wetland in Ohio, USA - Methanotroph_Enrichment_5 (SPAdes) (version 2) | ecosystem: Environmental > Terrestrial > Soil > Wetlands...
CCTCGTCGTTGGCGTCGGCGGTGCTGCCGGGACGCAGGCCGTCGCCCAGCGAGAAGGCCACGTCGTAGGCCTTCATGATCTCGCAGATGTCCTCGAAGTGCGTGTAGAGGAAGTTCTCCCGGTGGTGGGCCAGGCACCACTTGGCCATGATGCTGCCGCCCCGGGAGACGATGCCCGTCACGCGCTTGGCGGTGAGCGGCACGTAGCGCAGCAGCACGCCCGCGTGGATGGTGAAGTAGTCCACGCCCTGCTCAGCCTGCTCGATGAGGGTGTCGCGGAAGATCTCCCAGGTGAGGTCCTCGGCCTTGCCGTTCACCTTCTCCAGGGCCTGGTAGATGGGCACGGTGCCGATGGGCACGGGGCTGTTGCGGAGGATCCACTCGCGGGTCTCGTGGATGTTCTTGCCGGTGCTGAGGTCCATCACGGTGTCGGCGCCCCAGCGGATGGACCACGCCATCTTCTCGACCTCCTCCTCGATGCTGGAGGCCACGGCGCTGTTGCCGATGTTGGCGTTGATCTTCACCAGGAAGTTGCGGCCGATGATCATCGGCTCGGTCTCCGGGTGGTTGATGTTGGCGGGGATGATGGCGCGGCCCCTGGCCACCTCGTCGCGCACGAACTCGGGGGTGATGCGGCTCTTGATCCCGGCGGCTTCGCGGCCCAGGTTCTCGCGGATGGCGATGAACTCCATCTCGGGGGTGACGATGCCCTTCCGGGCGTAGTGCATCTGGCTGACGTTGCGGCCAGCCTTGGCGCGCATGGGCTTCCGGTCGGCATGGAAGCGGATGGCGTCCAGATCCTTGTCCCGCTCCCGCAGCTTGCGGTAGAGGCTGGTGGCCCCGGGCAGCTCCTCCACGTCGCCCCGGCCCAGGATCCAGTCCTGCCGGAGGGCCGGGAGGCCTTTGGCGACATCGATGTGGGCCGAGGGGTCGGTGTAGGGGCCCGACGTGTCGTACAACACGACGGGTTCGTTCTCCGAAAGCTGGCCATTGAAATCACGGGTGGGCTGGAGCTTCACGCGCCGGAGGGGGACCTTCACCCCGGGGAGGGTGCCGGCCACATGGAACTTCTCCGAGGCGGGAAAGGGCTGGAGGCAGCCCGCCAGGGCCGTCCCGTCCACGGGAGCCGGATTGGGGCTGGACTGCATGGTCATGGAAACTCCGGACTTGGGGAAATCGGGGCGTGATTGATCCCCGAATTAGAAAGTTTATCGCGGGGGGGCGGGTGCCACGGATTCAAAGTTTCCCGGGGCCGGGCCGATAGGCTGGACACGGAGCGCGCCCATGCAGGACCAGCCCCAGGACAACCAGGCCATTCCCGACCAGCTCATGCAGATCGCCCGGGAGCAGGAGGGGGGGGCCGAGCGGGTTCTCGACCAGATCGAGGTGGTCCAGCACAGCTTCGAGGAGATCCAGGCTCTGGCCAAGGAGTGCCAGGAGATCCTCCGGAGCCTGGTGCCTCCTTCGCCCCAGCTGCAGGACCTCACGTCCCGGCTGGAGCAGATCGGGTTCCACGCCGACAATGGGGCCTACAACATCCAGGGGGCCTTCGACCTCTACCAGTACCAGGACGTGGTGCGGCAGAAGCTGGAGCGGGTGGGGCGCAGCCTCATCGAGGTGGCCCAGTACGTCCTGGGGCGCCTGCAGCCCTCCGAGGATCACCTGCCCAAGATGGCGCCCTCGGGCCGCGACATCCTGCAGCGGGAACCGCAGATCGCCGACGTCACCAAGGAGGACGCGGACCGGATCGTGGCGGAATTCTTCGCCAAGGCCATGAAGGACCGCGGGCCCAAGACCGGGGATTGAGCCATAATTCCCCCAGGGAGGGGACCATGCCGCGACGCGCGTTCGTCATCAGTGCCCTGGCCCTCGGGTTGGTCGCCACGGCCCGCGGCCAGGAGGATCCGGTCATCAAGGCCCGCGCCCAGCGGTCCGCCGCCCTGGGCATTCCCGACGGGGATCTCCCGCCCCTGCCCAAGGGGGTGGTGGAGCCGCCGCCCCTGCCGCCGCCGGAGACCCACGTGAAGGACACCCGCCGGGGCCGTCGGGTCAAGCACAAGGCCGTCCGCAAGAAAGGGCACAGCGTGAGGAAGGCGCCCCGCAAGGCACCCCACGCCAAGGCCGCCCCGTGAGGCTGGGCGTCCTCACCTCCGGCGGGGACGCTCCCGGCATGAATGCCGCCATCCGCGCCGTGGTACGGCAGGCGGATGCCCTGGGCCACGAGGTCCATGGGATCTACCGGGGCTACCAGGGGCTGCTGGAATCGGACTGGGCCCCCCTGGCCACGCGCTCCTGCGCCAACATCCTGCAGCGGGGCGGCACCATCCTGCGGACCGCCCGGTGCCCGGAGTTCCACCACCCCGAGCGGCGGGCGGAAGCCGCCGCGAAGCTGCGGAAGGTGGGCATCGAGGCCCTGGTGATCATCGGCGGCGACGGCAGCTTCCGGGCCGCGGAGGCCCTCCACCGGGAGCACGGCATCGCCTGCGCGGGGATTCCCGGCACCATCGACAACGACCTGCCGGGGACGGACCGGACCCTGGGGTTCGACACGGCCCTGAACACGGCGGTGGAGGCCATCGACCGCATCCGCGACACGGCCTCCAGCCACGGACGGCTCTTCCTCGTGGAGGTCATGGGCCGCAGCTCCGGCATGCTGGCCGTGCATACCGCCATCGCCTGCGGGGCCGAGGCGGTGCTCTACCCCGAGTCCCCCAACGACACCTACGAGTCGCTGGTCTCCCAGCTCCACGCCAACTGGATCCGGGGCAAGCGGAGTTCCATCGTCGTGGTGGCCGAAGGGGATGGCGTGGGCAACGCCATGGGCGTGGGGGAGCGCCTGAAGCGGGACTACGGGCTGGACCTCCGCGTGGTGGTGCTGGGCCACGTCCAGCGCGGAGGCAGCCCCTCGGCCCTGGACCGCATCTGGGGCAGCCGGTGGGGCGCCGAGGCTGTGCGGCGCCTGGTGGCCGGGGAGCGGGCCTTCTACCTGGGCGAGGTGGGCGGGGTCCTGGCGGTCCAGCCCATGGCCCGGATCCTGGATCCCCACCCCGTCCCGCCAAGGGACTTGGGCGCCCTGGTGTCCATCCTGGCGCGGTAGCGGCGCTACCTGGAAGGGTCCGGGGGCGCCGGGTCGCTGGCCAGGGCCCGCTGGAGGATCTCGCGCAGGGCCTGGCGGCCGAAGGGCTTGTAGAGGGTCTCCCGGGCGCCCATGGCCTTCGCGGCCCGGAGGTAGGGCGTGTCGCGCCGGGCGGTCATGGCCACCACGGGGAGCCCCGGCCACAGGTTCCCGAGGTGCTGGATGGTGGAGATGCCCTCCATGTCCGGCATCACGATGTCCGTCAGCACCAGGTCCACGGCCGCCCCGCGCTGGAGCAGATCCAGGGCCCGGCGCCCGTTCTCGGCACGGAAGACTTCGTGCCCCTCGACCTCCAGCATGGCCTGGAGGGTCTCGGCGGTGTCGTGGTCGTCTTCGATGAGGAGGATGCTGGGCATGGGCGCCCCTACGGTCGCGCGAGGTGAAGGGCCTCGATGAGTTCCATGAGGGAGAAGTCCCGGGTGAGGGTGCCGGCGGCGGGACGGGGCAGGGCGCCCGGCCGATCGGGCCCCAGGAGGAGGAAGGGGCCGGTCCAACCGCTCCGGCCGAGGCGGTCGAGGAGGGCGGCGGGCTCCAGGTCCAGGGCGGCGGGATCCATCACGAGCAGGTCCCAGTCGGTGCGACCGGAGGCGGCGGCCCCGGTGGCCGAGTTCCCGGGCACGGCATGGTGGCCCATCTGGGCGAGGCCCATGGCAAGCCTGGCCCGGGCCGGCTCGCCGCAGAGCAGGAGGACCCGCATGGTGGGGCCGCCATCGTCCGGGTCGCAGGCTACGGGGCCCGTCTGGCCCAGGGGCAGCAGCACGCGGAGGCGCGTGCCCGCCCCCACGCGGCTGTCGCATTCCACGAAGCCGCCGTGCTCGGTGACGATGCCGTGGACCATGGAGAGGCCCAGGCCCGTCCCCTTGGCGCCCTTGGTGGAATAGAAGGGCTCGAAGATGCGGCGCACTCGGTCAGGCGGGATGCCGCAGCCGGTGTCCTCCACCTCCAGGAAGACGTACGTGCCGGGCAGGCGACGGTGGGCCAGGGCCTGGTCGGCCGGGACCGAGGCCACGCCGCTCCGCAGGATGAGGGTGCCCTCCCCCTCGATGGCGTCGCGGGCGTTGATGGCGAGGTTCATCACGACCTGGTGCATCTGGCCGGAATCGAAGCTGGCATCGGGAAGGCCCGGGGCCAGCCGCAGGTCCAGGCGGATGCGGTTGGAGAGGGCGTGGATCAGGAGGGCTGCGGATTCGGAGAGGACGGTGTTCAGGTTCCCCATCTCCCGCCGCGGGGCCACCCGGCGGCTGAAGCCCAGGAGGCGGTCCACCAGGTCCCGGCCGCGGTGGGCGGCGCGGTGGATCACCTCCAGGCCCTTGCGCTGGCGCGGCGTGAAGTCGGCATCCCCCTCGAAGATCTCGCAGTAGCCCAGGATGGCCATGAGCAGGTTGTTGAAGTCGTGGGCGATCCCCCCCACGAGGGTGCCCAGGGACTCCAGCTTCTGGCTCTGGACCAGCTGCTCCTGCACCGTGTGCTGCTCGGTGATGTCCTGCAGCGCGCCGCGGAAGCCCTCTCCGTCCCGGGCCAGGGTCCAGCGCGTCCAGATGATCCGCCCGTCGCCGTGCCGCATCCGGCAGTCCATGCCAGCCACCAGGCCGGTCGAGGCCTCGCGCAGGGCCTGGCGGAGCCGCGGCTGGTCCTCCTCCAGGATCAGGTGCCAGGGCCAGCCCGGATGCGCCGCCAGGGCCGCCGGCGTCTGGCCCAGCACGGGTCCGGCGGAATCGCCCCAGCGCAGGGCCCCGCCCGGATCCATGGACCAGGGCACCACCTTGGCCACGCTGGCGGCCTCCAGCATGGCCTGCCCCTCCTGCAGGGCCACGGCCAGGGCCCGCTCCGCGGTGCGCCGCCGTTCCTCCCGGGCCAGGTGGTCCAGGGCGAATGAGATGTCCTCGGCCATCTCCTCCAGCAGGGCGATCATGTCCCGGTCGAAGGCCCCGGCCTCCTCCGAGAAGATGCTGAAGCTGCCCTCCGTGCGTCCGCCCACCCGGAGGGGGAAGGCGGCCTGGGCCAGCAGGCCGTGCCGGGCGGCGTTGTCCCGGCAGCTGGCGCAGGTGGCGACCGCGGGGAGGTCGCAGGTGAATTTCGGGGTCCCGTCCCGGATCACCTCGGCGTCCAGCCCCATGCTGGTGGGGTCCTGGGCGTTGGTGCAGCCCTTCACGCCCTCCAGGTAGGCGGAGGCCGGGCCGGCGTGGGCCGCGGGCTGGCAGGTCCCCGATCCGGTACCTGGCACCGCGACCCAGGCCAGCCTGAACCGGCCGGATTCGACCGCGATGCGGCAGACCTCCTGGAAGAGGCTCTGCCTGTCCCGGGCGTGGATGATGGCGTGGTTGGTGCGGCTGAGGGCCGCGTACAGGTCGGTGAGCCGGCGGATGCGGAGATCCGCCGTGCGCATGGCGTGGATGTCATCGCAGGCGGCCAGGAAGCCGGCGAACCGGCCCTCGGGATCGTAGAAGGGCTTGCCGTTGCCGAGCACCCAGCGGTACTCGCCGCTCCGGTGCCGCAGGCGGAACTCCAGCCCCATGGGCAGCCGCGCCTGGAAGGCCTCGGCGTAGGTGTTCTGCAGCCGGTCCCGGTCTTCGGGGTGGACCGCCTCCGTCCAGCCCTGGCCCAGCATCGCCTCCACCGGCAGCCCCGTGAAATCCAGCCAGGTCTGGTTCACGTACTCGCAGCCGCCCGAGGCGTCGCCCTTCCAGACCAGGAGGGGAAGCTCCCTGAGCAGGGTCCGGTAGTCGTAGCCCGTCGCGGCGGGGGCGGCCAACTGGATGGGAATGGGGGGCTCCTCGATGGCTCGAGTCCTTAACAGACTCTTGAATCAATTAAGGATAGAGGGGAGGGGCCTCCGCACGGATCACGACCGGGTCTCCGGCCGCGCTTGTGATGGGGGTCACCCGCGTGGTTTGCTGAAAGGCCCGGTGTGAGGAGGATGCGATGGCGGTGGATTCCAAGGGGAACCTGGTGGCGGTCGTCATCTCGGTATCGCCTGCGTCGATACGCGAGACCTCCCGCGCTTGGGCCGTGGGGAGGAGGGCTTGATGTCGGATACGCGCAACCCGGTTTCCATGGTGGCGGTCGTCTTCTCGGTATCGGCTGCGCCGATACGCGAGACCTCCCGCGCTTGGGCCGTGGGGAGGAGGGCTTGATGTCGGATACGCGCAACCCGGTTTCCATGGTGGCGGTCGTCATCTCGGTATCGCCTGCGTCGATACGCGAGACCTCCTGCGCTTGGGCCGTGGGGAGGAGGGCTTGATGTCGGATACGCGCAACCCGGTTTCCATGGTGGCGGTCGTCTTCTCGGTATCGGCTGCGCCGATACGCGAGACCTCCCGCGCAAGGGCCATGAGGGTGGAGGCATGATGTCGGAGACGCGCAACCCGATTTCCATGGTGGCGGTCGTCATGGCCGGCGGGCGGGGGACCCGCTTCTGGCCCCGCAGCCGCAATGCCCGGCCCAAACAGTTCCTCGCCATCGTGGGGACGGAGACCCTCCTGCACCAGACCGTGCGTCGGCTGGAGGGCCACGTGGCCCCGGAGCGGGTCTTCGTCGTCACCACCGAGGATCTGGCGGAGGAGACGCGGCGCATGCTGCCTGAGCTGCCGCCGGAGAACGTGCTGGTGGAGCCCGAGGGCCGCAACACCGCACCCTGCCTGGCCCTGGCCCTGGTGCAGATCGAGCGCCGGTTCCCGGAGAGCGTGATGGCCGTGCTGTCGGCGGACCACTGGATCGGGGACCGGCAGCGCTTCCTGGAGGACCTCGACACCGCCGCCCACCATGCGGCCACGGCCCGGGAACTGGTCACTTTCGGCATCCGGCCCACCTATCCGGAGACGGGCTACGGCTACATCGAATCCGAGGGCGAAGGCGCCGTCCTGAAGGTGAAGGCCTTCCGCGAGAAGCCCCCTGTGGAAGTGGCCCTCCAGTACCTTGAATCCGGCCGCCACTACTGGAACGCCGGCATGTTCGTGTGGACCCTGGCGGATCTCCGCGCGGGCCTCCAGAGGCATGCCCCCGAGGTGCTGGCGCCCCTGGACGCCTGGTCCAGGGCCGGCGCCGATCCGCGGACCCTCGCGGCCGCCTACCGGCAGCTGCCCCAGGTGGCCATCGATGTGGCGCTCATGGAGAAGGCGGCATCCGTGGCCGTGGTGCCGGCCCGCTTCAGCTGGTCGGACGTGGGCTCCTGGCCCGCGGCCATCGAGTTCCAGGACGCCGACGCCCAGGGCAACGTCAGCCAGGGCGACACGCTGCTGCTGGACACCCGCAACAGCGCCTTCTTCGGCGGCCGTCGCCTCATCGCCGCCAGCGGCGTGGAGGATCTCATCGTGGTGGACGAGGCGGACGCCCTCCTCATCTGCCATCGCAACCGCGCCCAGAGCGTCAAGCAGATCGTCGAGCGCCTCAAGGCCGAAGGCCGCGAGGATCTCCTCTAGACTGAAGAGTGAGGCCCTCCCATGAACCGACCCGATACCCTGCATGTCGAGAAGCCCTGGGGTTCCTTCGACCAGTTCGTCCTGAACACGCCCTGCACGGTGAAGATCCTCACCTGCAACCCGGGCCAGCAGCTCAGCCTCCAGCGGCACAGCCATCGCGGGGAGCTGTGGGTGGCGCTGGACCCCGGCGTGGTGGTGGACCGGGACGGGGAGACGCTCCGACCGGTCGTGGGCGAGCAGGTCTGGCTGCCCGTGGGCAGCACCCACCGGCTCCGGTGCGACGCGGCCACGGCCCATCCGGTGCGGGTGCTGGAAGTGAGCCTGGGCACCTTCGACGAAGGGGACATCGAGCGGCTCCAGGACGACTACGGCCGCCGCTGATGCGCCTTCCTGGCCTCCTCCTGTGCGCCGCATCGCTGGCGGCCCAGGGGCCGGAGTCGGCCCGCGCGGAGGAGATCCTGGCCCGGGTGGATCGCCTGCGCCATCCCTGGCCGGCCTTTACCGTGGAGCTGACCGTGGCCACCGGGAAGGCGAGCCAGCGCTGGCGCGTGGCGGCCCGGGAGGACGGCGACGCCCGCCTGGATGGGCTGTCCGACAAGGAGAAGGGCCGGGCCGTGCTCCTGAGGGGCGATGACATGTGGCTGCTCCTCCCCGGCACGAAGCGCCCCCTGAAGGTGACGCCCCAGCAGCGCCTCCTGGGGCCCGCCGCGGGTGGCGACGTGGCCCGCACGCGGTTCCGGGAGGACTACCGGGTGGAGGGGATGACGGAGGAGGCCTTCGAGGGGCGCCCCTGCTGGCGCCTGGAGCTCGCGGCAAGGCGGCCCGCCCTCAGCGCCCGCAGCGTGCGCCTGTGGGTGGCCCGGAACGACGGGGCGCCCCTGCGGGCGGAGTTCCACCTGGCCTCGGGCAAGCTGGCGCGGACGGCCGACTTCGAGCCGCCGGTGACGGCCATGGGGCGCGCGGTCCTGCGGGGCCTGGAACTGACGGACCCCGACGGCTCGAAGGCCTCCCTCACCTTCGCCCACTGGCACCCCGGCGGCGTGGATCCGGCCTGGTTCGAGCTGCCGACGGGGCGTTGAGCCTGGCCGGGGCGTCCGAAGGGGTGCATACTGGCCATGAGGTGCCCGCAAGGGCTTCCCGCCACTTTCAATCCCACCAATCGACACCGGTCCCCCTCTGGGGACTCCCGCTGCAACTCCCCCACCAAAGATTCCCCACCAACTCAACCCTCACGAAGCGCCCGTACCTCCGGGCGCTTCTTTTTTCACCGTTTCGGGGCGGCCTCGGCGGGGACCTGGGCCTTCTGGCGCTTCTCCTCGGCGGCTTCGCTGGCCGAGGACAGCACCACGATGGAGATGCGCCGGTTCTGGGGGTCCTTCGGCTCCAGGCCCTCCACGGGCATGGTGTCGGCGTAGCCCGTGACGCGGCGGATCTGGTCGGGCCGCAGGCCCTGGGCGGCGCTCTCCATGACGCGCCGGGCGGCGTTGGCCCGCTCGGTGCTCAGCTCCCAGTTGGTGTAGGTCTGCCCGGGGTACTGCTGGCTGTCCGTGTGGCCGCCGATGACCACCTTGTTGGGCAGCTTGCCCAGCTCCCGGGCGATCTCCTGGAGGATGGACAGGGTGTAGGGCTTGAGCTTGGCGCTGCCGGAATCGAAGAGCACCCGGGCGGCCTTGTCCTGGATCTGGATGCGCAGGCCCTCGTCCGTGAAGTCCAGGGAGACCTGGTCCTTGAAGGCCTGCAGCAGGGCGTCGTTCTGGAAGGCGCCCTCGATGGCGTCCGCGGCGGACTGGAGGGCCTTGCGCTCCCGCTCCTGGGCGGCCTCGGTGTCCGGTGTGCCGCCCCCGTCAGGCCCGGGCGCCATCCCCCGGCCGCCGGGCAGGATGCCCTTGCCGTAGCTGGAGAGGATCTCCTTCCCCCGCTCGGTGTTGAAGAAGTTGGGGTCCTGGAACATCCCGGCGATGCCGGCCTTGGTGTTCTTGTCGGCGCTGTTGAGCAGCCACATCAGCAGGAAGAAGGCCATCATGGCCGTCACGAAGTCGGCGTAGGCCACTTTCCAGGCACCGCCGTGGGCGCCACCGTGGCCCCCCTTCTTCTTGACGATCCGGATTTTGACTTCCGGCTGCTGGTCGGCCACTGCGGACTACCTCGGCTTGATCTGCCGCACCACCTCCACTCTGCGCGTGGCTTCGCCCCGCTTGAGGCGCCGTGCAGGGTGGAAGGGCCGGGCCACTGGGAACATCTCGTCACCTCGGCTTGATCTGCCGCACCACCTCCTCCAACTCGCCCGATCCCGGGCGCTCGGTGGAGGGGATGTTGCGGCGGGCGAATTCCACGGCCGTCACCGGCGCGGCGCCGTTGCCGAAGCTCGTGAGGCCGGAGCGCAGGCAGTTGAAGTAGAAGGCCTCCGCCCCGTTCACCGCGTCGATGTGCTTGGCGAGGGGCTGGAACACGCCGTAGGAGAGGAGGATGCCGAGGAAGGTGCCCACCAGGGCCGCGCCGACCTTGCCGCCGATCACGTTCGGGGGCTGGTCCAGGAAGCCCATGGTGATCACGACGCCCATGACGGCCGCCACGATGCCGAAGGCCGGGAAGGCGTCGGCCATCACGCCCACGGAGGCGCCGGGAGCGGCGTTCTCCGCGTGGTGGACATCCAGGTCCGTGTCCATCACCAGGTCGATCTCGTCCATCTTGGCGCTGCCGTTGATGAGCAGCTTCATGGAATCACAGAAGAAGTCCAGGGCGTGGTGGTTGTGGGTGAAGGTGGGGTACTTCTTGAAGATGGCGGAGTTGTGGGGGTCGTTGACATCCTGCTCCAGGGCCAGCAGGCCGCCCTTCTTGATGTTCACGAACACCTCGTACTGCATCATCAGCATTTCCATGTACACCGCCTTGGTGTACGGGCTGCCCTTCAGCGGCTTGGCGAGGTCCGCCATCACGCGCTTGATGAGGGCCATGGGGTTGGCGGCCAGGAAGGAGCCCAGCGCGGCGCCGAAGATGATGAGCCCTTCCGCGGGAAGCGGATGCAGGAGGGTCGGGATCTTGCCACCTTCCATGAGGTAGCCGCCGACGACGGCGCCGAACACCACCACCAGGCCGATGATGAAGAACATGAACAAGTCTCCTGTCTGGGGTTTCGGCCGGGAGGGGGGGCGACCTGAATCTTGGGGCCGGAGGGGAAATCCGGGGAGGAGGAGCCGGGAGCCCCCTGGCATCATGAAGGGTCAGGAGGATCCCATGCACGAAGATCGCGAAGCCCCGTCCAGCTACCTGAACGGCGCCCGCATCGCCCCCGGGGGGATCGGGAAGGGCGTGTCCGCCGCGGACCTGGTGGACCAGGCCTTCCTGGCCTACAACGCCGGCCGCCTGGGCGACGGAGCCCGCCTCCTGGCGCAGAAGATCCTCCGCCCCGAGGTCACCGTGGGCATGACCCTGACCGGGGCCCTGACCCCCGCGGGCCTGGGCCGCTCCTGCCTCATCCCCCTGGTCCAGAACGGCCTGGTGGACTGGATCATCAGCACCGGGGCCAACCTCTACCACGACACCCACTTCGCCCTGGACTTGAGCCTCCACCGGGGCAGCCCCACCGTGCCCGACACCGTGCTGCGGGACGAGGGCGTGGTCCGCATCTACGACATCCTCTTCGACTACACGGTGCTGCTCGACACGGACGCCTTCTACCGGGAACTCATCAAGGCCCCCGCCTTCCAGCGGAGCATGGGCACGGCGGAATTCCACCAGATGGTGGGCAAGGCCCTCCACGAGCGGGAGCAGGCCCTGGGCATCGGCACCGTGTCCCTGCTCTCCGCCGCCTACCAGGCGGGCGTGCCCATCTACACCTCCAGCCCCGGCGACAGCAGCATCGGCATGAACGTGGCGGCCGTGGCCCTGGAGGGGAACAAGCTGCAGTTCGACGTGAATGCGGACGTGAACGAGACCGCCAGCATCGTCCTGGACGCCAAGCTCAAGGGCGGCGCCAGCGCCGTGTGGATCCTGGGCGGCGGCAGTCCCAAGAACTTCATCCTCCAGACCGAGCCCCAGATCCAGGAGGTGCTCGGCATCGACGAGCGCGGCCACGACTACTTCCTGCAGATCACGGACGCCCGGCCCGACACCGGCGGCCTCAGCGGCGCCACGCCGGCCGAAGCCGTCTCCTGGGGCAAGATCGACCCCGACCAGCTGCCGGACGCGGTGGTGGCCTACGTGGACAGCACCATCGCCCTGCCGCTCCTCACGGCCTACGTGCTGGACCGCGTGGGCAGCCGGCCCCTCAAGCGCCTCCTGGACCGCCGGGAGGACCTGATGAAGCAGCTCATGGACCAGTACGCCTCCCGCGGCCGCCTGAGCGGCGCCCCCACCACCGCCCGGGACGCCGCGAAGCGCGCCGTCACGGTCGGCATGCCGGAGCGGGGCAAGGACACCTGGCCCTGCGGCACGCCCAAGCACTGACGTGACCATGACCACCACCTGGGACGACGCGCTGGGCCTGGCGCTGGACCTGGTCCGCGCCCTGCGGGCCGAAGGGGACGGCGCCGGGGCCTCGGCCCTGCTGGCCGCCCTCACCGCCGGCTGTTCCGCGCCCGAGCTGGCTCTGGCCCTGCGGGAGGCGGCCCTGGACCTGCCCGAGCCCCTGGCGGAGCCCGTGCGGGAACGCCGGGACGCCCTCCTGGCGGGCCTGCGGGACGTCATCGGCGGCTAGCCGGTCACACCTCCCAGACCAGCAGCCGGGCTCCGTCGCGGCCTTCCACGGGGATCACCCGGGCGGGCGGCTGGCCGGGAACCTCGAAGCTGTGGCTGATGAGGCGGCTGCCGGGCTTCATCTCGCGCACCGCCTTGGTCCAGAGGGCGGGCATGGGCACGGGGGAGAGGAAGGCGTAGGCCACGTCGATGCCCGAGAGATCCACCCGCCACAGGCTGCCGAGGCGGATGGTGGCGTTCCGGAGGGGCAGGCAGCGGAGCCAGGCCACCAGCCAGGAGAGGGGCGAGGCCTCCACCCCGAGGAAGCAGCCATCGGGACGGGCCTTCGCGAGGTGGGCCACGACGCCGCCCAGGCCGCAGCCCAGGTCCACGAAGCGCACCGGTCCCTCCGGGAGCAGCGATTCCAGCTGTGCCCAGGCATCCCGGCTGGCGAGGTACAAGGGCACCCGGGTGAAGAAGCCTCCGCCGAAGACCAGGGCCAGGAGGAGGAAGAGGGCCAGGTACACCCAGGGTGGCACCGGCGCCCCCCACAGGGCCCGCACCAGGAAGGGCAGGGCCGCCTGGAGGAGGAGCCAGCGCGGATGCAGGG
>Ga0208789_1001502_pt1 | contig 12815 bp, 11 predicted proteins | sample Methanotroph_Enr_FD_187368 | JGI IMG/M metagenome (GOLD analysis project Ga0208789, IMG submission 187368) | Enriched soil microbial communities from Old Woman Creek wetland in Ohio, USA - Methanotroph_Enrichment_5 (SPAdes) (version 2) | ecosystem: Environmental > Terrestrial > Soil > Wetlands...
TTGAAGGTTTTTTCATACTACGATTCAACTATAGTGAAGATGACTATTATTGACAATAACACTAGGTATATATGGATTGTTTCTTCATTTGACACAATAAATTCATGAAATATTCATATAAAGCTAGTAGCATGCTAAAGATTTAGTAGTCTTGTGTGAAAACTACCCTCTTAATTTGACGCAAACCAACTCCCGCCAATCTTCATAACCGCAGTCTGTTTTGAAAATCTCTTTTAACAAACGGTACCCGTGAGCTATTAGGATGACTGACGAAGAAAGCTCATCCTATCGTGTTATATGCGGATCAAGATGAACGATATGCCCATGATCGTCAAAATAAACGGTAATCATGGCTGCGTTTCGGCACTGTTGCAATTCATCGGCTTTAACTTGATAAAACGCGCACAGCTCGGCGTCATTGACAATTTTATGCGCCGCCGGCAGTGTCGCTCTGCTCCGTAAGGTGCGGTAGAGTATCCAGCACAACCAGAGCGCCCCCATAACCAGCAAGGTTACAACGTAAATCTGCATCAGTTCCAGCAGGCTTTTGTAGCCGCCAAACCAGCGCATTTCGTTGATCATCTTTCTATCGCCCAGCACCCAGCTGCATAAGGTGACCAGGGGAATCAGCAAATAAATCCACATCACCCAACAGACGGCCCAGACAAATAGAGCTCCTGCCCGTTTTTGCAGGCTTTGCAGCTGCGGCGCGTTAATAATGTATTCTTTCATTTCTCGCGCAAGCCTCTATCCACGGTGACCCAAATAGCCCGTTGTCCGCGCTTCTTTTTTACCGCCCGAATCGAGCCGACGATGGTGGTGCCGACATTTATCAGCCAGTACACGAGTGGATACCAGACCATCCAATAATAATACCGCGCGACGCCGCCGGTGCGGTATTCGTAATGCGAATCGATGAACAAGCTAACGCCGAACTGTATCAAGCAGGTCAGGCTCAACAACATGCTGGTCCAGCTGGGGCTTAGGTCGTGCAACGATTCGTTGGTCGATTCGGTAAACAGTTCCACCGGTGCGTAGAGCACATGCAACAGTATCAAAAATGCCCAAACGATGCTGATCAGGCACTCGCCGTATAACAACCACATGCCGCGCGACGACCAACGAAACAGGTCGGAAAAATAACGCAACAACACTTCGGTTCCGCCCTGCGCCCAGCGCATCCGTTGCTTCCATAAGCCGTGCAGGGTTTCCGGCATTAATACCCAGCACAAGGCGTTCGGTTCGAAATAGATTGACCAGCCGGCCAGCTGTAACTTCCAGCTGATGTCGATGTCTTCGGTAACCATGTCGTTGCTCCAGTAACCGACATCGTGCAATGCGGATTTGCGGAATGCCGCAATAACGCCGGAGACGGTGAAGACCTGCCCGTAAGACCGTTGCGCCCGCTTGATCATGCCGACGATGGCCGAGAACTCGCCGACCTGAATCCGGCCTAACAGCGTGGAACGGTTGCGGATGCGGGGGTTGCCGGTAACCGCGCCGAGGCTAGGATTATCCAGGAAATGCCGCACCATCCAGGCAATGGCTTCGGGAGCCAGCAGCGCATCGCCGTCTATGCAAATCAGGATTTCACTATTAGCCAATAACGCAGCCGTGCGCAAGCCCATCGCCTTGCCCTGGTTGGTATGTAAATTGACTACGCGGAGCTGGCTATGCTGTTCGGCCAGCTCCTGCAATATTTCCAGCGTATTGTCTTTACTGCCGTCATTGACGGCGATAATTTCGAATGCAGGATATTTCTGATGCAGCAAAATCTCCACGGTTTCGCGGACATTCTCCCCTTCGTTGTAACAGGGGATCAGTATGGAAACCGGCGGCTGCTCCGTTAATTCGGGCAGGTGTTCGGCATTGCCCTGGTTCCGCCATTCATGGCGAAAATAAAAAATAAGTGCGCCAAACATCCAGATGTAGGCCATAAACAAAGGATAGTAATAAATGAATCCTTCAATGGAACTATCCAGCGGTTGCCATGCCGATACAAAGCCATGCAACTGGCCCTGGACTGCTGCACTCAGGCTCTGCAATGAACTGGTCATAATTTTTCAGGGCGCATAGCATAGCCCGCCCTGCTTAGGTTGGTTGTAAAATTCATGACTAAGGCGAGACAGGAAGTGAAAAGTGTTGTTGTAAATCACTCAAACGAGGCTGATCCTCAAACACATTGTCCGGATAATAACCGATGTGATTGGCTCCCAGTTTTTTCATTAACTCCAGCTGTTCGATAAATACCGGCATCGGAATCTTCTCTTGGTTTTTCCAGTTAACCGATTGCAGCTCAAACACGGTTTTTTTAAGGCCGTCAGGCTGTTTGGCTGCGGTTTTGACCAATTGCGTAAGCCACTGTTTGGGATTTTTCGCCTCTTCCATAAACGGCATGGCTTCAATCGCAACGTAATCATAGTGCGCTAAAAAGGACTTAAAAGACTGGGCATACCATTCTTCGCTATAGGGCTTTAGCAAAGGCAGCGCATAAAAATTACGCGCAGTCTTTATGTCGGGCCGGTAAATACGCACCCGGCTTGCCAGCTCATCGGTAAATTGATTAATCAACTCGGTTTTATGTTGCGCCCACGCCATGCGCATTGCGCTGGTCGCATGCAACTTTTCAAATTGATCGGGCAGGCCCCACACCTCTTTTGCAAAGCTTAACGCCAGCGGAGATACATCTTCATAATCCGATAAAATTCCGTCGTCATGAAATAAGATGCCATCAAAACTGCAATATTTGGCCAAATCTTCGTAAATCTCAGCCACATATTGACGCGCTTCGGGATTGAACGGCGACAGCCGGGTATAAATATGCGAGGCCTTTTGCGCTTTACCGTCGCGCCATTCCTGGACATACCAGGATTCCGACGCTTTGCCCTGATAGGCCATAATCGGCATCCAGGCATAAACTCTAACTCTGGCTACGGTTTTTAACTGCCAAGCAACCCGGCTGAACAAATCCTGTTTTACCGGCAAATGGCGATTAGGGAAATATAACGCGTCGGCATTGCCGTCGCCGTCAGGATCGGCATAGGCTTGCAAAAAAACGGTATTGATATGCATGTCTTTGATGCGTTGAACCACGGCATCCAGATTATGCTCGGTTTGCTCGGGGTCTTTATCGTAAAGATAATCCATATCCAGATGCGCTACCCGTAAAGGCCTGTCAGCGCGCAGCCCGGTAACAATTTCTGCAAATTGGTTGACATCGGGATTATCCACCATGATCAAACGACGCAAGATGCTTATGTCCGCCAACGTATTTGCACCGTCGTCCAACCTCATCGTTACCGGCATTCCCGCTTCACGCGACGCTTGCACGGCGAGTTGATTATATTCCCCATAAGGCCAGACCATCACCCTTGGCCTGACACCGACATGCTGAAAAATGAACTCGGCACTTTTCAACAAGGCTGTATGGATGCGTTCGCGATACTGCTCATCGGTTTCATAAACCAGCATCGGATCGTCATACAACCGGGTTATCGCAGCGGCCTGAGAACTGCCTTGCGGATTCGCATTCACGCCTCTATGCAGGTCGTAACTGTGCGAGGCGACTTCCACCAAACCGGACTGCACCATTTCCCTTACCTGCTCCCAACTGAGCAACGGCTTGCCCGGATCGTCGACAGTGACGTTGCCGTCCATCCAGGTTCCCACCAGGGCAACCGTAGCGGGGTAGTGATATTTTTTTAACAGCGGAAAGACACGGGTATAAAAACTCTGGTAGCCGTCATCAAAGGTCAACAGCACGGCTTTATCGGGTAATACATCTTTACCGGCAGCCGCATCAAGAACATTTTGCACACTGACAATCTTGAAACCTTTCTTTTTCAACCAAACCAGATGCTCTTCAAGATGCTCGACACCGACATCCATTTTATCAACGGAACGTCTAGCGTCTTCGGCAGTAAGTATGTCGTGGTAATTGAGAACCAGAAAGTGATTCTCTTTAGCTGATGCAGTGCCGAAAAAACCAATCAGGAAAAGCAGCACACAGGTTTTTTTAAAATAATTGACTGCGGTAACGGGAGTAAAAAAAGTCATGATATCCGGATTGCAAAAAGAAAAACTCACCAACGGGTGACCATATTAACTGAAAAAAGTGCAAACCGGATTGAATAATAAATTGAACATGATTATACAGCCCAATCCCGACCGCAAAACCCTTCCAACAGCCTGAAAATATGTGCTCAGTTAAAAATCAATATCCTCGTCATAAAAATCGCCGAGCTGCTCTTGCAGGCGTTTTTTCTCCCAGTACAATTCAATTTTTCTGCGTGCAGCCATCTTTTTCGCTGCCTTTTCGCTTTCGTTAGGAAGCGTTATATAGTCACTGCTCAAACCCAAATCGAAGCCTTCAATGTCAAGATCGACATCCTCTTTGCTTTTGTCGGCACCGACTTCGGGCGCGGATTTATCTGATGCGGATTTAGATGCTTTCATAGTCGTTGTTAATCTAGCCTTAAAAAAACTCACTTTTTAATTACTTATGCCAAGCTTGTAAAGCGAAATTTTAATGCAACTGTAATAAAACGCCATGATCAGCACCGGCCCAGGCATCCTGTTTAAAAATATCAATTGCTTAGCAAGGCCACATCTAATCAATACTTTTATTTTTTGTCTGCCATCTGCGCCCCTTAAATCATCAGCATATTTTTTTACCTGACGACTTTTTTAAGGATTACAATGCCGCAATCTCACTTAACAACACAGCGTAATTTATGAAAGCTAGCGTACACATTTTAATCGGCATGGTATTTATGGCTCTGGCCGCATGTTCGAGCCAGGAGATCAAGCAAGAGACAAAAGCCGCGCCTGCTCCCGGCAAATCGCCCGCAATCATTGACGATTCGGCGCAAGGCTCAGGCCAAAACCCGCCGCTGATCCAAGCTAAGGGCGACAAAACGTTAAACCTGGTCAGGATCATGGATGGCGGCGCCTGTAAGAATGATTACCAAGGCGCTAAAGGTGCCTTTCTGCTCTATGCCGATCCAGCCGATATAGAACGCATTAAAAGTGAAAAAGGACCGCGGATTTTCAGTGACTTCGAAAACAAAATCCAAGCCTTTTCAACAGATGCGCTACAGGAAGCCATCAATGCGACCAATCTCGCTGAAGACCCGTTCACCCTAGGCGCGGATGAAGCTCAAGAAAAACTGACCAAACAATTGTCTAACAATTTCCGTAACAGCGTAGCCGGTGCCATTAATAACTTTCAACAGGAAACAACCTTGACGATTGATGTCGTACCGTTTGCCCCGTCATTTATTTTTTATCAGCAAGGCTGCGCAGCCACGCAATTGGAACCGGAAAACTAAGATTACAAGGTTATCTGGTTTTTTCCTTTAACACAGAACAAGAGGTGAGCCATCATGGGTTGGAGAGAACGCACACATGAAGATACCTATTCCGATGCAGACGTCGAACAGCGTTTAAAGGAAGAATTGCCGCACTGGTATCTGGAAAACGGCTGGATTCGGCGCAAATACAAAACCAGCGGCTGGAAAGCCACGTTGATGGTTGTGAACACGGTAGGACATTTGGCGGAGGCGGCGTTTCATCACCCAGACCTCACCGTTTCTTACGCCTTTGTGATCGTTAAGCTAATGAATCATGCGGCTAAAGGCATCACCAACAAGGATTTTGAATTGGCCCGAAAAATCGAAGAAGTGGTCATGTGGCAGCCCGGCAAGGAAGGTGGCGCACTAGAAGGCACGCCCGACGACCCGCGGTTTAAATACATAAAATACGATTAACTCGGATGCCAAAAGTAGGCGCCTCTAGGCGACGCTGATAAGCAGGCGAAAGGCAAAAGGCGAAAAACCACTCGCGAACACGCAGAGCTTTAGCCTTTAGCCTTTAGCCTTTAGCCTTATATTTTCGAGCCTTTATTGGTCAACTCTACTCAATTATTCTGAGTTTCAGCAGATGCACACGCCGGCTGTCCGCTCTGATGACTTCAAATTTCATGCTATCTACGACAAGACTCTCGCCTTTTTTGGGCATATGTTCAAGCTGGCTGACAATAAATCCGCCGACGGTATCGTATTCATCCGTTGCCAGTTGCGTGGAAAAGTACTCGTCAAACTCATCCATCGGCGTCAGCGCTTTAATCATATATTCGCTTGGGCTGCGCTGGAAAATATAGCCTTCGTCTTCATGCTCGTCGTGTTCGTCTTCAATCTCGCCGACGATTTGCTCTAACACGTCCTCAATGGTGACCAGACCTGCCGACTGTCCGTATTCGTCGACGACGATCGCCATGTGATTGCCGTTGGTGCGCAGCTCCTTAAGCAACACATTCAAGCGCTTGCTTTCCGGCACAACACAGGAAGGCCGCATTATTTCATGTACTTTCAGGGTTTTGTTTTCTAAGATGCGGGTCAGCAAATCTTTGGCCAACAACACGCCGACCACTTTGCTTCGGTCGCCGTCAATGACCGGGTAACGCGAATGCCCAAATTCCGTAACCAGCGGCATGATGGTATCCAGTTCGGCGTCTTTGGGTACGACAACCATTTGAATGCGGGGAATCATGATATCCCTGACCCGCATTTGCGAGACCTGCAAAACGCCTTCAATCATCGACAGGGCATCCGTATCCAATAAGCGTTTTTCCCGTGCTTCCCTTAATATTTCAAGTAGATCCTCAAGGTCTTGCGGCTCCCCGGTCAGTAAATGGCTGATCTTGTCAACCCAGCTTTTCTGCGGGGAGTTTCTACTTGGGGGTTGTTCATCACTCATTTTATATCGCCTCACTATAGGGATTGTTTATATTTAATTTGCTCAAAATTGCTATTTCTTTGTTTTCCATCAGCTCGGCTTCTGTCTCGTCGATGTGATCGTAACCCAACAAATGCAAGACGCCATGCACAATGATATGCGCCCAATGATGCGCTAGCGGCTTATTTTGTTCCAGCGCTTCTTTTTCCAGCACCGGGGCGCATATGACCAAATCGCCGAGCAAATTCAGCTCAACGCCCTCGGGCAGGTCGGCCGGAAAACTAAGGATATTGGTCGGACCCGATTTATGGCGATACTGCTCATTAAGCTCGGCGCTTTCCAGTTCATCAACAATACGCACCACAATCTCGGTGTCCTGGTCAAAATCAGCCAACGCCGTATCGACCCAAAGCTGAATTTGTTGCTGATCCGGCTGGCCTTTCGATTCAAAAACGGCCTGGATTTCTATGTCGTTCACGACTCGGCCTTGGTTGACTTCTCATTGGATGCCTTTTCGTAGGCTTCATAAGCACAGACAATGCGCTGCACCAAAGGATGCCTGACCACATCGCGCGCATCGAAAAAGGTAAAACTGATACCTTCAACATGCTTTAACACTTCAAGCACATGGCGCAAGCCGGACATTTTTTCGGAAGGCAAATCGATCTGGGTCACATCGCCGGTCACCACAGCCGTCGAGCCAAAACCCACGCGAGTCAGGAACATCTTGATCTGCTCGACGGTAGTATTTTGCGCCTCGTCCAGGATAATAAAAGCGTCATTGAGCGTTCTGCCGCGCATAAACGCCAGCGGCGCAACCTCGATAATGCCTTTATCGATCATCTTCTCGACCCGCTCAAAACCAAGCATATCGTACAGTGCATCATATAAAGGCCGCAAATAAGGGTCGACTTTTTGCGCCATGTCGCCCGGCAGAAAACCCAGTTTTTCACCGGCTTCCACCGCAGGACGCACCAGAATAATCTTTCTGACCTTTTCGCTTTGCAAGGCTTCGATCGCGCAAGCGACCGCCAGATAGGTTTTTCCGGTTCCGGCAGGCCCCACGCCGAAATTAATATCATGAGTCATAATCTTCCTCAGATATTCCTGCTGATTTGCTCCCCGCCCCCGGATCATTCCGCATTTGGTCTTAATGCTTACGTTTTGCCGGGACGATGTTGCCGGGGCATCCAACAGCTCATCTATCGATGAATCCTGCATGGCTAAATGAACCAGTTCGGAGGTCAGCTGCTCTTTCTCGGTGCTGGCAAATAATTTTTCCATGACGGCGCAGGCCGCTTTGACTGAACTATCCACGCCCGTCACCTTGAACTGATTACCGCGATTGGCAATCTCGACCTGAAGGCGCGATTCAATCTGCCGCAAATGCTCATCGAATTGGCCGCAAAAATTAGATAACCGGCCAATATCGGCAGGGGCCAAAGAAATTTCCTGTGAAATCATAAATCAACTACCAAGAATTTTATCGACTGAAGCATCGACTATTCGACCTCGTAAAGAATTGGGCAAGGCCTCGGCAATCAGCACATCGACAAACTGCCCGGCCAACCGGGGATGACCAATAAAGTTAACAACCCTATTATTCTCGGTTCTGCCCTGCATTTGCAACGGATTCTTTTTAGACTGTCCTTCCACCAAAACCGTTTGCACGGTGCCGATCATGCTCTGTGAAATCGCCGCCGTCATTTCGTTAATGCGGTTTTGAAAACGCTCCAAGCGCTGTTTTTTAACCGCCTCCGGCACATCATCCGGCAAATCGGCCGCCGGCGTTCCGGGACGCTGGCTGTATACAAAACTGAACGATAAATCGAAGCCGATTTCTTCGATGAACGACATGGTTTCTTCAAACTCGGCATCGGTTTCGCCGGGGAAGCCGATAATAAAATCCGATGACAAATAAATATTGGGCCGCACGGCACGCAACTTGCGAATGATTTCAATATAGTCGGCGCGGGCGTGTCCGCGCTTCATCATTTTCAAGATATGGTCGCTACCGCTTTGCACCGGCAAATGCAGATGGTCAACCAGTTGCGGGATTTCGGCAAAAGCCTCGATCAACGCGTCAGTAAATTCCATCGGATGCGAGGTAGTAAAACGAATGCGATCGATGCCCTCCACCGCCGCCACATAATGCAGCAACAAGGCAAAATCGGCGATGTCGCCGTCGTCCATTTCGCCGCGATAGGCATTAACATTTTGGCCTAGCAGGTTAATTTCACGGACGCCTTGTTTAGCCAAAGAGGTAATCTCGGCGATCACGTCATCCACCGGACGGCTGATTTCTTCGCCACGGGTGTAAGGCACCACGCAGAACGTACAATATTTGCTGCAACCTTCCATCACCGAGACAAAGGCTTTTGGGCCTTCCGCTCGGGGTTCCGGCAGCGCATCGAATTTTTCTATTTCAGGGAAGGATACGTCGACCACCGGCTTTTGCTGGCTGCGCGCCTGATCCAACAACTGGGGCAAACGGTGCAGCGTTTGCGGCCCGAACACGATATCCACAAACGGTGCCCGCTTTTGGATAGCCGCGCCTTCCTGGCTGGCAACACAGCCGCCGACACCGATAATCACATCGGGACGCTTGTCTTTAATCTTGCGCCATTTACCCAAAGCCGAAAATACTTTTTCCTGCGCTTTTTCGCGTATCGAGCAGGTATTCAGCAACAAGACATCGGCTTGCTTGGGGTCATCAATCAATTCAAATCCATGTGAAGCATTGAGCACATCCCGCATTTTATCGGAATCGTACTCGTTCATCTGGCAACCGTTGGTTTGAATATAAAGTTTTTGTATCATGTTTTTAATAGTTAAATCATCCGAAAATCACTGAAGACTACACCCCCGGTTCTAATGCCCGTTTTTTTGATTTTATAGGGACGGAACGGCGGCGTTAAACCACCTGGTAGTAATGAAAAAAGCCCTGGGCAATCGACCAGGGCTTAGTAAATGGCGATTATTATAACCTGAAGACGGTTTAAACAAAAAGCATAGCCAAAATAAGTCCGTCCACAGCTGTCCTGAACACTTCGCCTTTGCTCAGAAGCGCCTTATCGAAGATCAGATTCGACCTAATTAAAACTCTTCCCATTCATCGTCACCAGCCGTCTGTAACTGGGGTATCGTCTTGACCGGTCTAGCACTGCGCGAAATCGAAGTAGCTGGACTTTTACTTGCCTCAGACATGGCGCGGATAGGACTTGGGGAACTAACTGAACCACTATCGACGGTAAAGCGTCCGACCGTAGCCGACAAATTTCGTGCCTGTTCTTCCAGTAATTCCGCAGCGGCGGCAGCCTGTTCAACCAAAGCGGCATTCTGTTGGGTCACTTCATCCATTTGTCCAATAGCCTGATTGACCTGTTCGATGCCGGACGTTTGCTCGACAGAGGCGTTTCTGATCTCGGACATGATGACGGTAACGCCGCGAATCGCGCCAACAATTTCTTCCATGGTTTTTCCGGCCTGGGCAACCAGTTTAGTGCCGTCCTCAACCTTTTCCACCGAATCGCCAATCAGGTTTTTAATTTCTCCTGCGGCAGCGGCGGCGCGTTGAGCCAAATTGCGAACCTCTCCAGCCACGACGGCAAATCCTCGACCCTGCTCGCCGGCACGAGCCGCCTCCACTGCCGCATTGAGAGCAAGAATGTTGGTCTGGAAAGCAATGCCGTCAATCACCGAGATAATGTCCACAATCTTGCGTGAAGATTCATTGATGCCTTCCATCGTCGTTACAACCTGGCCGACCACTGAAACGCCCTTGCCCGCAATATCCGTCGCGCCGACAGCAAGTTGATTGGCTTGTTGGGCGCTTTTCGCGTTCAACTGCACGGTAGCAGTCAATTCTTCCATGCTGGCCGCAGTTTGCTCCAAACTGGCTGCCTGCTCTTCAGTACGATGCGACAAATCATTATTACCCGCAGCAATTTCTTTAGCTGCGGTGTTGATATTATTGGTGGAATCCTTGATTTCCCCTACCAACCCCCTGAGGTTTTCCACAGTACCATTCATGCCGGCAATCACTGTGCCGAAAGTACCTGGATAGTCCTTGTTGATAGTCTGAGTCAGGTCGCCCCCGGACAATGCGCTCGCAACAAGCGATATGTCATTCAAACTGCCCAAAGCATCGAGCGAGAGATTGATGTCGTTTTTCAACTTGGCGAGATCGCCGCGCCCTTCGGCCTGAACGCGCTGAGTGATGTCGCCTTGAGCGACGCCGCCCATAACCGTGCCTACATCGCCCAACATGATTTGCATAGTTTCCATGGCTTGCATGGCATGATCAACAGCAAGTCTGTATTCGCCCTCGACATTGACATTCACTTTTTTGTTAAAGTCACCTTCCGCTATGGCGTTCATAAGTTCGGTTATGGCACCTGTGGTGGCCGATAACGTTTTTGCAACCCTATTAAGTTGTTTCAAGGCCGTTGCAAAGCCGCCATGTAACCCTTCAGGATAACTCTTACGAGAAAAATCGCCGTAGGTTACATAGGCCATGGAATAATACATATCGACCTGAGCTGTTTCCACCTGATCCATCAAATTATTCAACGCCCAAGCAAGCTGTTGAAGCGGCCGCTCTTTCCCGCCAATATGGGTAAGCCGCACATCCACGGATCCTTGCGCCCATTCCTGGCCGGCAGCCAGCAACTTCGTCAGCAACTGTTGGTCGCCGGATATTGACTTGCGCCACCAAACAACAGATAAGACCGACCCGGCCGTCAACAAAGACGGCATAATCAGCTCCCCACCGACGCCCCCTTCCGCACCGCTCAGGACAGAGCTCAGAACAGGCATCCACCCATAAACCAGCGTGCCGAGCCAACAAACAGCAACTACCGCTAACGCGAGTTTTTCATTATTCCTAAAGCGACTGTAATACATTGATCAGCTCCTCGTAAGTAACGCCCTTGTCTTTTAACACACCGCCCAATACTGCGCCTGAAGCCGCCATAGCATCCTTTGGCCCAGCGTTCCGTTCGGCATCCAGCATCGCGCGATACACATCTGTCACTATGGGAATGGCCTTGGGGTTAGGCATACGGCGCACCGAAGTGTAGCCTATCTTTTGTTTATTTTTATCTATCAGCGGAGCCACATGGGTAAACACCCAGTAAAACCCGCCATCCTTTGACATGTTCTTAACAAAGGCAAAAATCTCCTTATCTTCCGCCAAATAATCCCACAACAATTTAAACACAACTCGCGGCATATCAGGATGGCGAATAATATTGTGCTGGCTGCCTAAAAGCTCTTCTTCATCATATCCCGAAAACTCGATAAAAATCTCGTTACCATAGATAATCCGTCCAGTCAGGTCAGTTTTGGAAACGATGAAATCATTTTCCCGCATCACCCGCTCCTGACTTGTCGGGACTATATCTTTTCTCTTCATTATTCTTCCTCGGTAATTGCTCCATGCAAGTCGTCAGTTAATTATTTTGGCTAACAAAATCCTGCAATCCTTATTAGAAAACCTTGCCTGCCAGTTTATTTTTATCAAACCTCAGATAATATAGTCGTGTGCTATTAAAAAATTCATCTATTGCTGAACTGCACTTAATAACATAAAAAACCCCACCAACACTACTTTTTTGTGTTTGCCGCATATAAATTGCTCCATCGTTCCTCTCTCGCTCGGACTATTTGTTCTATGCTCTCTACAAAGAGCTTATTTTTGCGACAACGCCAAATTTTGGATGGTCCAGATAATAGACCTCATTCAGTTTTATGAGGCGCTTTTCATTTAATCGGTAAAGTAGCGTCTTACCGGAGCCGTCTCCCGAATTAGCTGCAAGCTCCAAATCAACCATCATCTGTAATCCTTGCCCATGTTGCATCTGGACATAGCCATTCAACTTGCCGTCGGCACTCTGAATATGAACAGGGGCGCTTATCCCCCCGTCCCCAACAACCGGCTGAATCCAGGCAACATGTAAGATAGGCTTATAGGCCGAATTTTTCGACAAAGCCGTATAACTGTCGTCCAGCGTTGTAGCGTCCGGCTTTTTATAAGCCGACAGTTCCGCCAAGTCAGACGGCCACTGTGTTGGTTGCGT
>Ga0208789_1001505_pt1 | contig 12795 bp, 9 predicted proteins | sample Methanotroph_Enr_FD_187368 | JGI IMG/M metagenome (GOLD analysis project Ga0208789, IMG submission 187368) | Enriched soil microbial communities from Old Woman Creek wetland in Ohio, USA - Methanotroph_Enrichment_5 (SPAdes) (version 2) | ecosystem: Environmental > Terrestrial > Soil > Wetlands...
AACCGGGACTTTATAAATGCAAGGTTACGTATAGCCGGGAAGTGAAAAGCGTTGAATTTAAGCCTTATGTGCCACGCATTATAAAATCGCTCCGGTTGATCGAAGATAATACGATCATCTATAATTACAAGTACACCAATCGCGGACGCATCAATGCATTGCTTACAAAACGTGAGCGGTTTGATGAAATTCTGATAGTTAAAAACGGCTTTATTACAGATACCAGTTACTCTAATATTATTTTTTTCGATGGAACTCAATGGTTCACCCCTTCAACTCCTCTTCTTAAAGGAACTATGCGCAGCTTCCTGTTAAAGAAAAATCTGATCACCGAAAAAGTAATAAAAGTCGCCGATCTCAAGCAATTTCAAAAAGCACGCCTGATCAATGCCATGATCCCGTTTGAATCGGGAAAGGATATCCTGATTGCAAAAATCGGTTACTGATACAGGAAACACAAATGTATTCACGAAGGTTTGATTCCGGTATTTTCGGTTCGGTTTGCTAAAATAATGTTCTTGCCTTTTCGGTGATAGCTTTTGGGACTTTATCTGCAAGTTCATCCGGCATAAGGGTCGGTATCCTTTATTACGGAGCCATTTGCAATAATAGCTGATCGCGCCCAGTTGCGCGCAATAGCATGAGCACAGGCATCTCTTTCGAGATATTTATGCTGGTGCATTAACCTCATTAGCGTGCACCTGGGCTTTAGCATGCTGAACCACAGGTATGCAAACCATTGAATCGTTTTTATCACGAAATGCCATCAGTTAAAAAATTAGTGCCTGCTTTTGGACCGGCATCCGAAGTTCATAAACCCAGAGTCCAGATTTAACCTAAGTATGGCAATAGAGGCGCTTTTTTTGTACATGAATGCCCGTAATGAGTAAAAGTGCAATCGTGCAGGCAGGAAAAAACTGCCTTACTGAAAGCGGTTCCCTAAAAAATAATTTTGAGGTTTATTAGCCAATTACTGCAACAGCAATTTCTGCAGCCAATTGTTTCATTTCATCCGGAGGGAATGAGAGCTTGGGCCGGCTGAAATTAATATCATCCATGGTATTCAGCGGAACCAGGTGAATATGTGCATGAGGAACTTCAAGCCCGATAACGGCAACACCAACTTTAATACAAGGCACGACCTGTTTAATGGCTTTGGCAACTTTCATCGCAAATTGCCAGAGATCCCTGTACATCTCTTCGTCCATATCAAAGAGATAATCTGTTTCGTTTTTTGGAATTACCAGAGTATGACCTTTGGCCAGCGGATTAATATCCAGGAAAGCGAAAAACCTTTCGTCCTCAGCAATTTTATACGATGGAATTTCGCCTGAAGCTATACGTGCAAATATTCCTGCCATGGCTTTATTTAATTAATGGATATTTCAATTATTTCAACCGTAATCGATCCGGCCGGTATAGCAATATCAACTTTGGTTCCCTTTGCTTTCCCAAGCAGCCCTTTTGCAATGGGTGAAGTAACTGATAGCTTGCCGGATTTCAGATCCGCTTCGTTTTCAGGAACAAGGGTATAAATCATCTCCGCATTGTTCTTCAGGTTCTTTAGCTTAACCGTGGATAATATCTGAACCCTGGATGCATCCATTTTCGACTCATCAATAGGCCGGGCATTCCGAATCATGTCCTGGAGTTTCGAAATTCTCATTTCAAGCATTCCCTGGGCATTTTTAGCCGCATCATATTCGGCATTCTCCGAAAGATCGCCCTTGTCGCGGGCCTCAGCAATCTGTTGCGAAATAAGAGGACGTTCGATATGAACCAGATGCTCCAGTTCCAATTTCAGTTTTTCAAACCCTTCTTTTGTGTAATATGTTACCTGTGTCATATCGGTAGCAGTTTGTTTTTATTGAATAAGAAGAAAAGACCCTTTGCTAAAAAGGGTCCTTTCCGTAAATTTTTGCGTACGTGAGCAGATATAACTCTTTTGAGTTTTTAAGCTTTTGTCAAATTCTAAATGTCCTGGCGTTTAAAACGGTGTAAAGTTAATAAGATTTTTTGCTCTTTTCACAAATCCGCAAAGAATAAATTCCCGTATTAAAAATATTTGTGATTTAATAAATGATATTTAAGACTATATAGAATTCTGATTGCCCACTATTTGAACAATAAACCAGGAAAGAAATATTTAATGTTCTTGCCGCCGTATGTAATGTCTGTTTTCAATATCCATGATTTACTGTTTACCGGGATCCACAGGCTTATATTAATAGTCACGCAAATTAAAACATGAATCTTTCTATTTGCATTTGATACCTGAAAACAATTTTCGTTTCTTAGGTTTGTTGTATCTGGCAGACTCCTTTTTTGTTTGTTTCATCATCTTTTTGGTATCCTTGCTTTGATGCTCATAATGTTGTTTTCGTGCTTTCTCATATTCAGCAGTTGCCTTTTTATCAGCTTCTTCTTTCTTTTTCTCAGCTACAGATTGTTTGTCATGCTTCAGCAACCGGCAACCCGTGCCTGTGAAAGCAAATACAATCAGGACCAGGATGGCTGACAGCAGGATTAACCGGGTTTGATACAGGAGTTTGTTCATTGCTTTAATTACGATGTATTACTGCAAACAAAAATAAGTATTCCATTCTGCTTTCCACGGATCTATGATGATAAATACAATTTTAAACATTCATTTACGTTCTGAAAGTGTTAAACATTACTTTTACAACGAAAATATAGTACAATAATTACTTTATGCGGGTACTGATAGCGATAATTCTGCTTTTAATGATTGCACCGGGTTGCGGAAAAGACAAACGGCCGTTGATACCTTACGTTTATGTAAATCTGCAATTGTATCCGAATACACTGGATTACGTTCCTGTTGGGGGATATAAATATGTAACTGGCGGCTACCGCGGAATTGTAATTTACCGCATGCTTCCGGATGAGTTTGCAGTTTACGAACGTTGCTGCCCGTACGATCCCGAAAAAACAGGAGCCAGGGTTTCGGTTGACCCGTCGGGAAGTACGTGTACGGATTCGGTTTGTATGTCGAAATTCATTCTCTATGATGGTACACCTTACGGAGGTCCATCGCCATATGCTCTTATGCAATACAGATATTCCTACGACGGGGATAAATTACTGATTTACAACTAGGTGATTGAAGGTTTTGTTTTATGTTCCAGGATTCAAACCTCAACTGCAAATTTACTATTCAACATCCGGCAATAAAAAAAAGGACCATCACCAAAATGACAGTCCTTTGTTTATTTTATGTCAATCCCTTCTTTTTAGTAACGGTAATGATCGGCTTTGTAAGGTCCTTCAACCGGTGTTGAAATGTAGGCTGACTGTTCAGGTGTGAGTTTGGTAAGTTTAACACCCAATTGCTCCAGGTGCAGGCGGGCAACTTCTTCATCAAGGTATTTCGGCAGGCGGTAAACGCCAACTTCGTAATTGTTTTTCCACAAATCGAGTTGTGCCAGTGTCTGGTTCGAGAATGAGTTACTCATTACAAACGAAGGATGTCCGGTAGCGCAACCCAGGTTAACCAGGCGGCCTTCGGCAAGCATGAAAATGGCATGTCCGTCGGGGAAAAGATATTTGTCAACCTGGGGTTTGATCTCTATTTTTACAACACCCGGCATTACATTCAGTTTATCCACCTGTATTTCGTTGTCGAAATGGCCGATATTACAAACGATAGCCTGGTCTTTCATTTTCTTCATGTGCTCCACGGTTATCACATCCCTGTTACCGGTGGTGGTAACATAGATGTTTCCTTCGGGCAGTGCATCTTCAACGGTGGTAATCTCAAAACCTTCCATGGCAGCCTGAAGTGCACAGATAGGATCAATTTCGGTAACGATAACGCGTGCTCCGTAAGCGCGCATTGATTTTGCGCTTCCTTTGCCAACATCGCCGTAGCCGCAAACAACCACCACTTTCCCGGCAAGCATCACGTCGGTGGCACGTTTTATTCCGTCAGCCAGCGATTCGCGGCAACCGTAAAGATTATCAAATTTCGATTTGGTAACCGAATCGTTTACATTGATGGCTGGAATAAGCAATTCGCCCTTTTCCATCATCTGGTACAGGCGGTGAACACCGGTAGTAGTTTCTTCCGATACGCCTTTCCACTCAGCAACAACACCATGCCATTTGGTAGGATTTTCAACGTAAGTTTCACGCAGAAGTTTCATAATCACCTGCTCTTCAGCATTTGCACCTTTATCTTCCAGTACTTTAGGATCTTTTTCAGCAGCAAAGCCCTTGTGGATAAGGAGTGTCGCATCTCCCCCATCGTCAACGATCAGGTTCGGACCTTTTCCGCCTTCGAAAGTCAACGCCATGTTAGTACACCACCAGTATTCTTCCAGCGATTCACCTTTCCAGGCAAATACCGGGATACCTGCAGCAGCAATGGCAGCGGCGGCATGATCCTGTGTGGAGAAAATATTGCAGCTGGCCCAGCGTACCTCGGCACCCAGTTCAGCCAATGTTTCAATCAATACAGCGGTTTGGATGGTCATGTGCAACGAGCCGGTAATTCTTGCGCCTTTCAGCGGTTTTTCTGCAGAATATTTTCGGCGTATGCTCATCAGGCCGGGCATTTCTTTCTCGGCAATTTCAATTTCTTTGCGCCCCCATTCGGCAAGCGAAAGATCACGTACTTTATATTTCATATTGGTATCAATAGAAGGAGTATCCATTTTTTATCCTGATTTTTAGGGGTGCAAAGGTATATATTATCGAGAGATAATAAAACTGCAAATGCAATCAATTGTTCAGAGTTTAGCTACATTCCAAAAATTCAAGCTATTGGTTGTGTACATATAAAATAAATCTTATATCTTTGCAAATCAAATATTCCTTTCGTAAAAACAAGGAGGTTTGAGTTATAGAGAAGGGGGGAGAGAACAGGCTCACTGAACCTCTGGCAACCACCACCACCCGGTGTGTAAGGTGCCAATACCTGATCCCGTACCAACGGGAAATTATAATTGAAACACACTCCTGCTCCCGGAACCGGAGAAACTGAATGTGTTGAGTTAAAAAACTTCTGCCCTGCTGCTTTGTTTAGAACTAGCAGCGCAGGTTAACATATAATCGATATGAACGTAAGGAATAACATATATAAAGTTTTAGAAAATCGGGTGTTGGTCCTTGATGGAGCCATGGGCACCATGATACAGCGGTATAAACTCACCGAAGCCGATTACCGGGGCGATCGTTTTGCTTCTCATCCCATTGATTTGAAAGGCTGCAACGACTTACTCAGCCTGACAAAACCATCGGTGATCCGGGAAATTCACCAGGCCTACCTCGAAGCCGGTGCAGATATTATTGAAACCAACACCTTTAATGCTACTTCGGTTTCGATGGCCGATTACCAGCTGGAACCTATTGTATACGAAATGAATGTGGCTGCCGCCAGAATTGCAGTTGCTGAAGCCAGTAAATTCACCGCTTTAAACCCTGAAAAGCCCAGGTTTGTTGCAGGCGCTGTCGGGCCTACCAGCAAAACTGCCAGCATGTCGCCCGATGTAAATGATCCCGGGTTTCGTGCCGTTAGTTATGATCAGCTTAAAGATGCTTATTACGAACAGGTTCGCGGGCTGATTGACGGCGGTGTAGATCTGTTACTGGTTGAAACCATTTTTGACACGCTGAATGCCAAAGCAGCCCTTTATGCAATCAATCAAGTGCTTGCTGAACGGAGTTTACGACTACCGGTTATGGTCTCGGGAACAATTACCGATTTAAGCGGCAGAACGCTTTCGGGTCAAACGGTAGAAGCATTTTTGACTTCTGTTTCGCATATCGATCTGTTAAGTGTAGGATTCAACTGCTCGTTGGGTGCCGAACAACTCAACCCATTTATCGAAGAACTTTCGCGAAAAGCGCCATTTTATGTCAGCGCCTATCCGAATGCCGGTTTGCCAAACCAGTTCGGGGAATACGATGAGTCGCCGTTGCAGATGGCAAAACACGTTCATCCTATACTTCTTAATCATTCTGTAAATATTATTGGGGGATGCTGCGGCACTACACCAGAACACATAAAAGAATTGTGTAAAATTGCTGAGCAATCAACGCCACGTCATATTCCTGCAATAGAAAAAAATTTACGGCTGAGCGGGCTTGAACCTCTTCTGGTTTTCGAAAACAGTAATTTCATCAATATAGGCGAGCGGACCAACGTTTCAGGATCCAAGAAATTTGCGCGGCTTATCCGTGAGGAAAAATATGATGAAGCGCTTTCGGTTGCCCGCCAGCAAGTGGATGCAGGTGCCCAGGTGCTCGATATAAATATGGATGATGCGCTGCTCGATGCAAAGCGTGAAATGACCCGGTATCTGCACATGCTGATGTCGGAACCTGAGATTGCAAAAGTTCCCATCATGATCGACTCTTCGAAATGGGAGGTGATCGAAGCCGGGCTGAAATGCCTGCAAGGCAAAGCCATAGTGAATTCCATCAGCATGAAGGAAGGTGAAGACGCATTCAGGGAACATGCCAGGAAAGTACGAAATTATGGCGCCGCCATGGTGGTAATGGCTTTCGACGAACAAGGCCAGGCCAGTACGTTGGAACGCCGCAAGGAAATCTGCGAACGGGCTTACAAAATATTGGTAAATGAAATCGGGGTTCCGGCCGAAGACATTATTTTCGATCCCAATATACTTGCCATTGCGACCGGCATCGAAGAACATAATAATTATGCCGTCGATTTTTTAGAAACTATAAAATGGATCAAGCAAAACCTGCCTTATGCGAAAGTCAGCGGCGGAATAAGCAACCTGTCGTTTTCGTTCCGTGGTAATGATGATCTGCGCGAAGCCATGCACTCGGTTTTCCTGTATCATGCCATCAAAGCCGGTATGGATATGGGAATTGTGAATGCCGGTAACCTCCCGGTGTATGACGATATTCCGGCTGATCTTCTTGAACTTATCGAAGATGTGCTCTTCAACAGGAGGCCTGATTCAACCGAGAGGTTAATCGATTACGCCTCGAAAATGAAAGCTACCGAAAAGACGGAAGCTGCAGCCAAGGCCTGGCGTGGGCTCCCTGTAAATGAGCGGCTGACTTATGCGCTGGTGCATGGTTTGGATGCCGATGTAGCTACCGATGTTGAAGAAGCCCGTCCCCGTTTTGCAAAAGCGCTCGAAGTGATTGAAGGTCCATTAATGGCGGGAATGAACGTGGTCGGCGATCTGTTCCAGGCCGGGAAAATGTTCTTACCTCAGGTTGTGAAAAGCGCCCGTGTAATGAAAAAAGCGGTTGCAGTGCTTCTGCCTTATATCGAAGCTGAAAAAGTAAAAGGCGAAGGCAACAAAGCAGGTAAAATCCTGATGGCAACGGTAAAAGGCGATGTGCACGATATAGGGAAAAACATAGTCGGAGTAGTCCTGGGATGCAACAACTACGAAGTAGTTGACCTTGGGGTAATGGTTCATGCAGAAAAAATCCTTGATGCTGCCATCAAAGAAAAAGTTGACATTATTGGATTGTCGGGCCTGATAACTCCATCGCTTGAAGAGATGGGATTTGTTGCTTCCGAAATGGAGCGTCGCGGCTTTACAGTTCCTTTATTGATAGGCGGCGCCACCACCAGTGAAATGCATACCGCCGTTAAAATTGCACCTGAGTACAGCCATGCTGTGGTGCATGTGCGTGATGCTTCAAGGGCAACCGGGGTTGTGGCAGCATTGCTTTCAGCAGAAGGCAAAAAGCCTTTCCTGGATTCGACAACTGCGAAATATGCCCAGCTGCGTCATAAACATGAAAGTACAAGAGCCGGCGTCACCTATGTGTCGCTCGAACAGGCAAGGGCAAACCGTTTTAAAACAGATTGGACTGATTTTTCACCAACCAGACCGACATTTTTAGGAGTCAGGCATTTTGATAATTATTCCCTGGAAGAAATCAGCAAGTACATCGACTGGACATTCTTTTTCCATTCCTGGAAAATCAGCGGGAAGTACCCTGCAATTTTCGACGATCCTTTAAAAGGCAAGGAAGCACGCATACTTTTCGATGATGCCCAGGTTATGCTGAAGCAGATCATGGATCAGAAAATGGTGCAGGCAAACGGAGTGCTGGGATTTTTCCCGGCTAATGCAACAGGCGACAGTGTTGAATTAACACTGGAAAACCAGGAGCACACCATGCTTCACTTCCTTCGTAACGAGGAAGAAAAAGAACCCGGCATCCCGAACCTCTCGCTTGCTGATTTTATTGCTCCCAAAGAAACAGGATACAGCGACTATATCGGATTATTTGCCATCACAGCCGGGCTTGGAATTGAGAAATGGGTTAAGCATTACGAAGATCAGAACGATGACTACAACGCCATCATGGTAAAAATATTAGCCGACAGGCTTGCCGAGGCTTTTGCCGAACTGTTGCATGATAAAGTGCGAAAGGAATACTGGGGTTACGCCAAAGATGAAAAACTGACCATCGAAGAAATTATTCATGAAGGATATGCCGGGATACGACCGGCTCCCGGGTACCCTGCCTGCCCCGAGCATAGCGAGAAAGAAACTATTTTTAATTTGTTGGATGCCAATAAAGCAGGCATAACCCTCACCGAAAACTTCTCCATGTATCCGGCAGCAGCAGTAAGCGGGTATTATTTTGCTCACCCCGATTCACAATATTTTGCTATCAGCCGAATCAGCCGCGAACAGGTTGAGGATTATGCATCCAGAAAGAATATGACTGTCAAAGAAATCGAACGACTACTGGCATCGAATTTGAATTATTAAAATTTACCTGAACAAAAGCACATGAAAGTAACCGAATATATTGCAAACAGCAAAGGAAAAACACTTTTCACCTTCGAATTGCTCCCCCCGCTTAAAGGTGAAAATATCAATTCTATATACCAGACCATTGATCCGCTGATCGAATTTAACCCATCTTTTATTGATGTTACCTATCACCGTGAAGAAGTTATTTTCAAAGAACGCGAAGATGGCCTCCTGGAGCGCAGAACCGTTCGGAAACGCCCCGGCACGGTAGGTATTACCGCCGCTATAAAATTTAAATATGGAATTGATGTGGTTCCGCACTTAATTTGCGGCGGATTCAGCCAGGAAGAAACTGAAAATGCGCTGATTGACCTCCAGTTTTTAGGGATTGATAATATTTTGCTGATCAGGGGTGATAACCTCAGGGGCGAGAAACAATTCAAGCCTCAGCCTGACGGCCACCGCTATGCAATCGATCTTGTGAAGCAGGTCATTAAACTGAACCAGGGGATATTTCTGGAAGAAGACATCCTGAATCCTGTTCCGACCAATTTCTGTATCGGCGTAGGCGGTTATCCTGAAAAGCATATGGAATCGCCAAATCTTGCAACGGATTTACAATACCTTAAAGCAAAAGTGGATGCCGGGGCCGATTATATCGTCACACAAATGTTTTTTGATAACTCAAAATATTTTGAATTTGAAAAAGCCTGCCGCGAGATAGGAATTACGGTTCCGATTATACCCGGGTTAAAGCCGCTTTCATTGAAATCGCAGCTTTCAACTCTTCCACGCACTTTTTCAATTGATATTCCTGAAGAACTCGTGCTGGAAGTCGAAAAATGTACCGACACACAGCAGGTGAGGCAGGTTGGCGTAGAGTGGGCCATACAGCAGTCGAAAGAACTGGTTAAATTCGGTGTACCGGTGCTTCATTTTTATACCATGGGCAAATCTGACAACATCTGTAAAATCGCAAAAGCAGTCTTTTAATTTCTTCTCCAATCAACTGGATTCAAAGGTTTATCATCACTGTCCAATGATTCTTTGATTGCAACAGGATCATTGACTCCATATTTTTTTACATTTGCGTCATAAATGCAAAAAATGGCAATTTACCAGGATATACTCAACAGAACGGAGCAAGGCAGGAAACAGCTGGCTATTTTGGTAGATCCCGACAAATTACTGAACAAGGATGTTGAAAGCCTTGCCCTGAATGCAGCCAGATCCGGTGTGGATTATTTTTTCGTGGGAGGAAGCCTGCTGGTTAATAATGAGCTTGATCAATGCATCAAAACACTGAAAGCCAACAGCGATATCCCTGTAATTTTATTTCCCGGTAACACAATGCAGATGAGCTGGAAAGCGGATGCCATTCTTTTTCTTTCGCTTATCAGCGGCCGTAATGCGGAAATGCTTATCGGCCTTCATGTGATCGCTGCGCCTTACCTGAAACTCAGTCCGCTGGAAGTCATTTCGTGCGGCTATATGCTTATCGAAAGCGGGAAAACCACCGCAGTTCAATATATGAGCAATACAATGCCCATCCCTTCGGATAAAATGGATATTGCCATTTGCACGGCAATGGCAGGTGAAATGCTGGGCTTGAAACTGATTTACCTCGAAGCCGGAAGCGGTGCCCAGCATAGTGTTCCCATATCAATGATTGAACAGGTGAAACAAAACATCAGTATTCCTTTGCTTGCCGGTGGAGGACTTCGTACACCTGCACAGGCTGACGAAATGGCCAAAGCCGGGGTTGATATTGTTGTAATCGGCACTGCTTTTGAGAAAAACTCCGGACTCATATCCGAAATGGCTGATGCGGTGCACAAGGCATCAAAAATAATCTGAACCAACAAAATCCCCATAAATCTTTATGAATCTCAAATCAACCTCCACCCTACTGGCATTGCTGTTAATGCTCGTAACACAATTGTTTGCCCAACAAAAGCAGCTCGTGATCGAAGACCTGATGAACCGCAAACTGGCTCCTACTTCTTTATCAAATATCCAATGGCGCAGCAACAACCTGTTTACCTGGATTGCCAATAACTGCATTGTTCAAAGCACGGTAAAAACCGGAACTTCTGACACTATCCTTTCGCTTAACGCATTAAACCAGCTTGTCGAAAAAAATCAGCAAACAAAACTAAAAAGCATTCCCTTGCTTAAATGGGAGAACGAGACTACTTTCAGGTATTCAAATGATGCAAAGGTTTTTCGGTTCAATATGCTGACTAAAAGCCTGACTTTGGTGAACAGCTATGATCAGGATGCCGAAAATGCAGATTATGAACCTGTCACCGGCCGGGTCGCCTTTACAAAAGAAAACAACCTATACGTTTCGGAAAATGGTAAAACCATAGCCGTGACCTACGATTCCAACAAGGGAATTGTAAATGGCAAAGCAGTTCACCGCAACGAATTTGGTATCGAAGGAGGAACTTTCTGGTCTCCACGAGGCAATTTATTGGCTTTTTACCGAATGGACGAAACCATGGTTACCGAATATCCATTGGTGGATATCGACGAACGGATTGCAAAAGTGGAGTACATCCGATATCCCATGGCCGGAATGGCAAGCCATCATGTTACCGTGGGAGTTTTTAATCCCGTAAAAAATCAGGTTGTTTTTCTCAAAACCGGCGAACCTGCGGAGCAATATCTTACCAATATCACCTGGAGTCCCGACGAAAAATATATTTTCATTGCCGTGCTCAACCGCGATCAGGACCATATGTGGCTGAACAAATACGATGCTGCGACCGGAGATTTTGTAAAAACACTTTTTGAGGAAACGGATAAAGAGTATGTTGAACCGTTGAATGGATTATATTTCCTGAAAACCATTCCTTCGCAATTTATCTGGCAAAGCCGCCGCGATGGTTTCAACCATCTGTATTTGTATGATGTTGAAGGAAACCTGGTGAAACAAGTTACCAAAGGACCTTGGGAAGTCACTGCTTTTCAGGGCTTTGATCCTAAAGAAACGAAGATATTTTACACTTCAACCCAGGAAAGCCCGTTGGAAAGGCATTTGTATTCAGTGGAACTGAAAACCGGTAAGACTATGAAATACTCATCCGGAAAAGGCACAAATACCACATACATTTCGCCGGATGGTAAATTTAGTATTGATAGATTAAGCAACCTGAACCTGGGATCGCGTTATTCGCTCGTAAATGATAAGGCTGAAACGTTACGGTTGATCTATGAAGATGTAAACCCGCTAAAGGATTACAAACTTGGTAATACAACACTGATAACGCTGAAAGCCGATGATGGAAGTGATCTGTATGCAAGGCTGATTTTACCTGTAGAATTTGATGCTACCAAAAAATATCCTGTGATTGTATATGTTTATGGCGGACCACATTCGCAACTGGTTTCTGATACATGGTTAGGTGATGCAAACCTGTATTTAAACTACCTGGCAACTAAAGGGTATGTTGTCTGGACACTTGATAACCGGGGCACTTCGAACAGAGGGGCTGATTTTGAGCAGATAATTCACCGGAGATTGGGTGATATTGAAAGCAAGGATCAGATGGTTGGCGTTAACTACCTGAAGTCGCTTCCTTATGTTGATGTTTCTCGTATGGGTATTGACGGCTGGAGTTACGGCGGTTTTATGACCCTTACCATGATTCTCAGAAATCCGGGTGTTTTTAAAGTGGCAACCTGTGGTGGACCGGTGATCGACTGGAAATACTATGAGGTAATGTATGGCGAACGCTATATGGATACTCCGGAGCAGAACCCGGAAGGATATAAAAAAGCTTCCATCCTGAATTATGTCGACCGGCTAAACACCAAATTACTGGTGATCCAGGGAGCACAGGATAAAACCGTTGTGTGGCAAAACAGCCTGCAGTTTATCCAGACCTGTATTCAGAAAGGCAAGCAGGTCGATTATTTTGTATACCCTAACCACGAACATAATGTAAGCGGGAAGGACCGGCTGCACCTTTTCCGCAAACTGGCTGAGTATTACGACCAGAACCTGTAAGATTTTGCATTGAAAAACACCTACTAAAACAGGGACTGCCTCAAAGCTGAAACA
>Ga0208789_1001506_pt1 | contig 12792 bp, 12 predicted proteins | sample Methanotroph_Enr_FD_187368 | JGI IMG/M metagenome (GOLD analysis project Ga0208789, IMG submission 187368) | Enriched soil microbial communities from Old Woman Creek wetland in Ohio, USA - Methanotroph_Enrichment_5 (SPAdes) (version 2) | ecosystem: Environmental > Terrestrial > Soil > Wetlands...
CCTTCCTGCCCACCACGAATGGTTTCGAGCAGGTGAAACCCAAGCATTTTCTCAATTTTACGTAAATCGTTCCAGGTACGGCGATAAGTGATCCCCATTTGTTCACATGCTCCAACCAACGAACCACATTCGTCGATCTGCTTTAAGATTTTCCATTTCCCATCACCTAATACGCCTATACCTTGAGGCGAAGAGAACCAGATTTTATACTCTGGCTTCAGGTTTTCAAATTTATTCATCTGTTATTTTTTATTTTAAAAAAACTGATTAAATAACATCAGGCATTCAACTGTGTCCAAAGCATTTCTTTGAGCTGCGTAAGTCCCAGAGTGGTATGTGAAGAGATAAAAACAGAAGGAATCCGGGGTAATTCCTTTTTCATGAGTTTCATCATTTCTTCATCCAGCATATCACATTTGGTTACGGCAAGCAAGCGTCCTTTATTCAGCAATTCAGGATTGAATTGTTTCAATTCATTGAGAAGTATTTTGTATTCCTTTTTAATATCCTTGCTATCAGCCGGGATCATAAACAGAAGCACTGAGTTTCTTTCGATATGGCGTAAAAACCTCACGCCAAGACCTTTACCTTCGTGAGCGCCCTCGATTATACCCGGTATATCGGCCATAACGAAGGATTTGTCATCGTAGTAAGGAACTATGCCCAAATTAGGCCTGAGTGTTGTGAAAGGATAGTCTGCAATTTCGGGTTTGGCAGCCGAAAGCACCGAAAGCAGTGTAGATTTTCCGGCATTAGGAAATCCCACAAGGCCAACGTCTGCCAGTATTTTAAGCTCAAATATCTTCCAGCATTCAGTAAAAGGTTCACCTGGCTGTGCAAATTTGGGTGCCTGGTTGGTGGATGTTTTAAAATGATCGTTACCCAAACCTCCACGGCCTCCAGGCACGATGATATGAGTTTCGTCGTGTTCTGTTACTTCAAATTCCACCTCGCCTGTTTCGGGATCACGCACAACCGTACCCAAGGGAACCTTTATAATCCTGTCTTCTCCGTTTGCACCGGTTGATAAGGCTTTTGAACCACCCTCCCCATCACTGGCAATGATATGCTTGGTGTAACGCAAATGCAGCATGGTCCACAATTGCTTATCCCCTTTTATAATAATATGACCTCCCCGGCCTCCATCACCACCGTCGGGGCCGCCTCTTGGATTTCCTTTGGTACGCAAATAATGATGAGAACCTGCACCTCCCTGGCCCGATCGCAAATATATCTTTACATAATCAACAAAACTCGAACTAGCCATTATTTATTTTATATTATTGAAGTAAAAGTAGTTACAATACACTTTAAGCCTGGAATGTCAAATTCGACTAAAACACTTACAAATCTAAAAGCATTGTTTTATAGAACAATTTCAAACCTATTTAGTTTTTACGCTGCCTTTTTATCTAGATGTTTTCATAGCTGTTTGAACAGTATCCAGTAAATTCTCGAAAATTTCCTCTTTGGAGCCCATTGCTTTTACCACTACATGCTTGTTTTGTTTTTTATATAATTCCATAACAGGAGCTGTTTTGGAATCATATTCCTCGAGACGGTGTATAATAAGTTCGGTGGAAACATCATAAATACGCGCTTTATCTGTCCGTCCACGTTTATCAAGACGTTTGATTAGTTCGATAGTAGGGGCGTTTAGTTCAACTACATAGGAAACACCCATATTCATGCGGCGCAACAGTCCATCCAGGATATAAGCCTGCAGAATTGTCCGGGGAAACCCTTTGAAAACAAATCCGTTAACATTATTGTTAACCTTAATTTCACGTTCAATAATTTGGATAACAATCTCATCGGCAACGAGGCCTCCTTTTTCATATGTGTCTTTTACTCTAAGTCCCAGTTCTGTTTCTGCTTTAATTTCTTTTCGCAATAAAGATCCTGTGGAGATGTAATAGAAATTTAGTTTTTCGGCTAGCATCCTTCCCTGTGTACCTTTTCCTACTCCTGGAGGGCCTGATACTACCAGATTGAACCATTCTTTTTCAAGCATGGATTCAATGGCGTTGCAAAGCGCATCAAAAACATCAGGTATCGGGCCTACACCTTGTATCGGAACATACAGGTTACGCTCCTGGTAATATCCTATTACCGGAGAAGTTTTATTCTTGTACTCGGTAAGCCTGAACTTAATAACTTCTTCCGTATCATCAGCACGACCGGATACTTTTCCTCGATCAACAAGCCTTCGGGTAAGTTCTTCATCAGGAACTTCGAGGCTGAGCATACAGGAGATGGAAGTATTAAGTTTGAGCAGTAATCCATCAAGGATATATGCCTGAACCAGTGTACGGGGAAAGCCATCGAAGAGAATCCCGTTTTTCTCCGAACTGGTTATGAATTTCTTCTCAATGAGATCTACCATGATTTCGTCGGAAACCAATCCCCCGCGACTAATAAGGTCTTTCACCTGCAAACCAATTTCGGTTTCTTCGGCAATTTCCTGGCGAAGCAAGTCACCAGTCGAAATATATGCCAGGTTATATTTTTCAATCAGCATTTGCGACTGAGTACCTTTCCCGGCTCCGGGAGGTCCGAAGATTGCAATATTGAGCATATCTGAGTTATTTTTATTATGGATTCCCGGTAAAGGAAATCCTGGTTTTAATTGAAATTTGTTTTAATACAATGAAGGAAATCAAAAATCATATGAATTATCCTTCAGTAATCTTGTAAATATCACTTGAATTACGTCCCAATCCATCATAATCCAGACCATATCCTACCACAAATTCGTTAGGAATACTGAAACAATGATAGTCGATCGGGAATTTATTTTTAAAGGCATCGGGTTTAATCAGGCAAGTAGCAACCATAACCGAATCGGGTTCCATTTCACTCAATGTTTTACGAAAACGTTCCAACGTAAGCCCGGTATCAACAATATCCTCAACAATAACAATCGTACGGCCCTTGATATCCAAATCAAGCCCAATTATCTGCTGCACAACACCTGTACTTTGTGTTCCCTTGTAAGACGACAGTTTTACAAAAGCTATTTCACAGTCGATTGTCACTTTTTTAAGCAAATCGGAAGCAAAGATAAATGCACCGTTAAGAACCACTACGAAGAGAGGTTTTTTCCCGGCGAGGTCGGTATTAATACGATCTGATAGTTCGCCAACTTTGGTCTGTATATCATCGTTAAGTATAAATCTACTGAAGTTTTTATCCTTCAATTTCCAGATAATGGGCATAGCGGAATATTTTACGATTGCAATTGCGACAAAATTACAGTTAAAGCGCGAAATATCAAGTAAAAAGATGAAATGTGGGTGCTTTTTTACAAAACCAGTCAATCTGCAATCATTACACACAAAAAGACAATCCAAAAACTTAATATTTTCCTTAATTTCGCAATAAAAAATATCCAGATGACACCTTTTGTAAGTATAATAATGGGAAGCACCAGCGATCTGCCTGTAATGGAAGAAGCGGCAAAAGTATTGAATGAGTTACGTATTCCTTTCGAAATGAATGCATTGTCAGCACACCGCACCCCTGAAAAAGTGGAGGAATTTGCACGCAATGCACATAACCGGGGTATTAAAGTAATTATTGCAGGCGCCGGCATGGCGGCTCATTTACCCGGTGTTATTGCTGCTTTTACTGCATTACCCGTTATTGGCGTTCCTGTAAAATCATCTTTCGACGGGATGGATTCGCTGCTCGCTATAGTGCAGATGCCTCCCGGGATTCCTGTTGCGACCGTTGCCGTGAATGGTGCACGAAATGCAGGGATACTGGCTGCCCAAATGTTATCAATAGGCGATGCAGGACTTTTTGAAAGGCTGGTGGCTTTTAAGGAGGACCTCAAGAAGAAAATTATTCAGGCTAATGAAGAGCTTACAAAAGTAAAATATGAATTTAAGGTGTAGATGGCTGAATGGTTTCTAAAAAAATTAAAAACGCAAAAACACTATTGCAATTCATTTCTAAACCATTAGAGAAATTTTAAGCATGAAAAAAACTATACTTTTCATTTCTTTGATTATCTGCATTTTTGCATCCGGTACCTATGCTCAGAAAAAAGGAACATTGACTGTGAATACCAAATTTTCGGGCATACTCAATGGATATGACTACATTACCAAAACTTTAGTGTTTATTGATGGGGACCTTGCTGGTGAAACATCAGAGCAGGTGCAATCAAAACCAAACTCATGTACAGTAACATTGCCCCGTGGAATACATACTATACGTATTGTAAATTTGGCCTATTACGAAGGCAAATGGGAAGAACACACCCTCAAAAACAATTACGCTCTTGATGCTCTTTACGAAGGCAATGTAAAAGTGAAGAAGAAATTTATGATGAATCTTGTATTTGATATTACTGCAGAAAAGACTTTGGCTAAACTGGATAAATAGGATTTTATTAACTGAATACCTTAATGCCTGAGCGATCACAGCTGCTACTGCATGCTTCTGAGCTTCTACAAAAGATTTGCAAATGCGCCTATTTTATTTGCAAAAAACCAAGCTGACAGCGGAGCAGGCCACAGAGACCGGATTCCTGAGTACTAATAAGCCCCATTGGGGAATAAATTTATTTCCGAAGAGCTTCCGTAGGATTTGGCACCTTATGCGCGAGACCTCCGGCCATTTCATCATCAAAAGTAGTTGGCACATTGTCAGCCTCGGTGCGTTGTTTCCATGTAAGATGTTCTTTGCCATCGTCTTTCCGGATCATGGTAATGCAATTTTCAACCGGGCAAATCAAGGCACATAAGTTGCAACCAACACAATTTTCCTCGTTAATACGGGGAGTTCTGTTATTTTTATCCTCATTCAGCTCAATTGCCTGGTGAGCTCCGTCTTCACATGCAATGTAACACAATTGGCATCCAATACATTTTTCTTCGTCAATACTTGCTTTAACACTGTATTTGAGATTGAGGTCTTCCCATTGTTTTATATTAGGCAGCGCTTTACCTACAAACTGATCAATGGTTGCAAAGTCATGTGAATCCATATATTGCTCAAGGCCAACTGTCATTTCGCGTATTATGCCAAATCCATAATGCATTACAGCAGTGCAAACCTGCACAGAAGATGCTCCAAGCAACATAAATTCGACCGCATCGCGCCAATTTTCGATTCCTCCGATTCCTGAAATCGGTAATTGAACCAGGGGATGCTGGGCACAATTCTTCACCATATTTAGCGCTATCGGCTTAACGGCAGGGCCGCAATATCCGCCATTGGAACTGTGATTTTCGACAATCGGGTACGTAACAAATTTATCAATATCAACACCAACCAGGCTTTGTATCGTATTAATTAACGAAATTGCATTTGCGCCTGCCCGACGGGCTGCCTGTGCGGGTTCGGTGATATCGGAAATATTTGGTGTGAGTTTCACAATTACCGGAATTTTTGCAACTTCCATCACCCAGCGGGCAATTAATTCAAGCACTTCCGGTTCCTGCCCAACTGCTGACCCCATTCCTCTTTCGCACATGCCATGCGGACAGCCAAAATTCAATTCAATTCCGTCGGCTCCGGCGTTTTGAACATCCTGAACAATTTGCTGCCATTCCTTTTTGGTTTGCACCATCAACGAAGCTATAACCGCGTGATTTGGAAAATACTTTTTAACTTCTTCCATTTCGCGAAGATTATCGCTTAAACGACGATCCGTTATAAGTTCAATATTATTGAAACCAACCACGCGGTTTCCACGATGATTGATTGCACCATAACGGCTCGATACATTTACGACTGGTATCCCGAGCGTTTTCCATACAGCACCACCCCAGCCCTGATCGAAGGCTTTCATAATCTGATACCCGGAATTTGTGGGAGGTCCGGAAGCCAACCAAAATGGATTTGGCGCTTTAATGCCTGCAAAATTTATTTTTAGATCAGCCATAAATTCTCTTATTTTTTGGGTAATGTGTCAGCATTAGTTTCAAACAAAAAGTTCCGGGTTCCTGGTTCCGGGTTCCTTTTGCAACCTAAATCGTTTAATTAATTAAAGCATTAATCACCATTTTATATGTCTATTACATCAATATAAAGGGTTTGGAACCCGGAACCTGGAACCCGGAACCCGGAGTACAATTTTTAGGCTAATTTAGTTAAATATGCATGTATTCCTTTTCCTGCTATTTTCCCCTCGGCTGCTGCATTTACAACCTCAGCCCCTCCATTTACAGCATCTCCGCCGGCAAAATATTTGGGATTTGAGGTCTGACCTGATGATTGATTTATTGAAACTCGCCCGGTTTCATCCATCGTTAGTCCTTGAATATTAGCAATCATCGAAGTTTGTTTCATCTGCCCGGTTGCTTTTATTACCAGTTCACAATCAAGTACAAACTCACTACCCGGAATATTGATTAGTTTTCCGGTAATCGTTTCAGTTCGTATAAATTTGACACCTTCAACAGCACTTTCGCCAACAATTTCGATCGGAGCTACATTAAATAGACCTTCAACTCCGGTAACTTTTGCCAGGTCATATTCGAAATAGTAGGCTTTCATTTCGCTTTCCGACCTTCGGTAAGCTACTATTACTTTTTCGGCACCCAATCTTGCCGATTCCGAAGCAGCATCCATGGCTGTATTACCACCGCCCAGAACAATTACTCTTTTTGCAATTGGTTTTGTACCAGGCTTGGTTTTAATTTGCTCAATAAACTCTGTAGCACCAATACATCCAGGCTTATCTTCTCCTTTAATTTTTATTTCCGCCGAATTCCCCAGCCCAATACCCAGAAATATTGCATCATAGTTTGACTCTAACTGTTTGATATCCTCTTTATTTGCTATCCGTTTGTTATAAAATATTTTAAATCCGAATTGCTCTCTGAGAAATTCCACTTCCATGAGCGCTTCTTTGTTGGTAATTTTATACGGAGCAACACCATGCAGGGCCAAACCGGAAGGATTACTCTTTGCCTCAAAAATATCGACGTTATAACCAGCCAATCTTAATTCGCAGGCACACGAAATCCCAGCCGGACCAGCTCCAATAACTGCCACAGATTTTCCATTAAAATCAGGAATTTCGAAAAACTTCTGCTGAGTCAGAATTGCATTATTAGTTGCAAAATTTTGCAACCGTCCTATTTCCAAAGCTTTAATGTTTACTTTATTGAATACGCAAGCCCCTTCGCAAAGAACTTCGGTAGGACAGACTTTTCCACATGTATTTCCCAAATAATTAGATTGGTAAATCGTTTTGGCCGCTCCTGTTAAATTTCCGTTGTTTATTTGCCGGATAAACAACGGAATATCAATAGCAGTGGGGCATGCAAGCATACAGGGTGCATTGTAACAGAACAAGCATCTCGAACTTTCGTAATACGCCTCTGAGTTATTCATCAGGGGTTTTAGCTGAGGGAATCTTTTTTCGTTATCCAGCATATATTTGGGATTTTTTTCGTTGAGGGGTTGATGAGTTGATGGGTTGAGGGGTTGAGGGGTTGATAGGTTGAGGGGTTGAGGGGTTGAGGGGTTGATGAGGTTGATGAGGAGTTAGCTGATAGGTTTTGGGGGGGTGGGTTTTTGGGTTGATTGGTATAATGAATTCAGCATACGGCCAATAGAATCAATATCAACCCTGATGTTTTTCAATGAATCACCAGATAAAAAATTCAGATCGTTAGATAGTATTATTTGGTTCAAAACTTCAATTAAACTCCCGAAGGCGATTTCGTAAAATCTTGCCTGATCCTTACGGCTCCAACGAGTGCTTCCTTCAGCAATATTACTGCTGACAGAAATACTTGCCCGCCGGAGTTGACTTGTCAATCCGAATTTTTCTTCATTCGGAAAGGTACCGGTTAATTGATAAACACTTTTAACAAGCTTCCTTGATTTTTGCCAGACTTCTAAATTTTCAAATGCGTAATTCATGTTCTTCTATTTTTAAACTGTTTTTACAAAGCAACTTTTAAAAAACTAACCAATGAATCAACAACTCAACCTTTCAACTTTTATACCTATCAATCCTTCAATCATCAACTTATCAACCCTTCAACTTATAAACTCCTCAACCCTTCAACTTATAAACCCATCAACCCTTCAACTTATAAACCCATCAACCCTTCAACTTATAAACCCATCAACCCTTCAACTTATAAACCCATCAACCCTTCAACTTATAAACCCATCAACCCTTCAACTTATAAACCCATCAACCCTTCAACTTATAAACCCATCAACCCTTCAACTTATAAACCCATCAACCCCTCAACTTATAAACCCATCAACCCCTCAACCAAAAACTCATCAACCCATCAACTAAAAACTCATCAACCTTCCAGCCATTTTCTGAAAGGCACTTACCAACTGTCGATTAAAATCATTAAAACTCTGTAATTCGTTTGTACGTTTCAGGACGCCTGTCGCGGTAGAATTGCCAAACCGAACGAACCTCATTAATCATATCCAGATCAAATTCAGCTACCAGGAGCTCATCGTTGTCTTCTGATGCCTGTGCAAAGATTTGTCCGCGCGGATCAACAAAATATGATGATCCGTAAAACTTGCCGATATTCCATGGTTTTTCAACTCCAACCCTGTTGATGCAGCCCATAAAATATCCGTTTGCTGCTGCATGTGCAGGTTGCTCCAGCTTCCATAAATACTGTGAAAGTCCTGCAACAGTTGCCGATGGATTATAAACAATTTCGGCGCCATTCAAGCCTAGTTCCCTGGCTCCTTCAGGGAAATGACGGTCGTAGCATATATAAACCCCAACTTTTGCATATTTTGTCTGAAATACCGGATATCCAAGGTTTCCGGGTTTAAAGAAGTATTTTTCAAAAAAACCGGGAGCAACCTGCGGAATATGATTTTTCCTGTATTTCCCAAGAATTGTACCATCAGCATCAATCACTACGGCTGTGTTATACAATATCCCTGGCATTTCCTCTTCATATATCGGAACAATTATGACCATATTGTATTTCTTTGCCAGTGCCTGCATAAGTTCCGTTGTTTTCCCGGGGATGGATTCGGCGGCTTTGTACCATTCATTACTCTGACCGGGACAAAAATAGGGCCCGTTAAATATCTCCTGTAAACACAGAATCTGTACACCTTGTTTGCCTGCATTTTCAATGTAAGGAATGTGTTTCTGAATCATTGCTTCTTTTATTTCAGCAATACTGCCTTCGCCTTCCGAAATCGGAACCGACATCTGAATCAAACCTGATTTAATTTTTCGTGCCATAGTTTTTAATCTTATTTATATTGTTTAATATGATCGTTGCTTGACTGCTGGTTACTGGTTGCTGGTTACTGGTTGCTGGTTACTGGTTGCTGGTTGCTGGTTGCTGGAAGCTGAATGCTAGCTGCTGGTTGCAAGTTGCTGGCTCAACATTTGATGTGCTTCGAGCGTTCAAAGTCAAGTTGACGGATTTCTTAGTGGTTTATATTGGTTGAGGGGTTGATGGGTTGATGGGTTCAGATAAACCAGAATCCAGTAACCAGAAACCAGATTTACAAAACATTTGTCAATTTTGCCCTTTTTATAAATTCGCCGTAGCCTTTCTTTATTTTCACACTTCCATTATCAATGGCAACAGTACCACGAAGGATTACAGTCTCGGCTTTCCCGGTAACTTCGTGTCCTTCATAGGCCGAATAATCGCAATGGTGATGATGCGTGGATGCGGAGATAATGTGTTTTTTTGCCGTATCAAAAATTATGATATCGGCATCAGAACCAACTGCAATTGTGCCTTTTTTAGGAAACATTCCGAATATTTTAGCTGAAGCTGTAGAAGTAAGATCGACCATTTTATTCAAACTGATTTTACCTTTGTTAACGCCTTCCGAAAACAGCAATTCTATCCGATGTTCAATTCCCGGTGCGCCATTTGGAATTTTCGTAAAATCATCTTTCCCTTTCAGTTTATCGTCCCACATAAACGGGCAATGATCGGTAGCAACGGTTTGCACAATTCCCTGGTTGATCGCCGCCCAGAGTGCATTCTGGTCCTTTTTCTCGCGAATAGGCGGACTCATGACCCATTTTGCACTCTCAAATCCGCGGTCATAAACGGATGCGTCGAGAACAAGGTATTGAATACAAGTTTCTACAAATACTTTCTGATTTCGCTTGTTTGCTTCTTTTACTTTGTTAAGTGCTCCTTCGCAGGTAAGGTGAACAATATAGGAATTTGAATCGGTCTGATAGGCCATATCAATGAATCTGCCTGAAGCCTCAGTTTCAGTTATTTCAGGCTGAGACAGATAATGATAAAGAGCTGAAAGATTTCCTGCAGCCTTATTTTTTGCAATTAAATAATCAATAATATCACCATTTGTAGCGTGAACAGAAATTAATCCCCCATACTTTTTTATTTCAGTCATCAACCCAACCATTTGTCCGTCGTCAATCATTAAAGCACCTTTATATGCCATAAAAGCTTTAAAAGATGTAATCCCTTCTTTCTCAATCAAATCTTTGATTTCACCTTGAGTTTGAGGATTAAAATCGGTGACAGCCATGTGAAAACCATAATCTCCATAAGTATTTCCCGTTGCACGCCCTTGCCATTCGTGTAATGCAGCATGAAGCGATTTTCCCTGCTTTTGAATTATAAAGTCGATAACAGTGGTAGTGCCGCCATGAAGTGCGGCCAAGGTGCCGGTTTCGTAATTGTCGCTGGAAAATGCGCCCATAAAAGGCATTTCCAGGTGAACATGAGGGTCAATTCCACCGGGAATTACAAGTTTCCCCGAAGCATCGATAATAGTATCGGCAGCAATGCCTAAATTCTTACCAATCAATGAAATTGTTTCACCTTCGATGAAGATATCAGCTGTGTAATCATCAGCGGCAGTAATAATTCTGCCATTTTTTATAAGTATCGACATAGGATTCGGTTTAAATGTGAAAATTACTTATTTGATTACCTTTGTTACTCCTGTATTTGGAAACAATTATTTTATTTGTTCAGTTACAGGGTTTATAGGTATATGGAGATGATCAAATTATAGCAAGGTCTGAATTTACTTTTTCTATAAACCCGTTGTATTTCAATTCCCTATACCTCTATCCCCTTATACCTTTTTACATTTCCTGATCTCTTGATAATTACTATTGTTTATAATACTCATCAGCAATTTCAATTGCTTTTTCAATGATATCAAGTCCTTCATCAATCTGGCTTTTGTTAATAATCAATGGCGGAGCGATAAATATCCAATTCCAGCGAACAAAGGTGAACAGGCCCAATTCCCTGAGTTTTGCAGCCATGCGGTTTGTAGGTTCCATGTCTTTGGCAGCAGCATTGAAGGGTGTTAACGGTTCTTTTGTTTCACGGTTTTTTACCAGTTCAATTGCACCAAGCAGGCCCGTATTCCGGAAGTCGCCGATTGAAGGATGTTTTTCAGCCAGTTTTTGCACTTTTTCTTCAATGTATTTGCCCATCAAAGCTGCGTTTTCAATTAAATTTTCTTCTTCGTAAACACTGATACAAGCCAAAGCAGTTGCACAGCCAAGCGCATGAGCAGAATAGGTTAAACCCAGCGGAAGCGGAATATCATTGAAATGGGCCGCAATTTCTTCTTTTACAATTATTCCTCCAAGCGGGGCATAACCCGATGTGAGTCCCTTTGCAACACACATAATATCAGGAGTAACTTCATGATGATCGATTCCAAACCATTTTCCTGTGCGTCCGAACCCACTCATTACCTCGTCGTCAATCAATAAAATTCCGTGACGATCAGCTATTTCTTTCACTTTTTTCCAGTAAAAAGGCGGGTATTTTATACAACCCGAAGTTCCTGATTCGCCTTCAAACAGGATTGCTGCAATACTTCCCGGGTTTTCGTATTGAATAATTCTTTCAAGATTTGCAGCTGCGTTCTCGCCACATTCGTCAATAGTGCTGCTATTCCAAGGGCAGCGATAAAAATAGGGGTTATCAACATGAACGATATTAGGAACTCCCTGGTTGTCAAATTGGAATTTACGCGGGTCGCCACCGACCGAAAAAGCGCCATAAGTTGCTCCGTGATACGAACGGTAATGAGAAATGATTTTGTGCCTTCCCGTGTATATTCGTGCCAATTTTATTGCATTTTCAATTGCTTCGGATCCACCGAGTGTAAAAAGTGTTTTCTTCAGACTTCCGGGAGTGATCTCGGCAAGCTTTTTCCCTAGTTCGCCACGAACGTTAGTGGCCATTGAACAGGTTATAAAAGTAAGTTGCTCGGCTTGTTTTTTTAGTGCTTCAATTACTTTTGGGTGCTGATGCCCTATATTAGCATTCATGAGTTGTGACGAAAAATCAATGTATTTTTTCCCGTCATAATCATAGAAATAAACACCTTTAGCTGATTTTACAGCAATAGGATTTAATCCAGCCTGCTTCGACCATGAAAAAAATGTATAGTCGAGGTTGTTTTTTACAATTTGTTCTCTGTCAGTCATATTTCTGATTTAAATCTTGATCAATAAATTTAGTTTTCTGCGTAAATGGTAATTATATTGTGACAACTGAATCCAATACCAGATCAATTTCAAAAGTTTGCAAACAATTCACTCTTATTTCTTCACTTTTTTTCAATCTCTCTATTTACATCAGCGAGGCATCGCGTTTTTATCTTCTCATCAATATCCATTATTCTTCCCATTTCCCTATTGAGACGCGAGGCATCGCGTCTCTACTTATTTAACTCATCCAATCGGTAATTTCCTGTTTTGCCCATTTGGATGTTACTTTTTTAAGTTGCGACCAAAATCCCAGTGAGCTATTTCCTGTAATATCGCCTGCACCAAATTTTGATGCATTCCAACCT
>Ga0208789_1001507_pt1 | contig 12778 bp, 10 predicted proteins | sample Methanotroph_Enr_FD_187368 | JGI IMG/M metagenome (GOLD analysis project Ga0208789, IMG submission 187368) | Enriched soil microbial communities from Old Woman Creek wetland in Ohio, USA - Methanotroph_Enrichment_5 (SPAdes) (version 2) | ecosystem: Environmental > Terrestrial > Soil > Wetlands...
CTGCTCAAAAAGATTTCTGTCAATGACTATATACAACTGCTCACTGATGTGAAGAAAATAAGAATCAATGGAACTTGGTATCTGAACGAATTTACCGCTCACACACAAAGGCTAATCGATAAATTGGGAATCAAATTATATAATACGTAACTTGATGCGGAGTTAGAGATTAATTGGGTAAGAGTGTTTTGGTTTATAAGCAAATATCAGTTAATGGGGCAGTACTATACTGCATCATGATACTATCTTTGCTGATGGTATTTGATAAAATATCTAGCATATGGAAACAGCCAATCTTTCAAATAACGTGCTTTGGTGTATTGCGGCGTTACTTTATTTTAACTGCCATTCTGGCTCAACCAACTAACGATCAGTTTTTTAAAAAATACTTCTTATATCTTTAAAGCGCAAAAACAGGATAAAGTATGAAATTCCTTCTTTCAACCATACTACTCGTATTAATTTTTAATTCGGTTATAGTGGCTCAGCAATGGCAAAATGTAAGCCCGGCTGGTTATAACTATTTTAGTGCAGCCAGCTTTATAAATGATAAAGAAGGGTGGGTGATTGCAAGATATGGTGAGTGGCCAAACACCCATGCTGATTTAATTCATACAACAGATTGTGCAATCACCTTTACATCCATTTTTTCGCTTCCGGACACTTCAAAATGTTTTTTTTTACAAATGGTAGACTCCTTAAATGGATTTGCTAAAATTGATATGGATTGGCCTTCAGATGATGTTTTGTTTTGGGCAACATATAATGGTGGGTTATCTTGGCTAGATATTACAGATACTTCTATGTTTGCTCCTGATAATCCTTTACATAACAGCTCCCCTTTCTTTTTTCTTGATAAATTAACAGGTTTTGCGGGAAGTACAAATGCTATATTCAGAACTATAAATGGTGGATTAAGTTGGGAAAAGATGAATACTCCCACGTTCATTGATTCATCAACATCAAACATCTATAAACCTAACAAGTTATTTTTTCTGGATAATAAATATGGATGGGCTTCTTGTTCTATGATGACAGATGAGGGTTTTGTGCTAAAGACAACGGATGGTGGTCAAAACTGGATTGCCTGTAAGCCTATAACCGGAGATCTTTATAATATTCATTTTGCTGATAGTTTGCATGGTGGAACTACTGGTGGAAATTGGTATTACTCAACAGTCATATTAACTGAAAATAATTTCGATACAATTTCTCATTTTTACCTTAATAATTTTCCACAACTCGCCGATGCTATCTATTACCAAAATGATACAACAATTTGGATGAGTGGTTATCCGGCAGTTATATACAAGAGTACGGATGGCGGGGCATCTTTTATTGAATATGATACTACCTATGCCACGGATAATCAAACAGACTGGTTGCACGATTTTCAGTTTTTTGATTCAACCGGATATGCCTTTGCGTACAGTTTTATATTAAAAATGGTTGATACTCTGCATACATCAGTTAATCCACTTGTTCAAATAAACGATATACGGATCACGCCTAACCCTGCTATAAACAATTGCTCAATCAGTTTGGTATCGGAAAGTGCCGGTAATTCGGTAGTACAACTTTATTCGGTCGACGGGGTACTGGTGCTAAATACTGAACGGTATCTCCATGTGGGGAAAAATGAGTTATTGTTAGATATTTCAAATCTAAAACCTGGTATGTACATCATAAAGATTAGTAATAATTCAAATACATATTCATCGCGGCTTATTAAGCAGCCTTAAAAGCAGTTCAATTATTGCGGCCATACTCTATTTGACCAGCAATTCTTGCAAAACAAATGTGTAATCCGATAAGAATAATATTCAAGCACAAAAGTATGTCTTTATAGACTATTCAATCATTCCCACACCCACGGTTTCGTTAGTGCCTTCATCAATAAAAATTACAGCACCTGTAATACGATTCTGGCTATAGGGATCGAAAAGCAAAGGTTTGGTGGTGCGGATGGTGATGCGGGCAATATCATTCATTTTCACCTCGCTGTCGTCAGTTATTTGTGTGAGTGTATTTACATTCACCTTGTAATGAACCTCCTTTACCAGGCAGCGTACATCGCGTGTGGTGTGTTTAAGGGCGTACTTTCCGTTGATCTGTAGCGGCCGGGTACTCATCCAGCAGATCATCATCGTAATATCCTGACTAACCTGCGGACGGTTATCCTCTTTCACTATCATATCGCCACGGCTGATGTCAATATCATCATTCAGCTGCATGGTAACTGACATGGGTGGGAAAGCCTGTTCCAACTGTTTTTCCTGCAACTCAATTGATTTAATAGTCGAATGATAGCCGCCAGGGAGGATCATAACTTTATCGCCGGTTTTGAAAATTCCACCGTCGACACGGCCGGCATATCCACGGTAATCGTGGTATTCGTCAGAAATAGGTCTAACCACATATTGCACAGGGAAACGTGCATCGGTAAGGTTATAATCATGGTCAATGGGAAGGGTTTCGAGCACATCGAGAAGTGTACCGTTGTTGTACCAGCTCATATTTACTGATGGCTCCACCACATTATCACCATGCAGGGCGCTTATAGGCACGAAACGGAAATCCTTTACCTTTAATTTCAGTGCAAACGCAATAAATTTCTCGTGAATTTCTTCGTAAACTTCCTGGCTGTATCCAACCAGGTCCATTTTGTTAACGCAGATAATGATATGTGGTATCTGAAGCAGGGTTGCAATATAGGTGTGGCGATAGGTTTGCTCCGTGACTCCGTTGCGTGCATCAATCAGTATAAGGGCTGCATTAGCAGTTGATGCACCTGTTACCATATTACGGGTATACTGAATATGCCCCGGTGTGTCGGCAATAATAAACTTTCGTTTAGGGGTGGCAAAATAGCGGTAGGCAACATCAATGGTGATGCCTTGTTCACGTTCGGCCCTGAGTCCGTCAGTAACAAGTGCCAGGTTTATATGCTCGTTTCCGCGTTGTATGCTTGCTCTTTTTACGGCTTCGAGCTGATCCTCAAATATTGATTTGCTGTCGTACAAAAGCCTGCCTATGAGGGTGCTCTTGCCATCGTCGACGCTTCCGGCTGTTGTAAAGCGCAACAGCTCCATATTCAGATATCCTTTGGATGAAAATTCAGTCATGTTTGTATGATTCAGTGCTTGAAAATCAGTGCGTGGTGCTTAGTGCTCAGTGCTTGGTTAAAAATAGCCTTCTTTTTTTCTGTCTTCCATTGCGGCTTCGCTGCGCATATCATCGGCCCGGCTTCCGCGTTCAGTAACACGTGTAGCAGCTATTTCTGCAATAATTTCTTCGAGCGAATTGGCAGTGGAAAGGTTAAGCCCGGTGCAGGATACATCTCCAATAGTCCGGCAACGTACGGTGCGTATTTCTATTTTTTCGTTGGGTTTCAGTTTCATGAAAGGCGCATTGGCCAGCCATACGCCGTCGCGCAGAAAAGCCTCACGCTGATGGGTATAGTAGATGCTTGGCATCGGGATGTTTTCTTTCAGTATATATTGCCATACATCCATTTCGGTCCAGTTGCTGATCGGGAATACCCTGAAATGTTCTCCTATATGCTTGCGTCCGTTGAAGATATTCCAGAGTTCCGGGCGCTGGTTCTTGGGATCCCACTGTCCGAATTCGTCGCGGTGTGAGAAAAAGCGTTCTTTAGCGCGGGCTTTCTCTTCGTCGCGGCGTCCGCCACCCATACAGGCATCGAACTTGTGTTTTTCGATGGTGTCGAGCAGGGTAACTGTCTGCAGCAGGTTACGGCTGGCACTGTATCCTTTTTCTTCCACCACTCGGCCGGTATCAATTGATTCCTGGACTGAGCCCACAATAAGCTGCACGCCCAGTTCCTTTACCAGGTTATCGCGGTAATCGATGGTTTCCTGGAAATTATGCCCGGTATCAACATGCAGAAGGGGAAAAGGAATTTTTGCCGGCCAGAATGCCTTGCGTGCCAGATAGGTCATTACAATGCTATCCTTGCCTCCTGAAAAGAGTATCGCCGGACGTTCAAATTGCGCCGCCACTTCGCGGATCACAAAAATGGATTCGCTTTCGAGTTCGTCGAGGTGTGAAAGATTGTAGTTGGTCATACTTATGTTTTATTTTTCGGTAGTTGCCTTTGAAAATATAGTGCTGTCAAAGCCTTGATCAGATATTGATTCACCCAAAGAGTTGTTTTCCAGGAGGTGATCAACTTTTTAACGTGATTGCCGGTAATATGCAGTCGAGTATCTGTTTCAGCGAGGTTTCAATATTCTCAGTGTCGGTATGTATTTCGAGGCCGGGATGTGATGGAATTTCGAATGGGGCATTTACTCCGGTAAAATCTGGAATCTGGCCAGCCCTGGCTTTTTTGTACATTCCTTTCACATCGCGGAGCTCACACGAATCGAGTGTAGGGTTGAGAAAAATCTCAATGAAATCGTCGTTTCCGATAATACCACGGGCCAGATCGCGGATTTCGTTGGTCGGACTAACAAATGCATTTATTGTAATGATTCCGGCCGATAGAAAGAGTTTTGAAATTTCTGCGATGCGGCGGATGTTCTCCAGTCGGTCAGCGTTACTGAATCCCAGGTTGTTATTGATCCCACATCGTACATTATCGCCATCAAGCACCTGGCAGAAATATCCCCGCGAAAAAAGTTCTTTTTCCAGTGCCAGTGCCAGTGTGGTTTTGCCTGAACAAGGCAGCCCTGTAAACCAGATCACCCTGGCATACTGAGCAAGTTTTTGCTCTTTCACCTTCCGGCTTACCAGTTTTTCGAACAGGGGATATACTTTGCTTGGTTCCACTTCACAACAGCTTTGATAAAAGTGGTGCAAAAGTACAGTTTATCTTGGTATCCTCAAGCAGGTTAATAGCATAAACGCATTTTGTAAGGGTAAACTGCCCGGAAAACGGAAACCGGAATGACCCTGGACTGTCTATTTAACTATCAGCTTCCTGACAGGTGATTGCAGGCCTGAAGCTTCGATGCGTACAAAGTACATTCCGGGTGCAAGATTACTTATATCGATTCCGGTTGTGCCACTTTGTTGATTCAGAAGGAGCTGCGAAACAGTTATTCCGGTTGGAGTAATCACTTTCAGATGTGCATCTTTTATTGTTTCGGGGAGATTGTAACTGACCTCAAAAGTACTGTTAGCCGGATTTGGGTATGGAATTCCAAGGAAAGCAGCCGATGCATTGTTTTCGCTTACTGAAGTTGGATCGAGAAGCATGCTTATGTTGAAATCGTCGAAGTAATAACCATCCATCTGAGTTCCGCCATCCGACTTAAACCGGAAACGGAATTTAACATTTTTACCCATATAACTGTTAAGCGAAATGGCTTCACGCACCCACCCGCTTTGAGTACCATCGTACAAAGGTTGCCCGGCAAGCTGATAGATGGAACCCTGGTTGGTATATATTCCGTCCAGAGGAATCCATGTTGTTCCGTTGTTTTCGGTAATACTCAGCTGAACATAGTCGTAATCGTTTTCAATGGCCCATTTCGCCCTGAACTGCAGCACAAGTAGCATTGTATTTGTGAGACTGATTTCGTTAACCAGGGTAATAGTTTTAGTGGAAAAAGCGGTATAATTACCGTTGGGGGTATCAGTCATCGACGAAAAAGGGGAATAATACTGAGCATTGGTAATACTCCAGTTGCCGGTCCAGTTGCTGTTGTTGGTGAGCTTATCATTAAAAACAGTCAGGGGAAATCCGAATATTCTCGTCACTGTATCGTGCTCAGCAAAGGATCCATTATCGATTGTTAAGACATACCGCAGGGTGTCGCCAACATGCAGGCTGCTATTAAGCTGATAACTGATTGAATCGGTGCTTTTTTCGAGCAGACCTAATCCCTGAATCGTTTTTGCGCTTCCTACTGAAGCAAAAGCGTCACCCAGTGGCGCTACTGAAACGGTAAAGCTTCCATCCTGCATGCCCAGGCGTTTAACTTCGAAGGTGAGGTGCCCGCTCTGTTCCCAGATGAATAAAGGGCTGTTATCGGCAAGAATTCCATAGTTTCCGGCCAGCCGTGCTGCAGTTAAACTGGCAAGCATATTTTCCTTGCACAGGGGGATGATACGATCCTGTGTCGGCCAGAATCCATCTTCGCTGTTTCCGATCTCGGGAGTATAGGACATTATAGCAGGCTTTGTAAGTTGTTCGCCATACATCCAGTCGTCGGAACCTCCGTTGGTGGGATATATTGTGGTATTGCCGGCACCATAGGTATATCCGTTTTCTTTGGTCATAAGCTGAGCATAGGCATCAAGCAACGAATTGTCGGGAGTGGGAGTCGACGACCATCCCCAGGAATACAGGAATAAATTACTGTATGAATGATAGTTAAGTGCGATAAGAAAATTGTGACCTTCGCAGAAATATTTCATCATACGTGTTTCCGGTTCCGAAAAAGGAGCTGTCCCCCTGAAGAGATCGCTGGAGGGATCCGGTGAAGAGCCTGTATCATCAAAACCCCATTGGTAGCTGTAATTCCGGTTAATATCAATTCCAAAACTGCCGTCACCGTTATCGCGTTTGTTTTTACGCCACATGCCGCCACCAGCCGGATAGTTAATAATATTATCAGTGTATCCGTCAACATTAAAAACCGGCACAAAATACATTTCGGTAGTATCGACCAGTGCTTTGAGCGAAGCATCAGTATAGTAATTCTCCAGCAGATACCACATGTAATATAGCAAATGCTGCATGCCAATAGGCTCACGGGCGTGGTGCATGCCGGTATACAGAACTTCTGGCTCTGATTCGTTTATATCAGGATTGTCGCTTATACGGACGTAATAAACGGTGCGACCCTCAATGGTTGTTACTGTGTCGCTGAGTGCCTGTTTAACGCTGATAAGGTTAGGATAAAGCTCCCGCATCAGGTCAAGTTGCTGCAGCATTTCGTCAACAGTACTGAATCCGCCGCAAGTACCCAGCGAAAAGTTAGCAGGTTCAGGCCATGCCTGAGTTAAAAGGCTTTTGGTTGCAGGCATGGTTGTTTTTTGCAACGAACGCTCAGCATAATACTTAGCCATATCAGGTATCATTACCTCATATCTGAATCCTGCAGCAGAGAGTTTACTAATATCTTTCTGCGAAATTTCAGCAACATACCAATGGTTCTCTTTATCTGCACCGGTAATTTCGATGCCGGTAGCAAATAGTGCGGCTGGTGCTTTGCTGTCAGTATATATTTTTACCCTGGAATAAACTCCAATCTGCGCAAAGAGAGATATGGATAAACCAAGGAGAAAGAGAAATAGCAGGGGTTTCTTCATGATAATGTTGTTTTTGAGAAGTGCAGGTAATAATAACAGCGCATTGCCTTGTATGTTTCACGGAAGGAATTCCAATATATAGTGTCAGAATTTACTTCCAATTGATGGTTTCGAAAAGATGCTGCATATCCGTTTTGACAAATTCGATCACGGGAGCCAGAGAATCATTGTTAGGGATTACATCGAAATAGAGAGATCCTCTGATGGCATGCTGTATGCTGTCAGTAAGATAGAACTGGTAGGGAGAAGCAGCGCCAAGCCCATTGATTTCGTACACCAACCCATACATTTTCCTCGCAGGGTCCTTTATGGTTATCTGCCTTATTCCACTTGCCTTTGGCATATGTTTCAGGGCAAGTGTACGCACATCTTCCGTAAATTTTACCAGGCTGTTTTTATCAGTTAACTTTTTGTAGCTGATATGAATACGCCCGTGAAAAACAGGCATTTCGATATTGATCCAGTTTTTTTCTTCAGGCGATAAAGGGTCGTTGGTGATGCTGGCGTAGGCCGGGTATTCGAAACGGTAAGGATATATGGAATCGAGAAGTGTATATTTTTTTTCAGGAAGTGCAATGCGGAAATATCCCCTTGGCTTGGGTGTAAAATCACTGTCGCACGATTGAGTAGTGATCAGCATTGCTGTAATAAAAGCAAAAATCAGGTAAGCACTGATGGGTAGTTTTCGAAATGACATCATTCTGTAGTTATTCTTAGTCAGGATAAAACGGTACCGGAAACTGATTATTGCTTAATTCGGCCTGCAACAACAATGGTAAGCGTTGAAACAAAACTCAATTGATATCCGGCTGAAGTGGAATTTAAAGAACCTATTCCGGTTCACTGGTTCCGGGAGTGGTAATTTTAACCTTTTTCAAACGGCGTTTATCAGCAGCTTCCACGCGGAAAGAGTATTCTCCCAGAGTGAAGGTTTCACCGGTTGCCGGCATTTTTCCGGCAAGTTCCAGTATAAGGCCTGCCAGCGATTCGCTTTCACCTTTGGCATCGTCGAATATACGGTCGTCAATACCAAGCACACGGCACATATCGTTGATGGTTGTTTTTCCTTCAAAAATATAATTCTGCTCATCAATCTTCGAGAAAAATGTGTTGTCGGCTTCAACATCGAATTCATCGTTTATTTCGCCTACAATTTCTTCGATTATGTCCTCCAGGGTAATGATACCCGAAGTGCCTCCATACTCATCCACCACTACGGCCATATGTATTTTCTTCTCCTGAAATTCCTGCATCAGGTCGTTGATAGGTTTGTTTTCGGGAATAAAAAACGGAGGTCTTACCAGCAATTCCCACTTAAAGTTATCTCCTTCAGTAAGATGGGGCAGAAGGTCTTTAATGTAAAGAATGCCGGTAATTGTGTCGGGGGTGTCGTTATAAACCGGTATACGTGAGTAGCCCGAATCAACAATTATCTTTTGTACTTCGCTGAACGATAATGAATTGTCGATGGTAGTGAGATCGACACGGGGGCTCATAATTTCGCGGGCATTAATATCACCAAAACGGGTAATACTCTTCATGATCCTTCGATCCTCCTCATCTACTTTACCATCGGCGGTTATATCGATAGCATTCGAAATATCGTCGAGGGTTATATTGTGGTTTTTTGCATGACGCTTGTCGATAAAGCTCGTGGAACTCACCAAAAGATGACTGAAAGGGTATACTATTTTCTGCAATACGTTGAGAGGTGTGGCCAGCATGGAAGCTATTTTTACCGGTTTGCGGGTAGCAAATACTTTGGGCAGAATTTCACCCAGAAGCAGAAGTAGTGCAGTAATCACTACCACCTGGAAAAGGAATCCCAGGAGTGGATTCGACGAAAAATCGAGGTGTTGGTTTACCAGGAAGGTGGACAAAATAACAATTCCTACATTAACCAGGTTGTTAAATATCAGAATAGTTGTTAGCAGAAGCTTGGAGTTTTCGAGCAGGTGAACGATGCGTTTATTGACTGCTGTTTTTGAAGATCTGATCTCGTTGAGCTGGGATGGCGAGAGCGAAAAAAACGCTGTTTCGGCAGCCGATGCTCCTGCCGAACAAAGCAATAAGACCATTACAGCAATCAATCCCGCAACCAGTCCTGCTGATGAAACAAGGTCGGATGTAAATAAATTCAATAAAATGAGTGCGTTTAACGCCTCAGGGAGTGGGTCGGCCACGGTGCGAACTAATTGATTTAAAGATGCAAAGATAGTAAAAGCTGAAAAACAAACGAGCGAACCTTGTCCGCCCGTCAGTTTAAATATTCTCGTCTCAATTAAAATGGCAGATCTTCATGATCGGCCTGCTGAGGAGTAGGTTCGGTTATTGGTGGAACCACTGTCTGCGCCGGGTGGCTGGTATACGCAGATGGTGTGGCCGCAGAACTGGTTTCACCGCTACTTTCCTTGCGACCACCCAGCAGAACCAGGTTGTCGGCCTGTATCTCGGTAATATATTTTTTTGTGCCGTCCTTGGCATCGAATGAGCGCGTACGGATTTTTCCTTCTATATATACCTGACTCCCTTTGTGCAGGAACTGCTCGGCAATTTCGGCTAGTCCGCGCCAAATCACGATGTTATGCCATTCAGTATGCTGAACTTCATTTCCTTCACGATCGCGCGAAAACTCTGTGGTTGCCAGCGAAAACGCAGCTTTTTTATATGTGTCGAATGTTTGAACTTCCGGATCTTTTCCGAGATTTCCTACAAGTATTACTTTGTTTACACCTCTTGCCATAATGATTGGATTGTAGATTTAAATATTATTTCCCACAAATGTACTTTAAATAAAAGCTAAGCTACAATGGTGTTGATAAAAATAGATCAGTAAGCTCGTCGACTTGTATTAGTTTTAGTGTTGATAATCTGAAGTAGTATATTCGGTTTTACAGCATTTCACTCTGCTGCAGAATCAAAAAAATCAATATTTCTCGTTTTAAAACGAGAAATATTATAATATAATTCGTTTACGAACGAAAAATATTATAATTTTGTGGAATGATGATAGCCAGAACGATTCAGTCAACAATTGAAGCTGATCTCAGCAGGAATAAAGTACAGGTGATTTTCGGAGCGCGACAAATAGGTAAAACTACGCTCGTTGAAAATATTTTCAAAACCTTTGAAAAGAAGAAGCTTTGGCTCAGTGCTGATGATTCAGATGTAAGAGAACTTTTTATTAATGCAACAGGGACGAGGTTTAACCAATTGTTCGGCGGGTATGATTTATTGGTAATTGACGAAGCACAGCGGATTGAAAATGCCGGATTAGCACTTAAAATTATTGCTGATCAGATAAAATCATTACATGTAATTGCTACAGGTTCAAGCGCTTTTGAGCTTCATGATAAAATAAAAGAAAGCATGACCGGACGAGCAATCGAATATAACCTTTTCCCTTTCTGGATGCAGGAGATGGTTGATCACACAAATTTGCTTGAAGAAAAACGTTTGCTTGAACACAGGCTTATTTATGGTTATTATCCTGATGTGGTTAAAAATCCAGGCGACGAAAAGCAAATTCTCAAACAAATAAGTGATAGTATACTTTATAAAGATTTGTATTCCCTGACTCAGGTTAAAAAACCGTATCTTCTCGAGAAAGTTCTTCAGGCTTTGGCTTTGCAACTTGGAAACGAAGTTAGTTACAACGAACTTAGTAACCATGTAGGTGCTGATAAGGAAACAATAGAGAGATATATTTTCTTGCTGGAGCAAGCCTTCATTGTTTATCGGCTTCCTTCATTAAGCCGAAATCTGCGTAACGAAATCAATAAAGGAAGGAAAATATATTTTTACGACAATGGAATACGTAATATTCTGATAAACAATTTTTCTCCTCTGAACTTAAGAACAGATAAAGGTGCTTTGTGGGAAAACTTTCTGGTAACCGAGCGATTGAAAAAAACAACCTATGAGCAACTTTTTTGCAACAGGTATTTTTGGCGAACAAGCCAACAGCAGGAAATAGATTATATCGAAGACTATGCAGGTATATTGAGAGCATATGAATTCAAATTTGCGGCTAATACAAAAAAAAGAACTCCTTTAAGTTTCGCCAAAGCATACCCGCAGCATGAGTTTTTGGTAGTTGATTCAGGTAATTATGAGAATTTTATATTGGCTTAAATGTGTTTCTTGAATGCCAATGCTTTTAATACGATTTTTCTTTTTAAAACGAAATAGTATAATAAAATTCGTTTTCACCCTTTCTGTTTAATCATATCAATGATGCGAGATACTTGTCTATTAATCTGGGCAGAGGCAGTTCTGAAATCATTTCTTGCTTTACAAAAGAAAAATTATCGGGTAACGCAGGGATACCCGTAATCTCGACACGGATAAATTTTACCAACAGCCTGCGGTGAGAAAGCTGATGTATATATTGGTCCGAAACATGTTTAATTACATAGGAATTGCCGCCAAACCAGCCCTGGCTTTCACAACGGGTCAGGATCTCAGGCACTTCGGCTGCGCTTTCAGTTTCGATACAGGGGAAATCGTACATGTTTTTCCATATATCATTACCGGTCCGTTTGCGCATCAGCACATATTCTTCACCATTTCTGACAAAGCGTATCACCATATAATTCATATGCCGGATTACAGCTGGTTTTTTAGGTGTTTTTACCGGTAGCTTTTCAGTAATTCCAATTTTAAGGGCTTCGCAACTGTATGCCAGTGGGCAGGAATTGCAGGAAGGGCTTTGAGGAGTACAAACCAGAGCGCCGATTTCCATCACGGCCTGGTTAAAAGTCCCGGGATGACAGTCGCCAAGAAGGCTTTGTGCCAGTTCAGTTATTATTTTACGTCCTGTATTTGTGTCAATGGGCGAGGTAACAGCATACAAACGGGAAATCACGCGGGCCACATTCCCATCGAGCACAGGAACTGATTCGTTGTAACAAATGGATGCAATGGCGGCTGAAGTATATTCTCCGATTCCTTTCAGTTTTTTTAGATCAGTGGCCGAATCGGGGAAAATTCCTTTGTGCTTTTCAACAATTTCTTGCGCAGTAAAATGCATATTTCTGGCTCTGGAGTAGTATCCAAGCCCCTGCCAGAGTTTCAGTACTTCCTGTTCATTGGCAGCAGCCAGAGTTTGCACATCAGGAAAAGCAACAAGAAAACGGTGGTAATAATCTGTACCCTGAGCTACGCGGGTTTGCTGCAAAATAACTTCCGAGAGCCATATTTTATATGGATCGCGGGTTTCGCGCCAGGGGAGGTGGCGTTTATTTTGGGAATACCAGTTAAGCAGCGATTTGGTTAAATGCATGATTGAGGGCAAAAGTACACACCAAAAATTTAAAAGAGGATAAATAGAAATGAATTTTCTAATTTAATATCCGGATTACAAATCATAAGTGTTCGAAACCTAAGCTGAGCTGTAAAATGTTTTGATTATCTGAGGATTACCTCCGCATAATATCACAATTTCTTCGATAAGTAAGGCTTCAAGTTGATTTGCTAATTTGATTTTGGGGAT
>Ga0208789_1001510_pt1 | contig 12769 bp, 8 predicted proteins | sample Methanotroph_Enr_FD_187368 | JGI IMG/M metagenome (GOLD analysis project Ga0208789, IMG submission 187368) | Enriched soil microbial communities from Old Woman Creek wetland in Ohio, USA - Methanotroph_Enrichment_5 (SPAdes) (version 2) | ecosystem: Environmental > Terrestrial > Soil > Wetlands...
GGCGAACAGATATCGCAATAAGGGTTGGAGTTTAATAATGCAAAAAACGTATTCAAAAGAATTTCTACTTGAGCTTTATCGTAAGATGGCGTTGATACGCCATTTTGAGGAGCGAGTAAAATTCCTTTTTCTTGAAGGAATTATGCCCGGCACAATACATCAATGTCAGGGACAGGAAGCGACGGCCGTTGGTGTGTGTGCAGCACTGAATGAAAATGATGTTGTTGCAAGCACGCATAGGCCGCATGGGCATTGTTTGGCCAAAGGTTTAAGCGTTGATTCGATGATGGCCGAGCTTTTCGGTAAAGTAACCGGCTGCTGCAAAGGCAAAGGCGGCTCGATGCACATGGGCGATCTTGCCGTAGGAGTAATTCCAGCAATTGCGATCGTGGGCGGGAACTTGCCGCTTGCTGCGGGATCTGCTCTTGCGTTTAAAATGCGGAATGAAAAAAGGGTAGCTGTGTCATTTATGGGCGACGGTGCAACCAATGAGGGTGTTTTTCATGAAACGCTCAATATGGCGGCACTTTGGCAGCTTCCGGTCGTATTTGTGGTTGAAAATAATCTCTACGGCGCATCTACGCCTGTGAGTATGACTGTTAGGACGAAGTCTATAGCGGAACGAGCATCTATCTATAATATGCCAGGCAAGCGCGTTGACGGCAACGATGTCGTTGCGGTTTATGAGGCGGCAAAAGAGGCTGTTGAGTTGGCAAAATCCGGCGGCGGGCCGACCTTGCTGGAACTGATGACCTATCGCATAACCGGCCATTCGCGGCGTGACCCTGCATTATATCAGCCGGAAGCGGAGCGCAAGGCGGCGAAGGTTAATGAGCCGGTAGGCCGATTCGGAAAGTATCTCATCGATTCCAAGATTGCTCAACAGAGTGAACTGGACGCGATCACTGAACAGATTGATCAGGAAATAGAGGCTTCGGTTACCGCTGCAATGGCAGCACCTGAGCCAAAACCGGAAGATGCACTTGAAGATAATTTTGTGGAGTCGATATGAAACGGTTGAGTATTGCTGAGGCGCTGCGTGAAACAATCAGCCAGGAAATGCGGCGTGATAAACGTGTTTTTTGTATTGGTGAGGACATTGCTATTCCCGGCGGATGGGGTGGCGCTTTTACTGTTACTCTGGGAATGGAAAAAGAGTTTGCAGATCGGATGATAAATACGCCAATCGCAGAAGCAGGATTTATGGGTATCGCATGCGGAGCGGCGGTTATGGGAATGAGACCTATCGCGGATGTGCAGTACAGTGATTTTCTGTTCTGCGCAATGGATCAGGTCTGCAACAACGTCGCCAAACTGCGATATATGTCCGGCGGGAAATTAACTGTCCCGATGGTAATTCGCGCACCGGTTGGTGTTACCGGCAGAGGTTCGCAGCACGCGCAGAATATGGAGACATTTTTTATGCCGCTGCCAGGTGTTAAAATAGCATGTCCGGCGACTGCGTATGATGCAGTGGGGCTATTGCGGACAGCTGTACGCAGCGATGATCCGGTAATGATATTTGAGCACAAACTGCTTTACGGCTCAAAAGGCGCTCGTGCTGAAAGCGGTGCTGTCGATGCATCGAGTGATATTCCCGATGAGGACTATACAGTTCCTCTGGGCAAGGCGGTTGTGCGAAAAGAGGGCAAGGATGTAACCATAATTGGAACCCTTTTAATGATGCACCGTGCGATGCAGGCTGCGGCGGAATTAGAAAAGCAGGGCATATCTGCTGAAGTGATTGACCCGCGTACTCTGGTGCCGTTCGACTGGGAAACAGTCCGAAACTCAATTAGTAAAACCGGACGGGTTGTAATTATTGAAGAAAGTCCAAAACAAGGCGGTATCGGGGCAGAGATAGCCGCGACAATTGCCGAGGAGATGAGCGAGTTGCTTAAATCACCTGTTAAGCGAGTTGCTGCACCAAATACACCCGCGCCTTTTTCGCCACCTATGGAAAAATTCTATATACCTGATGTAAACAGAATTTGCGCAGCAGTGCAGGGACTGATTTGAAAGTGAGATATTTTTTAAATTGAGTGCCTGAAACCAATTTGCAAAACATAGTACTCGAAAGAAATAAAAATGAATAGACGAGACTTTTTGAAAAGTGTATCGATTGGAACCGCGTTGCTAGCAGTTGGAGACAATGCTCAGGCATTGAACAATCAGATAGAAAGAAAAAAAGTCTACAAATCCCATTCGGCATTTAAATACCGAATGGGATTTGGCGTATTCGCAAATGATATGCGAAATGAAGCGCTGCCGCTTGAAGACTGGCCTACCAGTATTATGGACGACAAGACGGTTGAAGGCGTTGTTTCTGTTCTCGAACTGCAAAAACAAAATGGCTGGAATATGATAGATATCGCCGGCTTTTTTCCAATGTCAAATGGCGTTGGCGGCTGGCCGGTAGATTTCAGTAATGTTGCAGACAAAGCACGCTGCGACCGAATTCACAAAATCCTAAAAGAGGCCCACAAACGCGGCATCAGAGTAATCTGCCTCCAGACAGGTGTCCTTAGCTCAGGTCTTGACAATATAATTAAATTCGATCCGGAAGTAAAAGGATCGAGTGATCAGGCGATGTGTCCTTCTAAGGCGAAATCATGGCTATGGATGGAAAAAATCTATGATTATGTAATTGATAATTTTGAAATTGACGGTTTCCACCTTGAGTCAGCAGACCGAGGCCGATGCAGATGCAGTGAATGCACTAAACGATGGCCGAGCGATGCAGAATACCATCGCTATGTAACATCCAGAATTGCCGAATATATCAGAAAAAAATCGCCAAAAATGTATTTGGCCGTTACCCTTTTCGGCTGGACTGTCCCGAAGATTGGTTTCACAGATGCGGATATCAATGAAATAGTTGAGCTAAGCAAAAAAGTTGATCTGATATTAGACCAGGGGCACCAGGGATTGCTGATTCCAAAGGAAAAAGATGTTAAGGCAGGCCTCAGAAAGGGATGTTCTAGAGAAGAGTTTATCAAAAAGCTGCACTGCGATTATGGTACATCAGGTGGCGGTGTTTGGTTGTATCCACCACATAGATGGGATCGTACCTCATGGTTTCTCCCGTATACAAAACGCACTGGAAATGGTTTAAGAGAAGATTATGCAGCAGGTGCACGCGGAAGCCTTTATTACCTTGGGCCTGCTACCAACCCAAGCACGGAGATAAACATCGCCTTTGCAGGCAGAGTGCTTAGTGATCCAACAAAGAGCAATGATGACATATTGGCTGAAGTCATCGAGAGTATTTACAAGCCAAAGAATAGTGCTGCTCATAAGAAACTCGTAGAGATAATTCAGCGAGGTGAAGAAATCTACTTTGGCCAATGGGTCCCGGAACGATGGATGAAAGCTTGGGGAACAATCGGAGGGGTATCCGAGTTCTATATTGATGAATTATTTGGTAACTCACCTGGTCCTGCCGGATATTTCGAAGATATTTACCTCGGAGGCCCGGATGGTCGACTTGAATATAAGAAAGGCCTAGTTTCTATTTTGAAGGATTTACCCAAAATCGAAACAGATTTCAACGATAACGGCAGAGTAGAGAAACTCAAGCGATCTATTATTGTCACGTTGACATTATTGAACACTTTTGCCCAAGGCAGGGGTGAGGCAAAGGTATACAGAACCGGTCCGCTATAATTCAAAAAACTATTTAACTTTTGAAATTGGTAATCAAATAGAGCTCAAAACTGTTGAGTAAATGAAAATGGTTGTGCTGTTTGAGATAATATGCTCTTTTGATTGCTATTAAGCATGCTGATTAGAATTGGACTTAGGATCCAATATTTCTATTCTGTACGTATTTCTTACTACCGCTTTGCGGCCAATGTTATTTGCCTTTAGTACAACAAAATCCAGAAGCTAGTAAGTGTTATCTTAGATTCGCGGGAACTGTCACGCTGCTTGCGCACTTTTATATTCTGTTCCATAATCTGGCTTTGGGTTATATTCTCTCGTTCTGGTGCACCTTTAAAGGTGCCGGGATTATATCGATCTGCCCCGGCCACCTCTGCCAATAGCTTCTGCATCTGATTTTGCTTGTACTCTTCTTATTCAGATATCGAAATTTAAAGCTTATTTGCCAAGAACAGTATTGCTTTGAGTAATTACTGTAACGTTAGCTCTTGCTCTCATACCAGAATCAACATTGCAATTAAATTTGATCTGGTTTTCACCGGCCTTTATAACCGGAACATCGCCCTGCGGCTTTACGTCACAAATCAACTCACCTTTGGGACCATAAAGCTTGCAATCATTTATTGAATGAAATTCCAGATAGCAACCACTCTCGAACTCGATTGGAAAAACAATAGTCTTGTCGCCTATTGTGACGGAGGGATTTTTAATCATTATTTTTTTAACCGGTATGGCCTTGACAGGACTCAAAACACAGGAAACCTTTGTTCCAGGCGGAATATTGTTATACCATACACTGAAGGACTCGATCTGGTTATAATCCAACCAGTAGAAGTACACCGGATACACATACCACGAGAGTTCCGTCAGGCTTTTGTTGTTCCAGTCGGCCTGGCGAATTGAATAAGGCCATTCAAAATTGATGATTTTGTCGCCTTCGGGTTCTACCAGCTCGAAATATCTCCAGCCGGTAAAGTCAACGGTGACATATCGTTCATGGATGCCATCGCTGTAAGTCGCAGCGCTTTTAATCTGAAAATTAAGGACTTCTCCTTTGCCATCACCGTTGATCCAGACTCCGAGCACGTGATCATTCATTTTCAGAGGCGGCGTGAATTTTTTGCCGAACATCGTCCAGGAGGCGTCTTGGTGTGGATACGAGCTTTCAGCGCTGAAACGTCCTAGAGATGAAGGGCCGATCTTGTTCTGAGGCGGATCAATCTTAAGTGTACCGAGAACTTCTTTTTGCGAGCGATGCTCCGTGAAATCTGTCGTAGTATTGAAGTCGGCAAGAGTAATATTTCCGGGCGCATCGTAAGAAGCGGCGGATAACAACGCTTCTATGCGCAATTGTACCGGCTGGCGGCCAAATTTATTTTTTGTCGTCCAGCTCGTACTTCGTTCATCGACTGTTTCTATTTTGTGTTTTGCATATTGTGTCGGCCGGAGCTGCCATTGCTTGTCACGGCCCTGCTGCAGCACAAATTCGTCTCCAGGAACAGCGAGTTTTGTCCTTACGGATTCCGGGAAGTAATTCGAAAGACGCAAGTCTTCATAATTTTTTATTATCGCGGCCAATCGCTGCAGATTCCAGGATTTCGAAACGGCTTTAGGGGTAAACCCTACCAAGAAAGAAAGACTGCTGTCGTGAGCCAATGCCTTGCCGCAGAGGTACTCTATATCGTCGGGAAATGTGCGGTCGGGCTGTATGCCGCCGTTGGGATCAAAGACAGCCCACCATCCGAGGTGCGTAGGCAAAAATTCCCGTTCGCCCTCGCGGTTTGCGATCGTGTGGATATCAACAAATCTCTTAGCGGCCCTAGATGGGCAATCCCATGACCACATACGTGAGCGGACATACCAGAAGTGATGCGCCGTTATCGGATTTAGTTCAATAAGTGGAGTTTTATCCAAACGATTGTACAGCTCAAACAAGAACTTTGTGTCGGAGGGCCATGAATCGCCCATTGCATCGCAGTAGATCATGTCGAAACCGCACTGATTATATATATCGGCAATCCTGTCGGCCACAGCCATGAGAAGGGGGGAATTGGGGTCGGGCCAAAAAAGATTCATTATTTCCGCAAGCTTGTAAATTTTAGCCCCTTTTTCATGTGCAGCTATTTTTGTACCGTATGCGCCTCTCTTGAAGCCCCTAGCTGCGGAGGGTTTTTCTTTGGATATATTATCAAGGGTGATCAATTCATCATCGATTTGAATAGTAATGCTGTTGGCTTCGATATGCGAAATTGAATCGATAAAAGAAATGCCCTTAGTAACTTCCGGTACAACATTCGCGTCAGCAGTTATAGCTTGTGCCAAATCAAAAGTGCCATCTTTCGCCAATCCTTTATCCGGCACAGGGGTGACCCATCGACTTTCTTTGGAAAAATATCTCCCGTAAATATGTAACCCCGCTTTTATACCTGCCGCATGAAGTTTGTTGATGACCGCCTTTACGCTTTCGATGCCACGAGGATAAACTTCAAGGTTCGGCTCATAATCGCCAAATCGCATGATATGGCCCATATGAAAATCCAACTGCTTGATTCCCATGCTCCTGGCAAGCTCAATCCAACTATCAACAGAATCCTCATTCAGGACTTCCGTCGAAAAATCTTTTGAAAACCAACTTATGAGATACGAACCCCGGTTGATTTCTGCATCGAGCGCCCAGGGACCTCCGAGTTTTGAATGCGGGATATCCTTTGCGGCACTGACGACTTCTTTCATTATATTACGAAGTTCACCTTTTGGGCATCCAATAATCGCTACTTTGGCACCGATAAGGCCGACCTTTGAATAGCACATAGCAGTTAGGCGACTGCTCGGGCCAGGTACTTCAGTTATAATTGTCTGCAGATTCAATGCCAAAGCACAACATTGAAATTTATCTTCTAATGTGCCCTGACACGTCAGTGGAATGTCAATAAACGTAAGCTTTTCTATGTTATTAATATCACTGATAGAGAGGACTTCCAGGGTGAAATAGTGCTTTTCCGTTTTGACCTCGATGACGGCAGTTACCGCTGCCTTGCCGAATTCAACCGTTAATCGGCCATTATCATAGGAAACTGCTGAGGCGTCATAGTCTTTCCCTGCTACAGTCAACTTAGCAAATGGAAAAGATGCATGCTTTTTATAGTCTTTACCGGTCCGCTTGTCTGTGAAATTGAGACTGCTGCAGGCATTTCCGATATCATATTTGAGGTATTTAGTTTCAATCTCAATCGGCTTTGATTTTTGCGCTTTAATCACTCCAACATTAACCAGATTTGTCAATACAACAATCAGCCAAATTAGCCTTGTTTTGAAATTGCTATTCATAGGTCTTCCTTTTAAAACGACTAGACTTCCACCTTGTATACAAGGCTATTGAATTGTTAATAACTGCATATCCGGACATAAAACTTTATTTGTGCAGAGCAGTATCGCCTTGGGTGATCATTGTTACGTTAGCTCTTGCCCCGATTCCGGATTCAACACTGCAATTAAATTTGACCTGATTTTCACCTGATTTCATGATCGGAACATCGCCTTGCGGTTTTACATCAGAGATCAGTTCCCCTTTGGGACCATAGAGCTTGCAATCATTTATTGAATGAAACTCTAAATAACAACCGCTCTCGATTTTAGTGGGAAATATAATGGTAGCGTCACCAATAGTGACTGATGGGTTGACAAGTTTTGCTTTTACATGTGGTAAGGCCTTTATTGGGCTCAAATAACACTTAACATCTTTACCTGTCGGAAGATTAATGTACCCCAAACTAAGGCTGTTGAGCTTAGTATAGTCGACCCAAAAAGTTTCAATGTATGGAGTTCCGGCGGTACGATGGTACGGCCATTTGTACTCGCCTACCCGGTCAGATTCAGGCTCTACAAATTCGAAATATCGCCAGCCCGTAAAATTAATTACAGCATAATGCTCGCTTACACCCATGCTAATATGGTCGGGTGCTTTCCACAAAAAGTTTAAAACTTCTCCATTACCATCACCATAAATCCAAACCCCAAAACCATGTTGCGACAAATCTATGTCCGATGAGAACTTTTTATTCGCCATAGACCACGCACTTTTCTGGTCTTGCTGATCACTTTTTGCTATGTAACACCCACTCGTGGAGCTTGCTATAGTAGGAGATGAAGCGGTTTGAAATGAGCATGACACGCCCGGACTCGACTGTTGCTCTGGAAATTCATTTGGCTCTTTAAATTCTGCTACTATCTTGTTTTGGGCACCATCATAGGACGCCAAAGAAAGCATCGCCTCAATACGCAACTTAATCGGTTGCTGACTAAATTGATTATGTGTGCTCCAGGTATTACTGGATTTGTCAGTATCGGATATTTTATGACGGTCATAGCTTACCGGCCGCAATTGCCAGTCTCTGCTGCCAGATTGCTCCAGTGTGAACTCCTTTCCGGGTTGAGCCAGCTTTTGTTTAACCGATTCTGGAAAGTACTTCGACAGGCGTAATTGCTCATATTGCTTGATGAGTGATGCAAATCTTTTCTGGTTGTATGATGTTGAAAAAGTCTCAGGATCAAAACCCAACAGCCAGGACAGGCTGCTGTCAGTTGCGAGCGATTTACACATAAGGTATTCGACATCGTCTGTAAATGTTCGTATTCGATCTTTGGGAGTCCAGTCAAAAACACACCACCATCCGAGATTTGCCGGCATGTAATATTTATTTGCTGAAAGATTGTCCAGGAAATGTCTATCAATAAACATCTTGTATGCTTTTGATGGCGCATCCCATGCCCCCATGCGGGAACGTGCGAACCACATGAACTGGGTAAAAGCACTCATTTCCATCAATGGTTTCTTTTTGAGCATCGGATATAACTCAAAAACGAATTTCCCCTGATAATATTCCGGAGTATGTTTGCCCGACAGGCTCCATGCGCCGTCTATCGCATCGAGATAAATCATATCAAAGCCACATGTATTATAAACATCGGCAGTTCTTTGGGCCACCTCAGTAAATAGTGTTGAATCACCATCTGGATTAAACAGACCAAATCGCTCTCTTAGATGGTAAACTTTTGAATTTTTTGAATGATGTGCAGCTTTTGTTCCCCATGCCTGTCGCTGGCATTTAGTAAAGGCATAAGGAAAGCTTTTGTTAATATCAGAGTACACTATCAATTCATCGTCAATTTGCAGGGTAACGCTATTTCCGACATGAAAAGCGGTGAGTGTTGACATATCCTGCGTGGTTTCATCGACGAATACGGTGGTATCTTTATCATCTAAATCTTTGGAAAGAGTAAACGTTTTATCTTTGCCCAGTCTGGGGTCAGGAACAGGACTTACCCATTTGCTGTCTTTTGCAACAAAAAATGCGTATGTGTGCAGTCCCACCAAAATACCTGCATGATGGAGTTTATCTACTACCTTTTTTACGCCCTTAATTCCATTTGGGTACATATTGGGATTTGGCTCAAGATCTCCAAAACGAAGATTAATACCAGTGTGCATATCAATCTGCTTTGCATTTAAATTTTTAGCAACAGTTATCCATTTATCGACATTTTTCTCGGATAAAGGATTATTGATGTCGATAACGTAAGAGCCTCGGTTGACTTCGGAATCGCATGCCCACGGACCGCCCATATCTGTTTGCGGCAGGTTTTTATGGTCTCGAATAATCTGTTTTAATATATTGCGCAATTCATTTTCATGACATCCTACTATTGCCATTTTTGCGCCAACAAATCCATCTTGTGAATTGCAAAACATTTGCAGATTCCTAGTAAAACTAGGTATCTCAGAATTGAACATTTGAAGATTCAGAACAACGGCACATCCGCCAAAAGGGGCTTCAACTTTGTCATTAACATTCAGCGATAAATTGACCAGCGAAAGCTTTGTTACACTGTTGTTGTCGTTTATATCTAATACCTCAAAGGTTATGTACTTCTTTTTAATTCCTACGTCAATCACCGCGTTGATACCTGCTTGCCCAAATGTAAGAGTCATTTTGCCATTATCATACGCGAGAGCAGATACTTCATACTTCCTGTCTTGCTTGGTCAGGATCGCAAACTTTGACATTGGCGTAGATACGCAATGGTCGATGTTTGTTTGTTTATCAATGAAACTGAGGTTTGTCCCATCTTTGGCAATTACATATTTGAGATACTGTGTTTCAATTACAACGTCGTTTGAAATCTCAGCTGCGACACTGAACGTGCAAAACCAAACGACAAAGAAAACAATCGTGAAAAAATTAACCTTGAGTTCATGTAAACATTTTTTCAATTGCATAGTACCTCCTTGTAAAATTTAGATAATTACAAAATAATTTATTAGGCTAAGATAAGATAACTGATGAGAATAGAATTCTGTCTCATCAGCTGAACACTGGCAAAATCTCTGCTAAATGCAATAACCCTCATCAGGAGCGGATATGTGATATAACTTTTGCAATATATAGTTGCATTTGCGGCATCAAGTCTAGCGAGTAAACGTAAATGATAAACTTACATAATCTACTGGTCCAGTCAATGCTAGCGGCGTTTTTGTAGCTATCACACTTTGGAAATGCCTCCGGATGTTTTTAAAGTTATGCGTTTGATTGAGAACGTGCTCACATTTCAATAAAAAAATCGGATATGCTGCATTCCTTTTATTGCTCAACAGAATATACAAAGAAACTACGGAAATTGCCTTTCCATCCCTGATTCGCTTCTTGATTAATCAATCATATCAGGAATATTTTCCATTTTTTGCCCGAATTCCGCAACTCCATTTTGTAATAATTACCACCATTTTGTAAAAGACATCTCAAGCCAAATCAACCAGAATGAATCACGGTTTTTTAGAGTAGCCGGGCAATTGTCGCAAATAATACAGAGGATGAATTTGATACTATGACTTTTTACGATATTCCCAAGGCGTCATCCCTTTAACCTGCTTAAAATACCGTGATAAGTGATTGGAACTACCATACCCCATACGGAGAGCAATGCTTTCGACAGTCAGTTCCGTTTCACGTAACAGCAAAGCTATTCTTTCAGCACGAACATTTTTGATCTCGTCGTGTACCGAATGTTTCAGAATTTCTTTAAACCGACTGTACAGAAACTGGCGAGAAACACCAAGAGTTTTAGCGATTTCACTTGTCTGTAGATTATCAGTGGCATTCTCTCTGATTAACTGTAATGCTTTTGATACCAGTGAATCTTCAACAGCAAGAATATCCGTTGATAATCTGCTAACAACGTAAGAAGGCCGCACAACAACTTTTTGGTTCTCCATTTTTTCTTCCCCCTTCATAAATCGGTCTAGTAATTGTGCTGCCTCGTACCCAGCCGCCTGCATTGCAAGTACGACACTGGATATGGGGGGGTAGGATAGGTTGCAAAGCAACTTGTCATTGTCTACGCCAAGAATCGCAACGTCTTGAGGTATTTTCAGATTTGCTATTTTGGAGGCCTCCACTGCGTTAAGGCTGTGCTCATCGTCGCAGGCCATCAACCCCAAAGGTTTTGGCAGTGATTTCAGCCACTTGGCCACTCTTTTTCGTTCATTTTCTAAGCTTTGACGAACTTTGACGGGACGCGTTTCATAATGATTCGAGACAAAACCTGCCTCGGCAATCCTTTTGCGAAATCCTTCACCACGGCGTTTTGACCAAAGATAATCCGTATAGCCGTAAAAAGCGAAATTTCTGAATCTACGATTGAGCAGATGATCAGCGCCCATTTTGCCGATGGCTTCTTCGTCATCTTGAATAGTCGGAATATTATATCCATCGCCGTCGTTATCGGTAAAAACGATAGCCGGAATCCCTTCTTTTATAAAGGATAAATTTCTTTTGAAGTCACCACTAAAAACAATCATCCCATCTGCATTTATAGAATCAAGTTGATGTGCCATTCTCTTGTCGTTCAATACCCAAACATAAAGCGCCCATGAACTACATACATGAGAATATTGGGAAATTCCTAATAAAAGCTCTCGCTGATATGTCCATGGTAAATCAATAATAACTACAACTTTATGAATTCCACTATTTTGTTGTACAGTTTTGCTCATAAATGGTCTTTCAAAGGCTTCGGGAAAAGAGATATTCTGCTAAAACCAACTAATTCTTTTTGCGGAGTACAACTCAGATCTCGCAATTTTTGGAGCCAAATGAGGTTTTTAGTTAATAAAATACATTTGTTATGTCGAAAATAATGGGAATGCGTCCATTATTTCAGAAACAGTTATACACTTAAGGTAAATTTATATCAAATAATTTTTGCCTATACAGCTAACATTGTAAGAAGGAAATACCGATAAAAAGGGAGTACCGAAGGCATTTCGCGATTGTCGGTATAAAGAGCTTTTAAATCGTTTTAACGGCCCGTTACAAAATGGAGATGCGATACTACATAATGGCGTTGTGGTCGCTCCAGCTAAAGTGGTATATTTTTGGCAAAGATATGAGTGCTAATAGGCAAGGCGTCCTGAGGAGGATGTAGAGTGCATTTTTGTATAAGAGAAGGATGGGGGGAACATAGCAATAATAGGTTGCTTCCTAAGACTCTATTTTTAGAGTCTTCCCACACATTTAGCCTACAATTATTTGAAATAGTCATACGTTTATTAAATTATTGTCAAAAAATGGTTGCTTTCGTATATCACCAAAACAACTGTGAGCGGAGCCAAGGCGACATCATAATTACGACAGTGACCTGTTGCGAGCCAAAATTAACACCTAATTGTGCTATTTAATATGTATTTTGAACCAACAAATGTTTAGTTATAGTCTTTAAAGGAGCTAACTATGTTTTCTAAAAAGATGTGTTCTCTAACAACCTGTATTTTGTTCCTGTTCGTGATGGCAAATATTGCTTCAGCTCTTGATCCAAATCTTGTAGCGTGGTGGAAATTTGACGAAAGTGCAGGGGCAACAAAATTTCTCGATTCATCCGGTCACGGTTATGATGCCACGATCGTTGAACTTTACCCCGGAGAAGCTCTATCAGGATGGATACCGGGCGCGTGCGCGTTTTCCGGCAGCGCTTTTAATTTTAACAAGGAAACTTACGGAGTGCAAGATGGCAACGCAATGCGTTGCGGCAAGAAGCAAACCGTGGCCTTCTG
>Ga0208789_1001512_pt1 | contig 12736 bp, 13 predicted proteins | sample Methanotroph_Enr_FD_187368 | JGI IMG/M metagenome (GOLD analysis project Ga0208789, IMG submission 187368) | Enriched soil microbial communities from Old Woman Creek wetland in Ohio, USA - Methanotroph_Enrichment_5 (SPAdes) (version 2) | ecosystem: Environmental > Terrestrial > Soil > Wetlands...
TTAAAAAGCTCTATCGTAGCTTGGTCTCCTTGTTCAAACGAGGATTGCGCTGGTTGATGCGCTGTCTACAAAATGATCTACCCTTACCAGCATTTTGTGAGGTTATGAGAAACTGATAGGTGGTGAGATAGTACAGCAGCGCATTACCTTTTACTTATATAATACCTATATAATAAGCATGGCAGTTGCGGATTGGCCTTCTATCAATTCCTTGTATTTGGCTAAATCTATGTGCTAGAGTTGTCCGTTGCTATTAGTCGGAAATACAGCGTAAGACGCTGGTTTTTGATGGGTTAGAGCTACATTAATAGCGTTTACATTTTCTTAATAATAATAATTTATCAAAACTGGAAGGCATTATGAACAGTACACATATTTTTAGAAAGGGTTTCCTGGTACTTCTGGGATTGTTATTTTCCGCATCGTTATGGGCGCACGGTGGAGCTGCGGGTACCGATACCGACCAATGCAAATTTGAATTAGAACCTACTCACTGGCTGCATTATACCGCTTACCAGCCTAACGCATTTCCTGCTGAAGATTTTTGCGCCAATATTCCTCGTGCTAATGAAATGACTTTATTGGTGTTCGATTACCAAGACATGAAATACAGAGATATGTCGGTCGAGTTTGAAGTGACAAAAGAGCCTGAAGGTACTCGCGTATTCTTTTTGCCGGCTGCAAAACATAAAAAAGGCACAGTTGAATTAAAGTTGCCGAATGGCGTACCTGAGGCAGGCAAATACCTGATCCATATTACTCTGGTTCCTGATGCAGGTCAGAGATTGGATGCGCATATGGGCTTTAAAGCCGGCGGCGGTCCAGCTGTGAGCAAAAATAACCTGATGTTGTATGCATTTTTCGCACTTGCGGGTTTATATGTAGTTTATCTATCTCACGCAGGATTCAAACGTAAGGTAGATGAAACGATAGCTAAGATTAAAAGCTAAATAGACACAACAATTTAGGTTGTGTATTGATGCCATTGTGCAGTTACGGCCAGTCCGCCGCAAAAGCGCAATGGCATCGCTTACAGGGATGTAGAAGGTAGGATATGCAGGAGCAATTGCCAAGGAATGGAAGCTTTGTTTAGAGGCGCCTACTTTTGGTGATTTTGTTGAATAATAGAGGAAATATAATGGTGAAGTTATTATCGGCTGGGGCACTGATTTTTCTTTTTTCCGGGCCAGTATTGGCAGTGGAATATGAAGATCATAACGGCATGCTCATGGATCACGGTGATGGCCATTTAATGGACATGGCCGGTGGTATGGTCATGGGCCAGAATACCAGTACATTACCGGGCGGCTGCGACAGTATCTCTGAAACCAAGGAAATTACTGTGCATGCCGGTCACAAATACGCAGAGAAATTTCCCGGTAGAATGTTTGCGTTCGATACGCAAGAGTTTAATTTTAAACCGTGTACTAAATTGACGGTTCATTTTATTAATGAAGATAACGTCCGTCATCAATGGATGATGCACGGCTTACCCAAATATCTATATCCCAAAGGCATGTTCCATTTGGAAGTGTCCGGTCCGGCAAAAATTTCCGGAACCTTGATTCTACCGCCCGGCGATAAAACCTATCTGGTGCATTGCGATATTGCCCAGCATATGGAAAAAGGCATGAAAGCCCAGCTGAAAGTCGGTAAAGGCGATGGCGATTTACCCAGTATTCCCGGCGTAACGGCTTATGTAATACCCGATGACTACAAGAGCAATCTACCGAAGGTGATGGCTGATGTTTCGGCTGCCGCCGAAGCAGCCCCGGCACCGGTTGCTGCCGTGGCTAACAAGCCGGCAACTCCGGTCACAGCAGAGCCAAAAGACGATTCTGTCATTTCTGGTGTTACCGTGATCGGTTTAGCAATCGGCTTGATACTTGCGCCATTCTTGGCGAAAAAGTTTAAAGGCATGAGTCCGTCAGAGGTGGTGGCTACTGTTTTTGATTTGTTGGGAGCAGGAATCGGATTGGTTATAAAATTGTTGTCCGGTTTGATAAAGCGGGTTATGTCTAATAAAAATAAGATATTGCCTGGAAATTAAATCCAGGTCCCTTAAAAACCCCTGCACTCAAAAGAGCGCAGGGGTTTTTTTTGAGAGAAAAAGTGCAAGACATAGGGTTTGAAATAGGCGGGCTGTTTATCAGCGCATTTATATCGTCAACGATAGCGCCAGGCGGTTCGGAAGCTGTTTTAGCTTATATGATAGCGTCAGGACATTATCAGGTTGAACTTATTGTCATTGTTGCCACCATAGGCAATACGCTCGGTGCAATGACAACGTGGGGCTTGGGAATATTGACGGCGAAAAGGTTTCCGGTTGCGACACTGTTATCGGCAAATAAACAGAAAGCGCTAAATATGGTAAGAGAAAAGGGTATCTGGACTCTGTTTTTTACCTGGTTGCCGGTAATTGGAGATGCTTTGTGTTTTGCTGGCGGATGGCTAAAACTGCCGTTCTTGCAGGCTTGTTTCATCATATTGCTGGGTAAGTTGGGACGGTATGCTGTCATAGCCTGGATGTTTATGTAGATCCAAGCCGTGCCGAATAAAAACCAAATACTTGGCAGTTATAAAAATAGAACACAGATGACACGAATTTGACTGATTCACACTGTAGAAAATCCGTTTAAATCCGTCAAATCTGTGTCATCCGTGTTCCATATCAAATTCAAAAGAGGTCATTGTGCTACGCCATTTTCCACAAGTTAACGTTGCTTATGCCCATAGAAAACGGGACTATTTTATAGCGGCGTTTACTTTTTTTTGCGTGGCGGTCTGTTTAGTGTGTGACGCGAATGCGAGTTTGGAAAAGCAAAATGCCCTAGGCGTTTGCGCCTGGGTATTTATGACTGGATTGTTGCTTGGAGAGAATAGGGAAATAAGAACGCAGGTTGGTATTGCCGTCATTTTTGCGACCATCGGCGAGCATTTTGCGTCCCCTTTTATGGGCGGATACACCTACCGCTTTGAGAATGTGCCGGCCTATGTGCCGCCCGGTCACGGCATGGTGTATTTGACTGCGGTGGCGCTGGGCCGTTCCGGATTATTCCAGCGTTATGCCAGAGAAATCGCGGCATTGGTGGTATTGGTCTGCGGTGCTTGGTCAATTTGGGGGATCAGCGGCTATGCCGAGCAGGGCGATTCAGTGGGTGCGTTACTGTTTTGCGTTTTTCTGGGGTATCTTTTTAAAGGCCGTTCGCCGATGGTTTATCTGGCGGCTTTTTTTATTACCACATGGTTGGAGTTAATCGGCACCGCCGTCGGAACCTGGAAATGGGCGGCAATCGACCCGGTTTTGAGTTTGCCTCAGGGGAATCCGCCTAGCGGCGTTGCTGCTTGGTATTGCTTGGTCGATGCGGTAGCGATGGGAGGCGCCGGACCGGTGTTAAGGAGCGCTAAGAATGCCCGCGATTGGTTTAAATCCGGCAAGCTAAGAAAAAATGCTTATCAGGGCGCCGAAAACGAATAGTTTTTAGTAGAGCCAGCTGCGGATAGCTTCGAAAGTGGCTCTTGACGGTTGGAAGTCTTTACTTGTCAGGTAACCGCTTGCTCATTAAGGAATAAAATAAAGTATGAAGATTTTCAAAGAAGTCAGTAAGAGGTTATGGCTAACGCGTAAGGCATTTTTCTCAAGCTTTATTAAAGTACATTACTCCCAATTTGGAGAAGATATTGTATTAAAAGAGCTGTTAAAAAAAGAAAAAATAAAGAAACATAATGGTTTTTTTGTCGATGTCGGCTGTTATCATCCGAAAAAACATTCCAATACTTATATGTTATATAAGGCGGGTTGGAGTGGCATAAATATAGATATGGAAGCCGATAAAATAAGTTTATTCAATATGGCAAGACCGCGGGATTGGAATGTGTTGGCGCCGGTTTCCGATAAGAAAGAAGTAGTTAATGTATACCGGTTTGGAAAGTTTGGCGTGGGCTCCACTATTGACCATAACTTTGCCGTTGGGACAGGCAATACTATTTATGATACAACCGAGCTATGTTCAAAAACACTGGATGAAGTGATTGACGATAGCCCCTATCGCGGAAAACAAATCGATGTCTTATCGATAGACGTTGAAGGCATGGACTATAGAGTATTAAGTTCGTTGAATCTGGAAACTTACAGACCAAAGATTATTATCATTGAATCCCATCATAGATCGATAGAAGAAATATTGGATACCGATATTTATCGCTTATTAAAAAATCAAGGCTATGTGTTGAGGAGTTGGACGTTTTATTCGCTTATTTTTATCTTGCCGAACGCGGATATATTAAAAGAAAGAGAAAATGTATAAGTCAGGCAATGAATAGCACCCCATCTTTACCGCCAAAGCCGAGAAGAATTTTAGTAATCGCAATGCGATACCTTGGCGATGTATTGTTGACAACGCCTTTATTACATTCGTTGCGACAGGCCTATCCTGATGCCAAACTTGATATATTAGTGTTTCGCAATACGGCGTCCATGCTCGAAGGCAATCCTGATATCGATCGTATTATTACCACGCCTAATCGGCCTAAGTTTCTTGATTACCGGCAATTATTCGGGCAATTATTCAGGCGCTATGATCTTGCGATTGCCACGCAAGCTGGAGATCGTCCTTTTTTATATTCGTTACTTGCCGCGCCGTTGCGGGTTGCCGTCGTGCCACCGAAAAATACCACCGGTTGGTGGAAGCGTTTTTTTGTCCAGCATTGGACAGAGTTTGATGACGTCAATACGCATACTGTCCTACAGCTTTTAAAGTTATTGGATTTGATCGATGTTCCACGGCGTTTTTCACTGGTTCCGCCGCAAATTAGCAATACTCAGCAGTTAGCAAAGCAATTTCCTTTTTTGGCGGATAATACCGGTTATGCTGTGCTGCATCCGCATCCTCAATGGACTTACAAGCAATGGACTGTAGAGGGTTGGCTGGAGGTAGGTTTATATCTGAAAAAGCTGGGATTGAAGCTGGTTCTTTCGGGCGGTCCGGCGCCAGAAGAAATTGAGTATGTCGCCAATATTCAGCGTCAACTTCCGGGAGATACGATCAATCTGGCAGGCCGGGTTTCGTTGGCGCAATTGGCAACTATTATCGCTCGGGCAAAGTTATATATCGGCCCCGATACCGGCATCACCCACTTGGCTGCCGCTACCGGAACTCCGGTGATTGCGCTTTATGGGTCAACCAATCCGGTAAAATGGGCGCCTTGGCCTAGCAGGTACAACCTAAACATAAATCCCTTTGATAGGATCGGTAGCCGGCAGCTTAACAATATCAGCTTGATTCAAGGTAATGGCGACTGTGTTCCCTGCCATTTGGAAGGCTGTGATAAGCATCGGCAAAGTCGAAGCCGATGCCTTGATACGCTTAGCCCTGAGCGTGTCGAAGAGGCTATTCGGCTGGCGCTTGGCAATGAAGCGCTGAAACAGTGATCCTGAATTGATTTCGCTTTACTTACGGTTTTTGGTAAAGTTTCCTGTTTCAGTCCTCAAGTTTCTCAAGGTAACAAGCCGGAATGCATTTAGCAACTGAACAACTGGATGGCGTTTACGTGATCAACGTAAAAGCATTCCATCAGCGTCGTGAGTTCATGGAAGCGCAGCTGTTAAGCCACAATATGACGGCTGAATTTATTCACGACGGCGACGCTGATGAGCTGACGGCTGAAATTATCGATAAGTATTTTACTGGCAGCAATTTATCGGCCAATCAAATGTCATGCGCTTTAAAGCACATCATGGCGCTGGAACGCATTATCGAAAAAAAACAGCAGCGGGCGCTGGTTCTGGAAGACGATGCTATTTTTTCTCCAGGCTTTAACGAAGGTTTGCATGATGCGTTGACAGAAAGTCCGCGTTTTGACGGACCGAAAGTTATTTTTATCGGTTGCGGCGGTAATTTTTATACGCCGAAAAGCCTTAGAAAACCCGGTCAGCATTTGTACGTCGGCGCTCGCGGCCGTTTTGCCGATTCTTATATTATCGATTTTAATACCGCGCAAAAACGCCTGGACTGGATCGGTAGCAACAAGGTTTCATTGCCGATAGATAATCAGTTTGAAAAAATCGACCGGGAACTGGGAATCAGCATGTTGTGGCTAGAAGAGCCGGTGGTAGAGCAGGGCAGTAAGGCCGGTTTATTCATGAGCGCTTTGGAAAAAGCGCCGCCTGTTTGGTTGCAGAGCCTTTTTTTCAGTTGGGAAAAACTCAAGCGAAAACACATTTATCAGTTATGGCGCTAACAACCTCTTATTTATAGATATTTCATGTTAAGCGTAGTCATTATCACCAAAAATGAAGCCGGCCATATAGGCCGCTGTCTTGAGTCGGTTGCATGGGCCGATGAGATTGTCGTTCTGGATTCAGGCAGCGAGGACGATACGGTAGCGATCTGCCGCCAATATACCGACAAGATTTATCAAACGGATTGGCCGGGTTTCGGGCTTCAGAAACAACGCGCAGTGGATAAAGCCAAAGGCGACTGGATTTTATCGATTGATGCCGATGAAGTTATAACGGCTGAATTAAAAGCGGAAATCGAAACAGCGCTTCAGCAAGATCGCTATAAAGGCTATGAAATCCCTCGTCTTTCCAGCTATTGCGGCAGGCAAATGCGCCATGGCGGCTGGTGGCCGGACTACGTACTAAGATTGTTTCGGCGTGATTGCGGGCAATTCAGCGATGCTGTCGTGCATGAGAGCATTATCGTTCAAGGGCAAATCGGCCATCTGAAATCTCCTCTGCTGCATGATGCTTTTATAAATCTCGATGAGGTTTTGCACAAAGTGAATAGCTATTCAACTTTGGGTGCTGAGATGCTTTATCAGCGCGGTGTTCGCTCATCCCTAGGCAAGGCTATCTTAAAAGGTCTGTGGACGTTCATTCGAACTTATTGGCTTAAAGCCGCAATTCTGGATGGACGGCAAGGGTTGATGTTGTCGATTTCCAATGCGGAAGGCGCTTATTATAAATACCTTAAATTGCTGGAATTGCAAAACCGGCAGCCCCACCAATAATGACTTTAATTTCTGTTATCGTAACCACCTATAACTGGCCTGCGGCATTAGAACTTTGCCTGGACAGCCTGTTTGCCCAGCGAGACCAAGCGTTTGAAATTATTATTGCAGACGATGGCTCCACGCCCGCTAATCAGGCGCTGACCGAAGCTTATTGCGCTAAAAGCCCGGTACCTATTCGATACGTGCATCATGACGATCAGGGCTTCAGGGCCGGAACTATCAGGAATAAGGCGGCTGCAAGCAGTCAGGGCGAATACTTGCTGTTTATTGATGGCGACTGCGTTCTTGGGCCTGATTTTATCGCCCGGCATCGGCAGTTGGCAGAACCTGGGTATTTTGTGCCAGGAAACAGGGTATTGCTGAGTGAGTCGTTTACCCAGGAAGCCATTGAAAAACATATTCCGTTGCATCAAAAACCGTTCAGCTATTTTATTTCCCTCCGCTTGCAAAAAAAGATCAACCGGATTTCTGCTTTTATTCGTTTGCCTTTGGGTTTTTTAAGAAAGTTGCAAGCCAACAAGTGGGAAAAAGCCATGACCTGTAATCTGGCGCTATGGAAAAGTGATTTTTTAACGGTGAATGGTTTTGATGAGCTTTTTGAAGGCTGGGGTTTTGAGGACTCCGACCTCGTCATTCGTTTGATTCATGCCGGCATCAAACGTAAAGAAGGGCGGTTTGCGGTGCCTGTGCTGCACCTTTGGCATCGTCATAATGATAAAAGTAAACAAGACCTTAACTACCAACGCTTGTTGGATCGTTTGGCGCAGCGGGATTTTATTACCGCGACAAAAGGCGTATCCCAGTACTGTCGGGAGCCGCTACGAGTTTAATGAAATATTTAAAGAAACATGAAAAAAAAATCTAAAGAAAGCGCTGTCATTTATAAGCGTTTGCTGACTTATGTGAAGCCTCATCTGGGGCTTTTTGCAATCAGCATTATCGGTTTCCTGATTTATTCAGGTACCCAGACCTTATTTGCGGCATTGATCAAACATATTATCGATACGCTGCAAACCGAGACCCGTGAAGGCATGAATTATTTACCGCTATTGTTTAGCGGTTTGATTATCGTGCATGGCATTGGCGCTTATTTGGGTAATTATTTTCTGGCTAAAGTATCGACCAATGTTGTACATGCCTTGCGCTGTGAAATCTTTAATCAATATACGCGATTGCCGACAGCCTATTTTGATGCGCATAACAGCGGCTACATGATTTCAAGGATAACCAATAACGTTGGGCAGGTTACCCAAGCCAGCACCGATGCTGTACGCACTATTGTCCGGGAAGGCTTTACTGCAATAGGCTTGTTAATCTATTTGTTTTATTCAAACTGGATGTTGTCGCTGGTTTTTGTCGCTATAGCGCCGATTCTTGCGTTGTTGGTAGGCTACGTCAGCAAGCGCCTCAGGGGAATCAGTAAGAAAATGCAAGAGTCGGTTGGCGACATGACCCATATCACATCGGAATTGGTCGGCGGTCATCGGATAGTGCGGAGTTACGGTGGCGAAGAATATGAGCGTCGGCGTTTTTTAGAGAGCAGTCTAAATAATCGGAGTCAATCGTTGAAGCTGTCGACGACGATGGCGATACATAATCCGATCATGCAGTTTATTATTGCGATTGCCTTGTCATTCCTGATGTATATGGCATTGTTCCTGATGAAGCAATCCACGGTCGGTGAGTTTGTCGGTTATCTGACCGCGGCATTTTTATTGCCGAAACCGATCAGGCAACTAAGCGATGCGAACGGCGATATTCAAAAAGGTATCGCGGCTGCCGAATCGTTGTTTGAAATCTTGGATGAGCCGGGCGAGCTGGATGAAGGCACTTATCAGGCCGAAAGATGCAAGGGCGCTTTGGAATTTAAAAACCTGTCGTTTCAATATGCAGGCGCAAATGAGCCGGCGCTGATCGACATCAATTTCAAGGCCGAGCCGGGGCAGACTATTGCTTTGGTAGGCGCTTCCGGCGGCGGTAAAAGCACGCTTGCCAACTTGGTTTCACGTTTTTATCCGCACGATACCGGTGAGATATTGTTGGACGGTGTTGAAATAAATACCTATGAATTGGCGAATTTGAGAAAGCAATTGGCGCTGGTCAATCAACAAGTCACTTTATTCAATGACACGATAGCCAACAATATTGCCTACGGATCGCTGGCGACTGCAAGCCGAAGCGAAATAACCGCCGCGGCAACAGATGCTTATGCGATGGAATTTGTCGCTAAGCTGGATCAGGGACTGGACACGGAAATAGGCGAGAATGGCGTCAAGTTGTCCGGAGGGCAGCGGCAACGATTAGCTTTGGCCAGGGCGTTGTTGAAAGACGCTCCGATATTGATATTGGATGAGGCGACGTCGGCGTTGGATACCGAATCGGAGCGGTATATACAGGCGGCGCTGCAAAAAGTCATGAGTAACCGGACGACGCTGGTTATTGCCCATCGGCTATCGACCATTGAAAATGCCGATATGATTTTGGTTATGGATCATGGCCGCATCGTGGAAAGAGGCTCTCACCAGGAGCTGATTGAAAAAAACGGGGCCTATGCGCGTCTGCATTCCATGCAATTTAAAGAACATAGCAAGAGCGACCGGCCGGTCGTCTCTACTGAAGTATTAAATTCAGACATTGCCTAGGGGGCATTATTTTGAAGACATTTATTTCTGAGCTTGAACAGCATAAAGCCATGATGGAGCGGTTGGCTGATTGTTCAGATATGATTGAAGCAGCCGGAGAGTTGTTGATTAAGACATTAAAGCAAGGTGGAAAATATTCACGCCGGATTGAGGCTATTGCCAGTGAAAAAGATTGTCTGGTTGCGATTTCCACATCGGGAAAAAGTAAAAATATATTAAACGCGGTGGAAGCTGCAAGGTTGAAAGGTATGGCTGTTATCGGGTTGACCGGTTGCGACGGTGGTGAACTCAGCGGGCAAGTTACACATTCGGTTGTTGTTCCTTCGAATGTCACTGCAAGAATTCAAGAGGCGCATATATTGATAGGGCATTGGTGGTGCGGTGCGATTGAGGGAGTTAATTAATGTTGGCGGCTACACCTGAGTTTGGGCGAGCTCGAATTATAGTAATAGGCGATGTGATGCTGGATCGATACTGGTCAGGGCAGGCGGCGCGTATTTCACCGGAAGCGCCTGTTCCGGTAGTTCGAGTTAAATCTATTGAAGATCGTGTCGGCGGTGCAGGCAATGTCGCGCTCAATATTGCCAAGCTAGGCGGCAAGGTTACTCTGCTGGGCGTTGTTGGCGATGATACTGAGGGCGATATATTAAGACGGCTGCTGGAAGCGGAAGGCGTGGTCTGCGATTTTGTTGTCGAGCGGGAAATTCGTAGTATCTGCAAGCTGCGGATTATGGCGCAGCATCAACAGCTTATTCGGCTTGATTTCGAAGAGGCATCTCTTAAGTTCGATTCAAATGCCTTATTGGCGAGGTTGGCTAAGCATCTGTCACAGAATGATACGGTTGTGTTCTCGGATTATGGCAAAGGAACCTTAGCGAATGTTTCAGTTTATATCGCTGAATCCAAGCAAGCCGGTATTAAAGTCTTGGTGGATCCGAAAGGCGTGGATTATCAACGTTACGCTCATGCAGATGTGATAACGCCAAACTTGTCTGAATTGCAGGCAGTGGTTGGCGTTGCTGAAGATGAAGATAAGCTGATTGAAAAAGGAAGAGCACTGCTAAAACAATATCAAATCCCGACGCTCTTATTGACTCGCGGCGAGGCGGGTATGACCTTGATACAAGACGGTCAAGTGCATTCATTACCGGCTCAGGCCAAGGATGTTTTCGATGTAACCGGTGCCGGAGATACGGTTATTGCGGTAATGGCTTTGGGGGTGGCGTTGGATATGGCATTGTACGATGCAATGTACCTGGCTAACTTGGCGGGAGGCATTGTGGTTGGGAAGTTGGGTACCTCTACAGTATCAATGCAGGAATTAACGAGAGCAATGCACGGCGACCGGGATTCTCGATACGGTATCGTGTCGGAAGACGAATTGGCGTTTATATTGGAGGGTTCTAAAGCGCATGATGAACGTATTATTATGACCAATGGATGCTTCGATTTATTGCATGCCGGGCATGTGACCTATTTACAGCAGGCAAAGGCGTTGGGTGATCGCTTGGTTGTGGCGGTAAATTCAGACGCGTCGGTCAGGCGGCTTAAAGGAGAAACTCGGCCTATTAATGGTTTACAGGAACGGATGGCGGTTTTGGCGGCATTAGCCTGCGTGGATTGGGTGGTTTCATTTGAAGAGGAAACGCCGGAAAGATTATATTGCCGGTTGTTGCCGGACGTTATCGTGAAAGGTGGCGATTACAGTACGGAGCAAGTTGCCGGTGGTGATTGCGTGATTAAAGCGGGCGGTGAGGTAAGGATTTTGCAGTTTGTCGATGGACAGTCGACAACTGCAATGATTAATAAAGCGAGGGGATTGGAATGATTGTTGTTACGGGCGGTGCCGGCTTTATTGGCAGTAATATTATTCGAGCATTAAACCAGCGCGGTGAGCGTAATATATTGCTGGTCGATCATCTGACTAATGGGCGAAAAATGCATAATATAGCTGATCTTGATGTCGCCGATTATATGGACAAGGAAGAGTTTTTAGAGAAAATTGGTGTGGCCCACTTTTTTGATGGGGTGCGGGCGGTTTTTCATCAGGGAGCTTGCTCTGCGACAACGGAATGGGATGGACGGTATGTGATGATGAATAATTACGATTATTCCAAGCGCCTATTGCACTGGTGTATCGCAAGAAATGTCGCGTTTATGTATGCCTCTTCCGCTTCGGTTTACGGCAATGGCAAACATGGCTTTCGGGTTGATCGTAGTTGCGAGCATCCTATCAATATGTATGCTTATTCGAAATTTCAATTCGATCAATATGTTCGCCCTTTGCTAGCTAAGACAAAGAGCCCGATTGTCGGTTTTCGTTATTTTAATGTCTACGGGCCAAGGGAGCAGCATAAAGGCTCTATGAGCAGTACGGCATTTCATTTTAATCGGCAGGTTATAGAGCAAAAAAAAGCAAAGCTGTTTGAAGGCAGTGATGGTATGGCCGATGGTGAGCAAAAGCGGGATTTTGTATACATTGATGATGTTGTAGATGTAAATTTGTGGTTTTTAGATCATCCGGAACAGCGTGGCATTTATAATGTAGGAACCGGACGAGCGGAAACTTTTAATGCGGTCGCTCAAGCAGTGATAGATTGGCATAAAGAAGGAAATATTGAGTACATTCCATTTCCCGAGCATTTAAAAGGGGCTTATCAGAGTTATACTCAAGCCGATATTTCCGGGCTTAGGGAAGCTGGGTATAAAAAAGAGTTTCTGGCTGTTAAACAAGGGGTTGCTAAGTATTTAGATTGGTTGAATGCATAGAAAGGATTGTTTTCAAAAATAACATCTTGACGAATCCGGTCAGGGCTGTATAATGCGCAGTTCTTTCGGGGCAGCGACCTTGAATGAGGCGGGCAGGAGGCCTGGCTAGGAAATAAAGTTAACAAGGTTGTTGACAAGCGGACTGGGTAGGTTATAATGGTCGGCTTCTTCGGGGTTAGGTGACTGTCTCCGACAGGAAAAAGGATTGAAAATAAAGTTAACAAGATGTTGACAAACTGAATTGGATCGGTATAATAGTCCAGCTCAACCAGGGGTTAACCTTGGCGCTCTTTAAAAATACGATCAAA